>JGI12269J14319_10000264_pt1 | contig 49748 bp, 39 predicted proteins | sample PeaSoiSIISIP2007_FD_14319 | JGI IMG/M metagenome (IMG submission 14319)
CGCGCTGAAACACGATTACAAGGACGTGCCGCCGGTCGAGCACGTCAGCCAGTTGATCGCCAGGGAAGTGAAATCCGGCAAGATCAAATTCAATCCAGTAGAAAATGAGAAGAACGTCTACACCTATCACGATCCTTGCTATCTGGGACGGCACAATCAGATTTACGACGACCCTCGAGACGTCCTCGATGCGATTCCTGGTCTGAAGAGAGTCGAAATGACTCGTTCCCGCGATCGCTCGTTCTGCTGCGGCGGCGGCGGACTGATGCTGTTCTACGAGCCGAAAGAAGACGAACGAATCGGAGTGAAGAGGGTCAGGATGGCCGCCGAGGCTGGAGCCAATGTGATTGTGACGGCTTGCCCATTCTGCATGGTGAATATCGAAGATGCGATCAAAGTCGCGGGACTGGAAGGAAAGATGACCGCCATCGATTTGGCGGAGCTGGTGGATCAACAAATAGTACGTGAGCCACAAGAAGTCGCGTGACAAGTTCTGGAGGTAGGTATGGAGATTTTGGTTTGCGTAAGACGAGTACCGGATACTTCGGAAAACGAGATCACTCTCAACAGCGCTGGGAACGACATCGAGCGCGACGAGTTGGTCTATTCGATCAACGAAGCTGACAACTATGCGGTCGAAGAGGCCTTGCAGATCGTCGCCAGAGTAGGCGGAAACGTCACCGTTGCCACGGTGGGCGGCGAAGATGACGAGGAAATCCTACGTCGAGAGATGGCTATGGGCGCGAACCATGGCGTGCTGATCACGGACGATGCCTTCAACGGATCGGACGGCAAAGGCATCGCCACGATCCTAAAAGCCTTCGTCCAGAAGGGCAACTACGACCTGATCCTGACCGGCGTCCAAGCCGAAGACGGAGGCGCGCAGGTTGGTGGAATGCTCGCGGCGCTGCTCGACTATCCATTTGCTTCGCTGGTTAATTCCATTGAAGCCGTGGACGGCAAGAAGCTGAAGGTCAGCAGGGAAATCGAAGGCGGCAACAAAGAGATCAGCGAGATCGATCTGCCCTGTGTGCTTTCGATTCAGACCGGCATCAACGAACCGCGCTATGTCGGGATGAAAGGGATTCGCCAAGTGGCATCCATCCCCGTTCCGACGTTCGGCGTGCCGGAGCTGGCTATCGATGCAAGCACCGTCGGCGCTGCTGCCGCGAAAGTGACACGCGTAGATTACTTCGTTCCCGCGCTGGGCAAGGGCGCAGAGATGCTCGAAGGCACGCGCGACGAGAACATCGAGAAGTTGCTTGAGTTGGTGGCAGCCAAAGGAGGGCTGAAATAATGCCGCGAATCTTCGTTTACATCGCACATAGAAATGGAGTGGCCGATGACTCTGCGGCCGAGTTGCTGGCCGCGGCCAAGAAGATCGACGCAGCTGCATCTCCGACGGCCATTATCACAGGTTCGGGCGCGGATCTTGACGGCGTCTGCTCTACCCTCCGTGCTTCATACCGAGAGGTCTGGAAAGTCGCAAATGAAGCTCTCGCCTATCCAAATGCGGAATTGATCCGCAAGGCGCTGGTCAACATTGTGCCAGCCGGCAGCATTGTGTTAGTTGCCCATGAGCATTTCGGAATCGATCTGGCGCCGGGGCTTTCCATCAAGACGAATTCAGCTTTCGTCTCGGACGTGTTGGATATCGCCGGGATTGAAGGCACCGACCTCAAAGTAGTCCGCCAGGAATTCGGGGGACAGGTGAGTGCTCATGTTCGTTGTGACATTTCATCGGGCGCGGTGATCACGATACGCCCGGGCGCATTCAAACCACTGCAGAGCACTCCCTTCAGCGGAACCGTGGTCGATAAATCCGCGGACATCGGCGTACTCACAGCGGGACGACGCTATCTCGAAACGGTGGTCGCAGAGGCGGGTGATGTCGATATTAGCAAGCACAACATTCTGGTTTCCATCGGCCGTGGCATCCAGGAAAAAGAGAATGTGGCGATCGCGCAGGAACTCGCTGATGCTCTGGGTGCGGCAGTGAGCTGCTCGAGACCAGTAGTCGACGCCAAGTGGATGGAGAAGTCGCGTCAGGTGGGGTCGTCGGGCAAGACGGTCAAGCCCAAGGTATATCTGGCATGCGGCATCAGCGGCGCCTGCCAGCATCTGGCTGGCATTAAAGGGAATCCGTTTCTGATCGCCATTAACAAGAACCCAAAGGCCCCCATATTCCAGGTTGCGCACGTGGGGATTGTCGATGACCTCCTGGAGTTCTTGCCGGAACTAACCAACAGAGTTCATGAAATGCGCGCTGTCGCAGCAAAGTGAGGAACTGACCATGATTACAAGCAAAACGCTGAAGCTCAGTTTGAAGTCGCTCAAGGACTTCGCCAAGAAACGCCTGCCGGACGAAGTTCTCCGGGAACTCGATGACAAGGACGAATGTCCTCTCGAAATTGTCCACCACATGTGCAGTCCGGACAAGCTGGGCATTCAACTCTTATTCATCCCCGAAGAGTTCGGTGGAATGGGCGGCGGCACGTTCGACGTGTACTGCGTCTGCGAAGAGATGGCGCGAATTGATCTAGGTGTCGCCACGGCCGTACTGGCTACGTTCTTAGGCAGTGACCCGATCACGGTCGGCGCGACTCCAGAGCAGAAGAAGCTTTGGCTGACTCGCATCGCAGAAGAGGGATTGTTGTTTGCCTACGGCGCCACGGAGCCGGAAGCCGGCAGCGATCTGGGAGCGCTTCGCACTGTGGCGGATCCAGTCATCGAAAACGGTCGCATCGTCGGCTACAAAATCACCGGCAACAAGCAATGGATCAGCAATGGGGGAATCGCTGATGCCTACACGATTCTAGCTAGCACTCCCGCGGGCCCGAGCTGGTTCGTCGTTGAAAAAGGAGCGAAGGGCTTCACCCACGATGAGCCCGAAGACAAGCACGGCATCCGCCTCAGCAACACTGCAGCTCTCGCGTTAGACAATGTTTACGTTGATGCCGACCGTCTGCTCGGTGGTGTGGAAGGCCAAGGCCTCAATCAGGCGCAGGCCGTTTTCGGCTACACGCGCCTGATGGTCGCGGCATTTGGCCTTGGTGGCGGTTGGGCTGCGCTCGACCGAGCCATTCCATATTCGATTAAGCGCATCCAGGCCGGAGCGCCCCTCTCAGAAAAGCAGGGATACACCCACAAGCTGATCGTGCCCAACGTGGTGCGACTGGAAGCAGCCCGTTCCTACATTGAAGAAACCGCGGAGCGCATCGACGCCGGAGTTGAAGGCAGCTTGAACACCGAAGGCGCCATTGCAAAGTACATGGCGACGGAAGCTGGGAATGCAGCCGCCGAAGCCAGCATCCAGGCATTGGGTGGCTACGGCTACACCCACGAATACATGGTGGAGAAGATCAGCCGCGACGTTCGCATCACCACGATTTACGAAGGCACTTCCGAAATCATGGAGATGACCATCAGCCGCGACCGCTGGCAGTCGCACCTCAAGACTCGAGGCCAGCACTATCACGAGCGGGCCCGAGAATTCGAAGCCTTGCACGCGCGCCACGCGAACGTGGGCGCTGATATTGCGGCGCTAGCTTTTCACGCCTTGGCCGAGGTCATGGAAAAGGCGAGGGTAGCACGCCTGACCCGTTATCAACACATCCTTCTGCGGCTGGGCGAGTTGATTGCTTATGCCGAATGCGCAGCTAGCCTATCTCGTCGCGCCGCACTTTTGGCTGACGGCAAGCTGAACGAAAAAGCTAACCGGCGCTTCGACGCAACGGCGTTGGCTGCGATCAGCCGAGTCTTTGCCCGCGAGGCTGCGCTGAAGGTAGCCGAGGAAGGTTTGCGCTGGGTTATCGGAGCAGGTGGCATCAACGATGCCGACGTCGCAGGGTTTGAAACAAGCCTGGGATTGTCCGCAATTCACCGCGCGCAGTCCGGCCTGATTTCCGACATGGATTACATAGCAGATGTATTGTACGGCCGCGCGGCCAAGCGCTTGGAAGCGGCTGCGTAGTTGTTACAGGTCGACCTTGATAGGAGTCTCGTCATGGAAAACACTTCATACCGGGCCATCGCCATCGTGGGAGCAGGAGCCATTATGCCTGACGCCACGAACGTTTCAGCGTTCTGGGAAAATGTGAAAAACGGTCGCTACAGTATCACCGAGGTCGACCGTGACCGCTGGGATCCCGAGCTCTACTTCGATTCCGACCACAGTGCGCCGGACAAAACGTACTCAAAGATCGGCGGCTGGGTGCGTGACTACGTGTGGGACCCGATGAAGTGGCGTCTGGGTGTTCCGCCGCGCGTCATCGATGCCATGGATGAGGCGCAAAAATGGGCGATTGCCTGCACCAGGGAGGCGTTGGAAGACTACGGGTTTCCCAGTCGGTCGCTGAACACTGACCGCACGGCCGTGATTCTCGGCAATGCCATGGCGGGAGAGAAGCATTATTTCACCGCCTTACGCTTGTACTTTCCGGAGTACGCCCATGAGTTGGCCGAGAGTGCCAGCTTCGCGACGCTGCCCGAGGCCCTGCGCCGCGACATCACGCGGGAATTGCACGACCGGATGGCCAAGCGCGTTCAGGACGTCACAGAAGATACCATGCCCGGCGAGTTGGCCAACTGCATTGCCGGCCGCATCGCAAACATTTTCAACTTCCACGGACCCAATTACGTTGTGGACGCGGCGTGCGCATCGGCGATGGCGGCTATCAGTGCCGCGGCTGAGGGACTGGTGGCAAACGACTTTGACCTTGCGGTTACCGGTGGCATTGACCGCAACATGGGCGTCTCGAGCTACATCAAGTTCTGCAAAATCGGTGCGCTCTCGGCGACCGGCACTCGCCCCTATGCGGAGGGGGCCGACGGTTTCGTCATGGGCGAGGGCACTGCGATCTTTTTGCTCAAGCGTTTGGCTGACGCGGAGCGAGACGGAGACAAGATCTACGCGGTGCTGCGCGGCATAGCCGGATCGAGCGACGGCAAGGGAAAGGGCATCACTGCGCCGAACCCGATTGGCCAAAAACTGGCCATTGAGCGCGCCTGGCAGAATGCCGGACTATCGCCAGCTACCGTGACTCTGATCGAAGGCCATGGCACATCCACTAGCGTGGGCGACGTCGTGGAAGTGCAAAGCATGATTGATGTGCTCAGCAGTTCCAATCTCCCGCCGGATTCTGTTGCGCTCGGTTCGGTCAAGTCAAACATAGGGCATCTGAAAGGCGCGGCCGGCGCCGCCGGACTGCTGAAAGCCGCTCTGGCGCTTCGCGACAAGGTGCTGCCGCCCAGTGTGCACTGTGAGCATCGCAATCCGAATATTGATTTTGCCCACTCTCCGCTCTACGTCAATACCGAACTGAAACCATGGAACATGCCAACGGATGGTGTGCGGCGAGCCGGTCTAAGCGCCTTTGGCTTTGGCGGCACTAATTTCCACGCCGTTCTCGAAGAATACATTCCCCACAGGCTGAACGGAAACGGCAAGCGGTCGGTTGCGGTTAGTCAGATACCTACGACAGTGAAAGAGTCGATTATGAATGCCGAAAATGTTTCTCGCACTTCTAGTCCATCTTCTTATAAAGCACCGTTACGCGGAGCACTGGTGATCGGCGCTGCTTCGGAAGCCGCGATCATTGAGCGATTGCAGGTCATAGAGAAGGATGCCAAAGCAGGCAAAGCACCCGCGCCATCTGCCCCTGCTGAGTCCGACCTGCGCGCGTCCGAGCGCGTGGCCATCGACTACTCCGACGCCACCGAACTGGCGACCAAAGCAGGCAGCGCACTCAAAGCGCTGGCGGCCAATCAGCCCGCGGTGTGGAAGGCTCTGCGCGCGCAAGGCATCTTTCGTGGCCATGGCCCCGCTCCCAAAATTGCGTTCCTGTATACCGGGCAAGGCTCGCAGTACGCGAACATGCTCAAGCTGCTCCGTGCGACGGAGCCGATTGTGGCCGAAACCTTTGCCGAAGCCGATCGGATCATGACGCCCTTGCTAGGCAAGCCGCTCACCGAATACATCTTCGTTGACCACTCCGATGCTGACGCCGTCGCCAAAGCGGAAGACGATCTGCGCCAAACCGAAATTACTCAGCCCGCCGTACTGGCAACCGATCTTGCGCTGACCCGCCTCCTGGCGGCTTACGGGATCGAACCCAACTTCACCATGGGACACAGCCTCGGTGAATACGGGGCACTGGTCGCCGCCGGTGGCCTACCCTTTACCGACTCGCTTGAGGCGGTCAGCGCTCGCGGCCGGGGAATGACCCAGGTGGCCATGGAGGACAACGGCCGCATGGCCGCAGTGTTTGCTCCGATTGAAGAAGTCGAGCGCATCCTCAAGACGATCAAGGGGAACGTCGTAATCGCCAATGTGAATAGCAACCATCAGGCAGTCGTCGGTGGCGCCAGCAAGGCAGTCGAGCAGGCCATGGACGCCTTCAAAACAGCTGGCTACGACGTTGCTGCATTATCGGTGAGCCATGCTTTCCACACATCGATTGTGGCTGGCGCCAGCAAGCCGCTGCGGGAAGTTCTGGAGCGTCTGCATCTCCAATCGCCGCGACTGCCAATCGTTGCCAACACCAACGGTGAGTTTTATCCCATGGGGCCTGACGTCGTGCCTCAAATGCTGGACATTCTCACCCAGCAGGTCGCTTCCCCAGTGCAATTCATTAAGGGTCTGCACACGCTGTACGATGCTGGCGCTCGCATGTTTGTTGAAGTTGGTCCGAAGAAAGCATTGCAGGGATTTGCCGAAGACGTGCTTGGAGGCAACGGCGATGTAGTGTCGTTGTTTACCAATCATCCGAAAGTTGGCGACATCGTCGCGTTCAACCAGGCCCTTTGCGGCCTTTATGCGGCGGGATTGGGCCGCGGAACCGCAGAAAGTTTACATGAACCGGCTGTGCCGGCTGTCTCTTCACCTGCGAAGATTTCGACGCCCGCCCCTGCGGCAGCAGCCGCCACAGTATCCACAGCCCCAATGGCGCCAGAGAACGGGAATCGCTACAACGAGCTCGGCCGTTTCTTCGCCGAAGTTCTTGATCGCGGCTATGAAATCTACCGTGGCAAGAACGGGCGTCCTACACTGGATCCCGTTGTCATCACTGGCGCAGCGCTCGGCCTACCCGGAACAGAACACATTTTCGACGATGCCAACATCGGTCGCATTCTGCAAGGCGAACAGTTCATCAATTTGATCCCAACATGCTTTCGCCAAGCCATGCTTGACAAACACATCACGCGCCTGGTGAAAAGCGAAACCGGAGAACCCACGTTTGAGAGCATCAACGATGTCGCGGACGTCATCAAGCTGGCGGGTCGTGGGGGTGCTTTCAATCTGGAAGAGGAATTCGGAATGTCCTCCGAACGCGTGGGCGCCCTCGACCGTGTCACGCAACTCGCAATCGCCGCAGGGATTGACGCATTGCGGGACGCCGGTATTCCGCTGGTGATGCGCTATAAGACCACCAGCAAAGGAACGCAATTACCGGAGCGCTGGGGCTTGCCGGATGCGTTACGTGACGATACCGGCGTGATTTTTGCTTCCGCGTTCCCCGGATATGACGCGTTCGCGGATGAAATGGCGCGCTACTATGCCGACCACGAACGCCGCGAGCAGTTGGGCACACTCGAAACCCTGCTTGCGCGTGCGGTAGAAGGGAACGGTCATTCCACGCTGGTGCAAGAAATCAAGCGGCGCATCAACGAAATGCGCGCCGCCATCGACAAAGAACCGTACGTTTTCAACCGGCGATTCTTGCTCCGGGTGTTGTCCATGGGACACTCGCAGTTCGCTGAGTTCATCGGCGCGCGCGGTCCCAACACCCAAATCAATTCTGCTTGCGCGACCACCACGCAGGCTGTGTCGTTGGCGGAGGATTGGATTCACGCAGGCCGGTGCAGCCGGGTGATCGTCATCTCGGCCGACGACGTCACATCCGACCATCTGATTGGCTGGATGGGCGCNGGCTTCCTGGCCAGCGGGGCCGCCGCTACGGATGAAACCGTCGCGGATGCCGCGATTCCTTTCGACCGCCGCCGGCACGGCTTGATTATCGGGATGGGCGCTGCGGCTCTAATAGTTGAGAGCGCCGGGGCTGCGAGGGAACGAGGAATCCAGCCTATCTGCGAGGTGCTGTCTACCGTAACCGGCAACAGCGCTTTCCATGGGACGCGTCTCGATGTCCAGCACATCGGCCAAGTGATGGAATCCTTGTTGGCCAAGGCCGAAGCGCACGGAGGCATTTCGAGGCGGGACATTGCGCCCCAAATGGTTTTTGTTTCCCACGAAACCTACACCCCAGCGCGAGGCGGCAGCGCCTCCGCCGAGATCCATGCGCTTCGCCACGTTTTCGGCGATGTCGCGGATCGCATCGTGATCGCCAACACCAAGGGCTTCACCGGTCACGCCATGGGCACTGGCATTGAGGATGTTGTCGCAGTCAAAGTGTTAGAAACTGGCTGCGTGCCTCCGGTCGCCAACTTCAAGGAAGTCGATCCGGAGTTGGGACAGTTGAACTTGTCGAAGGGCGGTGCCTATCCCGTCGAGTATGCCATACACCTGGGCGCAGGTTTCGGTTCCCAGATCAGCATGCTGCTGCTCCATCGGGTGAAAGCGAAGGATGGGATTCGTCGCAGCCCGAACGCTCTGGGCTATGCCTATCGCATCGCCGATGAGACTGCCTGGAGTGCGTGGCTAAGTGGGATCGCGGCCGGTACCGTCGCAGATCTGGAGGTAGTCCACCGAACGCTGCGCGTGCCGGATCGTGCAGCAATAGCACGAGTTGGCGAACTTGCTGAAGCATCGCGCCCCGCGCCGTCAACAACGCCCGCGGTCCAGCCGCCGCCCGCCGCGCCGGTCGACAATGCGAAGCCGGTGCTGACTAAGGTGGCGACATCAAAGGTGGAAGTTCCAATTGTTGCGTCCGCTCCGTCTGCACCGCCGAAATCGGCAACGACGGACGATCCGGTGAAAGAGAAGGTGCTGGCGCTGGTAGCTGAGAAAACCGGTTATCCAGTCGACATGCTCGATCTGGACTTGGATCTCGAAGCGGATCTCGGCGTCGACACCGTGAAGCAGGCGGAAGTCTTTGCCTCGATACGCGAGGCTTACAACATTCCTCGCGACGAAAACCGCAAGCTACGTGATTACCCAACCTTGGCGCACGTAATTCGCTTCGTGTACGACAAACGGCCAGACTTTGCCGTAACCCCCACAGCGAAGAAGGCAGAAGTTAAACCTACGACCCCGACCTCAGCTGTGGCGGCTGAGAAACCGGCACCGGCCGCGACATCTGCACAAGTCGCCGTTGGCGAGGATGTTAAGGAACGCGTTCTCGCGCTGGTGGTGGAAAAGACTGGCTATCCGAAAGACATGTTGGACTTAGATCTCGACTTAGAAGCCGACCTTGGCGTCGATACCGTGAAACAGGCCGAAATGTTCGCGTCCATCCGGGAGATCTACAACATCCCGCGCGATGAGAACCGCAAACTGCGCGACTATCCCACGCTAGCGCACGTGATTCGATTCGTCTTTGAAAAGCGCCCCGATCTGGCGAACCCGGCGACAACGCCGCCTCAACTGCCCGCGATGCCGACACCACGGGAAGAAGTCAAGCCCGCCATTGAACCGGCGACCACAGTAACCCCAGCGAAGGGAAGCGCCAGCGATTCTGTAAAAGATCGCGTCCTGACTCTCGTGGTGGAAAAGACCGGTTATCCGAAAGACATGCTGGACCTGGATCTTGACCTCGAAGCGGATCTTGGCGTCGACACCGTGAAGCAGGCAGAAATGTTCGCGGCCATCCGCGAAATCTACAACATCCCACGCGATGAGAACCGCAAGCTGCGCGACTATCCCACACTAGCGCACGTGATCCGGTTCGTCTTTGAGAAGCGCCCCGACTTGGCCGGGTCACCTGCGGCTCCATCAGCACCGACGGTTAGCGACCCGATTGTTCCTGCGACGCCCACAGTCGCCACCCCAACGGCCACTGACGATGCGATCAAGAAGAAGGTGCTGGAGATCGTGGCCGAGAAGTCAGGCTATCCGAAAGACATGTTGGACCTGGATCTCGACCTCGAAGCAGACCTCGGAATCGACACCGTCAAACAAGCGGAAATGTTTGCGGCCGTGCGAGCTGCATACAACATTCCGCGCGACCAGAATCTCAAGTTGCGCAACTTTCCAACCCTGGCTCACGTAATCAAGTTTGCTCGCGACCGGCAGCCTGGCCCTGCTAAGATGCCCGCAAGTTCTGCCTCCGCACAAGAGAAAGAACCGGTGCAGAAGAAGCCGGTAGCGTCTACCTCTTCGGGCTCGAAGCCCGTGGCGGCCGCTCGTCCGATCCCCGCCAGTTTCGACGCCGCCAATCGTATTCCGCGGCGCGTACCCGTTCCCAACCTGCGGCCGCCGCTGGATTTTTGCAAGCCCACGGGTGTGACGCTCGGGTCCGGCCGTCGTGTGGTTGTGATGCCTGACAAGTCTGGTGTTGGAGATGCGCTGGCCCACCGTCTCGAGACGCTGGGTGTAAACGTTCTTCGCATCACCGCAGACATCGATGCAGACGCGTTGGCCAGCCGTCTCAAGAGTTGGTTAGCCACGGGGCCGGTGCACGGAGTGTACTGGCTGCCCGCGCTGGATAGTGAGGGAGCCATCACTGATCTAAGCCTCTCCAGCTGGCACCAAGCCCTGCAGGTGCGAGTGAAATCGCTATATGCCACCATGCGCATTCTGTACGAGCAGATCTCGGCGCAAGGCACATTCCTCATCTCTGCAACACGTCTGGGGGGACAACACGGCTACGACGAGGCCGGCGCGGTCGCTCCGTTAGGCGGCGCGGTCACGGGCTTCACAAAAACCTACAAGCGAGAGCGGATGGACGCTCTGGTCAAGGCGGTCGACTTCGGAGCAGAACAAGCGCCGTCGGAAATTGCAGAGCTCCTCATTGAGGAAACTCTGCGCGATGCGGGCGCTGTCGAAATCGGCTACAAAGACGGCCTGCGCTGGACGATTGGGCTACAAGAACAGACGGCAACCGATGGCAAGCCCGGCATGGCTCTCAACAGCAACACGGTGTTTCTCGTGACCGGCGCAGCGGGAAGTATTGTATCGGCCATCACGGCCGATTTGGCCGCGGCTTCCGGAGGCACATTCTACCTGCTCGATCTGGTACCGGAGCCTGATCCGGAAAATCCCGATCTCAAACGCTTCGTGACTGACAAGGATGGCCTCAAGCGTGATCTGTTCGCACGCATCCAGGCACGCGGCGAACGCGCCACGCCAGCCCTGGTGGAAAAAGAACTTGCGGCGCAGGAGCGGGCGCAAGCGGCCTGCAATGCCATCGAAGCGGTTCGAATCGCGGGCGGCACAGCGCATTACTTCAGCGTCAACCTCACGGACGCAGACGCTGTAACCAAAATCATCCAACAAGTGCGTGAGCGTAGCGGGCGGATCGATGTGCTCCTGCACGCCGCGGGAATCGAGCGCAGTCACTTTTTACCGGACAAAGACGCGCGTGAATTCGATCTGGTCTTCGACGTCAAGAGCGACGGCTGGTTCAATCTTCTGCATGCGATCGGAGATATGCCCCTCGGGGCAACGGTGGCCTTCAGTTCGATTGCCGGCCGCTTCGGTAACGCCGGACAGACCGACTACAGCTCAGCCAACGACCTGTTGTGCAAGATCACGTCGAGCTTCCGCACCACCCGACCGGAGACACGCGGCATTGTGATCGATTGGACGGCATGGGGCGGCATTGGCATGGCCACGCGCGGCTCGATTCCCAAGATGATGGAACTGGCGGGTATCGATATGCTTCCGCCGGAGGCCGGCGTTCCTTTGATTCGACGTGAACTGACACTCGGTGGAACACGTGGCGAAATCGTAATCGCCCAGAGGCTCGGCGTTATGCTCAAGGAATGGGATGAAACCAGCGGCCTGGAGACTTCTACTCCAAGAGTTAGCGGTGAAAAGCTCTCACCCGCGCAAGGGCCGATGGTTGGCAAGATCGCGAGCGCCTGTGTTTTCGGGCCTCTGACGATCGAGACGACTCTCGATCCGAAGCTTCAGCCGTTCTTACATGACCATCAAATCGACGGCACACCGGTGCTGCCCGGAGTCATGGGCATCGAGGCGTTTGCGGAAGCTGCGCTTTCTTTGCTTCCCGGTTGGCGCGTGGAAGCAGTCGAAGAGGTCAACTTCCTGGCGCCGTTTAAGTTCTACCGTAGCGAGCCGCGAACAGTAACGGTCGAGGCATTGATTCGTCCTCAGGGTGACGGCCTGGTCGCGGATTGCCGGTTGATTGGACGGCGGTCGCTTCCCAATCAAAACGAACTGCAAATCACAACCCACTTCACAGCCCGCGTTCGGCTAACGAAACAGCCGACCAAGGGGGTTACTGTGCCGGCGTTGGGCACGCCAACCGGAAACATCATTGATGCTACGGATATCTATCGACTGTACTTCCACGGACCTGCATATCAAGTCGTTGAGCGGGCGTGGTGGGATGGAAGGCGGATCGTTGGATTGATGGCCACAAGCTTGCCCAATAATCATCATCCGGCCGCGCTGCCCTTGATTGTCGCGCCCAGGCTGATCGAGCTTTGCTTCCAAACTGCTGGCTTGTGGGAGATGGGAACCCAGGGCCGAATGGGTCTGCCCCTGCATATTGATCGCGTCTCTTTATTAAAGCACGCGGCGGAGTTAAGCGAGACCCGGCTGTATGCCGTAGTCACTCCCAACCCGAGTCAGGGAAGTTTTGACTCCGAGGTCGTGGACTCAAAAGGAAACTGCTACCTGCAACTCAAGGGCTATCGCACAGTGGCGTTTCCTAACGCCATGAATGTCGAGCGGTTGAAGGTACTGCAAGCTGCGATGACACTGACCGCCGTCGCCGCCTGAACTGATTGTCCTGACGATCGCTGATCGGGGGACTTATGGAATACGAATTCAAACGCGTAGCCATCGTGAATCGCGGCGAAGCTGCCATGCGTTTCATTCACGCTCTCCGCGATTTCAATCAAGAGAACGGTACATCGTTGCGCGCAATTGCGCTTTTCACCGATCCCGACCGCCATAGCATGTTTGTGCGTGAAGCGGACGAAGCCGTGTGCCTGGGTTCGGCCCAGATTCTCGATCCCAACACCCGGCAGATGAAGAGCAGTTACGTCGACTATGGCCAGCTAAGGCGAGCGCTTGCTCTCGCGCGCGCAGACGCGGTCTGGGTGGGCTGGGGCTTTGTGGCGGAGCACGCCGCGTTCGCCGACCTTTGCCGCGAACTGGGCATCGTGTTCATCGGCCCCGAGGGCGACGTGATGCGGCGCGTGGGCGACAAGATCGCTTCAAAACAACTAGCCGAGCAGGCGCAGGTGCCGGTCGCGCCCTGGAGCCATGGCCCGGTGGAAACGCTCGACGAAGCGTGGAGCCATGCCGAGCGTCTGGGTTATCCATTCCTTATTAAAGCCACCGCCGGCGGGGGCGGCCACGGGATTCGCCTGGTGCGTTCACCGGACGAGCTTCCTCAAGCTTTCACCAGTGCCCGCGCCGAGGCCTTCAAGGCCTTCGGCGATCCAGTCGTTTTCATGGAGAAATTGGTGCAGGCTGCGCGCCACGTCGAAGTACAAATCATCGCTGATCACTACGGAACAACGTGGGCCTGCGGCGTGCGCGACTGCACCGTCCAGCGCCGACATCAGAAGATTCTTGAAGAAGCCCCCTCGCCAGTGCTTTCACCGGAGCAAGATCAGGCGCTGCGCGATGCAGCAGTGCGCTTGAGTCAAGTGTCCGGTTATCAGAACGCCGGCACTGTCGAATTCCTGTACGAACCCGAAATCAACCGCTTTTCGTTTATGGAGATGAACACACGGTTGCAGGTTGAGCACCCGGTGACCGAATGCACGACCGGGCTCGACCTCGTCAAACTTCAGATTCATGTCGCGCGCGGCGGCCACTTGGAGGGAGAACCACCGCGCACTACCGGTCATGCCATTGAGGTGCGGCTGAATGCGGAAGATCCGGACAACGGCTTCTGTCCCGCTCCTGGCGTGATCGATCGCTTTAGAATTCTGTCGGGCCCGGGGATTCGCATCGACACTGGCGTGGCGGAAGGCGATGCGATCCCATCCGAGTTTGACTCAATGATCGCCAAGATTATTGCCTATGGCCGGAATCGCAAGGAAGCGCTATCCCGCCTGCAGCGAGCGTTGCGTGAGAGCGTGGTGGTCATCAAGGGCGGAACCAGTAATAAATCGTTCCTCCTGGAATTGCTGGGCCGTCCCGAGGTGCAGAGCGGAGAATTTCATAATGGGTGGCTAGACCATTTGGCATCTACCGGTAAGCATCTCTCCAGAAGCTACGCCGATGTTGCGCTGGTTCAGGCTGCGATCGAGGCCTACGAAGCCCAGTTGGCGGTGGAGCAGACGCAGTTTTATGCGTCAGCCGTGCGTGGTCGGCCCCAGGTTCGGAGTGAAGTGGGCCGGACCGCGGAATTACGTTATCGAGGCCAATGTTATTCGCCGAGGGTTTATCGCGTTGGTCCGCAGCGATACTGTGTTGAGGTAAATGGTTGCCGTATCGATGTTCAGATCGATCGTCTGGATCGGTTCGAAAGTCGGCTTACCGTCTTTGGGCGCCGTTTTCGGGTTGTGTCGGTCGCCCAGGGCTTGAGCTACCTGATCGAAGTGGACGGGGTTTCGCATCGGATTGATCGGGACGACGGAGGCGTAGTCCACGCACCTGCGCCGGCAGTCGTGGTCTCCATCGCCGTCAAGCCGGGCGATACGGTTGCGATCGGCGACCGCCTGGCTGTATTGGAAGCCATGAAAATGGAAATGCAAGTCGTGGCCCCATTCTCCGGGAAAGTTCGCCAAGTGATGACCATCCCCAACGTTCAGGTGGACACTGGCGCCCCGCTACTCCAAATCGATCCCGCCGCCGCAGATGAAAGCGTTGCTGATTCGGAACGAGTGATCTTTGGTGCGTCTTCAACCTCAGACGCCGACGGGCATTGCGGTCACTCCACCTGCCATCAGAGCCTGGATGAACTTCGCCAGCTCATGTTGGGCTTTGACGTGGATTCGAAGCACGCAGCACGGCTGTTCGCCGAATGGGGTCAGACTTGCCCCGTAGATAGTGACGAGATCAGACAGAGCGAGGATGAGATCCTCAACATCTTTGTGGATATATGTTCCTTGTTTCAACGCGAGCCGGAAGTAAACCATCGCGCCAGCGCCGAAGAGCCCAGCGCCGAGGCTTATCTTTTCTCCTACTTGCGCATGCTGGAGACGCGAGGCCACGGGCTGCCACCAGCCTTTGTGGGCGCGCTCCAACGCGCCCTGGCTCACTATGGAGTACGGACGCTTGATCGCTCGCCTGAACTGGAAGAGAGCTTGCTATGGATCTACAAATCGCATCAACGCGCGGACCAGGCGATCGCGGCGGTTATTGGCATCCTCGAGCGCCGTCTGCGGCGTATTCAGAAGCTATCGCCGCAGGCGGAGGAATCGTTTCGCACGCTGCTGGATCGCATGGCCTCCATGACGAACGGGATCTTCCCCGCAGTCACCGACTTGGCCCGGGAAGTACGCTATCGCTACTTCGACCAGCCTCTGTTTAAGCGGGCGCGCAAGCAAGTGTACGAGCAAGTGAAGGCCCACCTTGCCTATATGGCTGCCAATCCAGATGCTGTAGACCGCGACCAGAGAATCCGCGCTTTGGTCGAGTGTCCGCAGCCGCTGGCAAGCCTGCTCTCCGGTCGGTTCGCCGCCGCAGACGCTGCCATGCGCAAGCTGATGTTGGAAGCACTCACATGGCGTTACTACCGCATCCGAAACCTCGTGAACTTTCGCTGCGTGGCGCAGGGGGAACATTGTTACGCCTCCGCTGAGTACGATCACGAGGGAAAGCGAATTCATGTTTTCACCACGCATGCCGAGTATTCCCAACTCTCCGAAGCTGCGCGGATGATGTTTCCAATGATCGCGGAAGTGCCGACGAACCAGGACATCGTCGTCGATTTCTACGTTTTTCACGGTGGACGGTTAAACGACCCTGAGGCAACGCAACAGGAAGTGGGTTCGGTACTCAACCAAGCCGATTTCCCGCGCTCCATCCGGCGCATCGTGGTGACAGTTGCTGGTCCCGGCCACGGTCAAGGTGTCGCCGCCACCCAGCATTTCACATATCGCCCCAGCGGGAATGCATATGAAGAAGAGAAATTCTACCGCGGTATCCATCCGATGATGGGGAAACGGCTGCATCTGTGGCGGCTGAACAATTTCAAGATCGACCGGCTGCCGTCAGTCGAGGATGTATACCTTCTGCATGCCGTTGCACGCGATAACCCCAAGGACGAGCGGTTGTTCGCCTGCGCAGAAGTACGCGATCTAACTCCGGTTCGAGATGAGGCAGGTCGCATCGTGCAATTGCCGCATCTGGAACGCATGTTGACCGAAGCGCTGGCGGGCATCCGACTGTTTCAATCGCGACGGCCGGCCCATCAACGCCTGTATTGGAATCGCATCCTGCTGAATGTGTGGCCCCCTCTTAACGTGGGACGCGATGAATTGCGAGATCTGGTACACAGACTCACGCCCGCAACTGAAGGCTTGGGGCTGGAACAGGTGATCGTGCGCGCGCGCATTCCTAATCCGGCGACCGGCGAGTTGCGCGAAATGGTGGTACGCATCTCCACTCCGGGCGGCAAGGGAGTGCTCGTGTCCTTCCGGCCAGCGGACAAACTGCTACCCATCAGACCGCTGCCCGAATACGACCAGAAAGTCGTGCGCATGCGTCAGCGCGGGCTGATCTACCCTTACGAAATCATCAAAATGCTTACACCCACCCCGGAGTATGCGAGTGCAGAATTTCCTGCGGGTGATTTTGTCGAGTTCGATTTGGACTCCGCCGGCGCATTAGTTCCCGTCGATCGTCCTTACGGACAAAACAAAGCCAACATCATCGTCGGCATAATCCGCAACTTTACCCCCAAGTATCCCGAAGGCATGAGCCGGGTTTTGATGCTGGGAGATCCCAGCAAGGACCTGGGTGCCATCGCGGAAGCGGAATGTCGGCGCATCCTTGCGGCCCTGGATTTGGCCAAAGAGAAGAGCATTCCCCTGGAATGGTTTCCCGTCTCGGCCGGGGCCAAGATCTCGATGCAGAGCGGTGTCGAGAATATGGATTGGATTGCCCGTGTCTTGCGGAGCCTGATCCAGTTCACGCAGGCCGGTGGCGAAGTGAATCTGGTAGTAAACGGGATCAACGTCGGCGCGCAGCCGTACTGGAATGCCGAAGCCACTATGCTCATGCACACTCGCGGTATTTTGATCATGACACCGAAAGCAGCGATGGTGCTTACCGGCAAGCACGCATTGGATTACTCGGGCAGCGTTTCAGCCGAGGATAACCAGGGCATCGGCGGCTACGATCGAATCATGGGAATCAACGGTCAGGCGCAGTACTGGGCGCGCGACATCGACGAAGCCTGCCACATTTTATTGCGCCACTATGAACACACTTACGTATCGCCGGGCGAGCGTTTCCCTCGACGGGACGCGACCATCGATCCCGTTGATCGTGATGTGCGAGTCCATCCTCACGGCAGGAATGGTGACGATGGGTTCGAACTGATAGGAGAAATCCTATCGGATGAGACCAACCCTGGACGCAAGAAATCCTTCGAGATTCGTAAAGTGATGACTGCCGCTATAGACCAGGATCATGCGCCGCTGGAGCGTTGGGCCGGTATGCGTGCAGCTGAGACCGCCGTTGTGTGGGACGCTCACCTCGGTGGCTATCCCGTTTGTCTTATCGGTATCGAATCCCGGCCAGTCGCGCGGTTAGGATTCGTTCCCGCTGACGGGCCCGATCAGTGGACTTCGGGCACGCTCTTTCCGCAATCCTCAAAGAAGATCGCGCGCGCAATCAATGCCGCCAGCAACAATCGGCCCGTGGTGGTGCTAGCGAACTTATCGGGGTTCGATGGCTCCCCGGAGTCGATGCGCCGGCTGCAACTCGAGTACGGCGCCGAGATCGGGAGGGCGGTCGTGAACTTCAAGGGCCCCATCGTGTTTTGCGTAATCTCCCGCTATCACGGTGGCGCGTACGTGGTCTTCTCGCGAGCGCTGAATGAAAGCGTAGAAGTGGCCGCCCTGGAGGGAACATATGCCTCCGTCATCGGCGGCGCTCCAGCGGCAGCAGTGGTTTTTGCCGGTGAAGTTGATGCCAAGACCAAGAAGGATGCGCGCCTGCAGGCGTTGAACCCGGCGCTGGCTCAGGCTGAGGGCGCGGAGAAAGGCCGTTTGCGTGCCCAGTGGGACGAACTCTTCAAAGTCATCCACTCCGAAAAGCTGGGCGAGATAGCCGCTGAATTTGACCGCGTACACAGCGTACAGCGGGCCCTCGACGTAGGCGCTCTCAATTACATTATTCCGCCTGAAGACCTGCGTCCTTATCTCATTCATGCCGTCGAACGCGGTATCGCCAGAGAAGAGAAGTCGCAATCTGCAAAACCGGAAGCCGTAACAGAAAAGACGCTGGAAACCTCCATTAAGGAGGCGGCCTAGTCTCGGCCAAGGGGAATTGGATGAACGTTTATTGGTTGGAACAGACTGAAGCTGACGTACCGGTCGAAAATGATTGGCTGAGCGAAAACGAAGCAGCGTGCCTAAATGGAATGCGTTTTCCCAAGCGCCGTGCTGACTGGCTGCTGGGACGCTGGACCGCGAAACACGCGTTATCAGTTTGCCTGGATCTGCCGGCTCATCCCGAGATCTTCAAGAAGCTGGACATACGTCCGGCGCAATCTGGTGCGCCTGAGGCCTTCTTCATCAACCAGCCAGCCGGAGTCACGATTTCGCTGAGCCACCGCGGTGGGGTTGCCGCATGTGCAGTGGCGATGTCGGAGATAGAAATGGGATGTGATCTGGAAATGGTCGAGCCACGCAGCGATGCTTTTATCGCGGACTATTTCANCAAGGAGGAACAAGCTCTAGTTGCGCGCGCCTCCGCGACGGACCGGCCCTGGCTTCTGGCACTGCTTTGGAGCGCGAAGGAGAGTGCCCTCAAAGCGCTTCATGAAGGGCTTCGGCTCGATACCCGGTCCGTGCAAGTTAGCCCTTTCGATGCGTCATTTGATCTGAACGGCTGGAGTCCACTACGCGTCAGTTACACGGACGGAGCGGTCTTCCACGGCTGGTGGCAACTCGCCAATAACATTTTGCGAACCTGTGTCGCCTCGCCGCGGCCGGATTCGCCGATCTCCTTAACCGTTCCCACCCACTTTTTCGACTGCGCCTCCAATTGCGCGTAGTGGACGTGTAGGACTATACATGGATCGCAACCGCCAATACGATTTCGATTTCATCATCATCGGTTCAGGATTTGGTGGCAGCGTTGCGGCCCATCGCCTGGTGCAGAAGGGCTATAAAGTCGCAGTCATGGAAATGGGCCGGCGGTGGACGCCACAAAATCTGCCTCACACCAGTTGGTCTCTCCATCGTTGGCTCTGGCGCCCGAGACTCGGATTGCGCGGCTTCTTTAACATCCAGTTCTTCCGCCATGCGACCATCTTTCATGGCAGCGCCGTGGGTGGCGGATCAATCACCTACGCCTGCACCTTGCTTCGCCCTCCCGAGAAAGTGTGGCAAGCGGGATCGTGGGCGGGATTGTCCAACTGGAAAGCGGAAATGCCACACCACTACGAGACCGCCGCACAGATGTTGGGTGTGACGAAAAACACGATTCTCGGACCAGCTGACATTCTATTGAAGACGGCTGCGGAAGTCTCAGGCACTGGCCACACTTTCTACTGCACAGAAGTAGGCATCTTCGAGCCTGTGGAGGGAAAGCCCGGCGGCGAGACCTTCCCTGATCCATACTTCGGTGGCGAAGGGCCGGAGCGAACCACCTGCGTCGCTTGTGGTGGCTGCATGATGGGCTGCCGTTATGGCGCGAAGAATACGCTAGACCTGGGTTACCTATATTTAGCCGAGAAGCACGGAGCGCAAGTCTTTCCAGAAACCAGAGTGGTGAATGTCAAACCTCTCGCCGGCGCTGGTGATGGCGGCGCTGGATACGAAGTGAGCACCGTCAAGTCCACGGCTTGGATTCGTCGCCATCCGCAGCGGTTCACCTGCCGGGGCGTGGTTTTCTCTGCGTCCTCGCTAGGCACGATGGAACTTCTTTTTCAGCTCAGAGAAAAAGGATCATTACCCGCCGTCAGCAGCCAACTCGGCCAACACGTGCGCACCAATTCCGAATCTCTGATCGGGGCGCGCACGCCGGGCTATCTTCAGGATGTGTCGGAGGGCATCGCGATCGGCTCCGGCGTCTATATTGACGAGCACACTCATATCGAAGCCGTTCGCTACCCACGAGGCTCCGATGCAATGGGTTTTCTGACTACAATTCTGACCGATGGCCGCCCAGGTCCGCAGCGGATTGCACTTTGGGCAAGAAATGTCGCAGCATCGATGCTCCGCCACCCATTCAAGACGATACGTGTTTTGCAACCGCTAGGATGGGCACGGGAATTCGTGATCCTGCTCTGCATGCAAGCACTCGATGGAGAGATTGAAATGCGCTGGCAGCGCCCCTGGTTCTGGCCGTTCCGCAAGTTTCTGGTCAGCCACGGCGAGAAGGTGCCCACGTATATTCCCAAAGCCAACGAGTTTGCGAAGACACTTGCACAACTCACCGGGGGTTTTCCCATGAGTATGCTTCCCGAGATACTCTTCAATGTTCCGGGCACGGCGCATTGCATCGGTGGCTGCGTGATCGCAGACAATTCCACCCATGGCGTTGTTGACTCTCGCCATCGCGTCTTCAACTACAAGAATATGTACGTCTGCGACGGGTCGGTAGTATCGGCCAATCTCGGAGTCAATCCCAGCCTGACCATTACCGCCCTGGCCGAACGGGCAATGAGCTTTATTCCCGCCGCCGCAGACACGGATTGGAACGATTCCTCGGAGATGTAGCGCCGCCCCCGGCGGCGGCAAGATGTCGCGCTACAAGGGAGCCGTGCCGATCGAACCGCAAAAAGAAAACCGGGCCTCAGCCCCTGACGGTTCTTTCAGGTAGTACCTCTGTTGTTGTGGTCGCTACCGTGGCCGTCGACGCAGCGGGCAGCAATCGATCCAAAATCGCCTGCTCACACTGCAGCCACAAACGCCCGGTATACAACAAGGCGCTGCACTGGAGCGTAACCCAGTCTCTGGTCTTCAAAGGCGAACGAAACTCCTTGCGATTCGCGATCCAATGCTGGGCCACGTGACGCGCAATCGTGACGCCGAAGCCCAGGCCGCTGTCGGATCCTCCGATGTCAGCCAGAATTCCATCCAGCGTGAACATCACCTTCGACAACATAATCAGCGGCCCGGGAAACTTGACACCCTTCATGGCAAGTCGCTCCAGCAGAAGCATCGCATCCACGCCGCTGGGCAGACGCACCACTGGCAGTTCGCCAAGAAAATGCGTGACAAATTCGGCAACCATTCGCCCTCGCGATGAAGTGCTTCGGATGTGCTGCTGGCTGAGCGCCAGGACTTCGTTGCAGGTGCCCACCGGGTCGCGCAGGGTTACCATCAAGAACAAAAGCGCGAGATGCCGGCGCTGATCGCGGCTCAAGCGTTCCCGCAGCGCCCAGTCGATGATCGTCAACTCGCCGGTCCGATTGTTATAAAGCAGATTGCCGGCATGGGGATCGCCGTGAAAAATGGCGTCTTCCTCGGACGACAAAAGCGGGACCGCGATCAGCGCTTCGACGAGCTGCTCTGCAACTTTCCTGCGCCGCGCCGTTGGCAGCTGAGCCGCCGCGTTCGTAACCTTGATCCCACGCTCCTCGGTGAGCGCCGTAATTCTTGGCGTGCACAGCGGCTGAATCAACCGCGGCACGCGAACTCCGTGCATCGACCGATACAGATCCCCGGCTTCGAGCAGCGTCTTCTGCTCTCGAGCAAAGTTGACCTCATGCCGCAGCAACCGCCGGACTTTCTTGAACGTATCGGGGAGCAACTTTGCGGGAAAACCATAGTTGTGTTGCCGGTCGCTGAAGTATTGCGCCAGTCCCTGCAAATAGTCCATGTCCTCCACAAAATATTCAGGGATGTGAGGCTTCAAAACTTTGAAAACCCCGTGTTCCCGCGTTCTGCTCTCCGGGTTACGCCACGTAAAGCGCACCACCGCGCTGACACTCGCCTCCGAGAGAATTGCCGGCGCGATTCTCACGTCGTACTTCTCGACCCGTGATCCCAGCTCTCGTCGAATGATCGCGACCACATCCTCCGGCCGGACATCGCGAATCCCATTTTCCAACCGTTCTAGCGCATTCCGCAGCGCCGGACGAAGATGCTGGTTGCGCGCAATGACTTGTCCCAGCTTCTGCAACCCAGGCACTTTCGCAATCAACCGCAGCAACCGTACCTCCGCGGACGTGTTCGACGGAAGCTCAAGCTGCTCTAGCAATTTGGGGGCAAGCCGCCCGGGTGAAAGCCGCGCCACCACGAACATCATCGCGTCCCGAACCGGCGGACGCCACTTCAGGTAGGCCTGTGGAACTAGCCTCTCTACCGGAACGATGTCGTCAACAATCCATCGTGCCATCGTGTCCCGCATCGCTTGCCCAGCAGGGCTTAGCAACGCGGCCTCGATCGCGCGAGTTTGCTCAGCAGTAGTGGCCCCCTTAGGCAGGAAATTCGCCAAGGCAGCGCGCAATTGCTCTGGAGCGAGCTGACGCACAGTATCTTCAAGGGCTGACGAATTGATGGCTGATGAAGACATAGATCATCTTCCGTACGATAAGCCACATGAGGCTAGTGAATCTTCTTTCGCGACTCCACTGATCTCCCCTGACCTCAGCTGCGCTTCAATTCCGAGGTGACATTGCAAGACCTTCCTAAAAGCCAGTGTAGGCTGCCGTCTGCGGTCTTACTGTGACGCGTGGGACATGAGAGTGTGACGTGACGGGGAAGGTCCAAAGGGAAGTGCCTTCGGATTCACGACGACTCCTCCCGCTCTGCAGTTGGAGGACGTTCTCCCTACAAACCCAAACTATTTCCGAGGTTTTCCGACTCGCTGTTCGGTTCGCAAACATCCCCGAGGTTGCTACTCTGTGGGGAATCAGCGAAAAAAACGTTCGATGACTGTTAGATGAAAGAGGGAGGGCTGAAGTAGGGATACGGTGAGACCCGGCGCAAACCCAGGTCAGATAAACGCTACTTTTGTAGATATTTGATAATAAACAAGTTAAATATGGTGGAGGCGGCGGGAGTCGAACCCGCGTCCGAAAATGTTACTGGTCAAGAGACTACATGCTTATTCACGTTCATGCCCCAGGCATTACCCTGGGACGTTCGCGGCCGTCGCTCAGAACGGACAAGAAACGCTAGCCGCTAGCCTGAGATCTTAGCCTCCCAGCCCAGACGTAGCAGGGAGGAGCAGCCCTCTGTGTGACGCTCGCTCACCGCCCAAGGGCGAAGCGGTGGAAAGCGGCTGCCTAATTAATTAGGCTGCGTATGCCATTTGTTGATTGGCAATTATCATTTTGCACGCGATTTCGGGTGTGTGCACCCCGGCATGCCTCTTGGCCGCAAGCATCTCCGTCGAAGCCGTGACGCCCCCACTGGTGGGATTGGCCTTTAAAGAACTGCTTCCAGACTAGGTCCTGCTCAAGGCGAAGTCAAACACTCTATTGGATGCGCTGGCGTAACTAACGGACGCAGCGGAACTTGGCATTTGGCACCCGGCGCCTGGCAATCTAGACGATCGAGATTGAGTCTTGCGCAGCGTGCCGGACTATCTTTGCATCCCGCCTTCGTTTTCGACATCTGATCTAGCACCCAGAACTGCCGAACGAAGGCGTTGACCTAACATGAAATCTATCGTCCAAGGCTGTCAGGAGAACTGCTAGTGAAGTCGGAATGTTTGCCTTTCAGCCAGATTCCGCATACCACGCGACTTTTCGCGGACTTCCTTTCCGACCACTCTAAAGTTCAGCAGTTTTATCCACGATCCGCTTACTTCAATCAATGGTTCAAGGACGAGGCGTCTCGGCTGACGTATGCCCCCGAACGGCGAGAGCGTGTTTCGGCTGTCCTCGAACGCCAAAATCGATCATGGGGCGCTTCGCAGAAAGCTTTAGAAAATATTGCTCGACTGCGGGCGGGGGCATCAGCCGTGGTTACGGGGCAACAAGTGGGCCTGTTGGGAGGTCCGTTATTCTCGATTTTCAAAGCACTGACTGCAGTCAAATTAGCCGACCACGCGACTGAATCGGGTGTCGATTGCGTACCTGTATTCTGGCTGGCGACTGAGGATCACGATCTGGAGGAAATAAATCAGATCTCTATTCCCAGACCTGATGCTTCCTTCCAGGATCTGACGACGCCAACCCAGGGATTGCCGGACGCGCCAGTAGGGACCGTCCGGTTCGGCTCAGAAATTCAGGCTGTCGTTGAGGCGGCTGCGGAGTTGTTGGGACCGTCTGAAATTACCGATTTCCTTCGCGAAGCATACCGCCCTGAAGAGACCTTCGGCACTGCCTTTGCGCGCTTGTTTGCACGGCTATTTGCAGACTCGGGCGTGATTCTTCTGGATGCGACTGATCCCGAATTCCACCAGATTGCAGAACCCATCTATCGCGCTGCGATCGAGCGCTCGACGGAACTGGACGAAGCTCTTCTGGATCGAGGCAAGGCGCTTGAAGCCGCGGGTTACCATCAGCAGGTCAAGGTGACGCCTTCGTCCACTTTGCTGTTCACGCTGCGAAACGGCGCGCGGATGCCGGTGCATCGTCGAGCGAATGGGAACGGACCCGCCGACTTTCTGATCGGAGAGGAACGAATCTCGCAGGCGGAGCTACTGGGCCAACTGGCGTCGTCACCGCACGATTTCAGTGGCAATGCTCTGCTGCGGCCCGTAATTCAGGATTACCTGCTCCCGACTCTCGCTTACGCTGGAGGCTCGGCTGAAGTTGCTTACTTCGCCCAGGCGGGCGTGGTCTATGAAGCGCTTCTAGGAAGGGTGACTCCCATTATCCCGCGCTTCTCGGCGACCATCGTCGAACCAAAACCGAAAGCATTTCTTGAGCGGTATGGCCTACGCTTGGTGGATCTTTTTCAGGGTCCAGAGGCCTTGCGCGAACTTATCGCTTCTCGGACTTTGCCGAAGGAACTGCAGGCGGCGTTTGATCAGGCACAAGCTTCACTGGAAAAATCACTAGCTACGATTCGCGACGGGCTGGCCCGGCTGGATTCGACTTTGATCGATTCGGCCGCCAACGCGGAATCCAAGATGCTGCATCAGCTTGATCAGCTGCGCGCCAAAGCCGCCCGTGCTGAACTTCGCCAATCAGAAGTTCTTACCCGGAAGGCCGATCTGCTCAGCAATTTGTTGTATCCCAGCAAAGCTCTACAGGAACGCGAGATCGCGGGTGTTTATTTTGTAGCGCGGTACGGAGCGGAATTCTTGCGTGGTGTGTACGATGCGATCCACCCCGATTGCCTCGATCACCAGATCATCACGATGTAAGTGTAGGCGCGAGCGTCTTCGCTCGTGCGGAGCGACTAGAATATGCCCTGCGAGTCTCTCATACTTTTCCTTCCAACTCCTCGAGTGATTCCACCCGCGGCAGGCCAGATTCGCGATACGCTCCTGACACATCGAACATCACAGCCTGCATTCCCGCTCCAGTCGCGCCGAGATAGTCGACCGAGTACATATCGCCTACGTACAGGCTTTGCTCTGGAGCAGCGTCCATCGCACGCAGAGCGGCCTCGAAAATGGCTGGGGCCGGCTTTTCGTGTCCGACCAAACCGGAATCGGTGATAGTAAGAAAACAATCGGCGATTCCGCAACGCATCAGCACATCGGCAATCTTGCCGTCTGCATTCGAGATGATTGCAAGTGGATAACGGCGTCCGAGCCGCTGCAGAATTTCGCGAGTGCCCGGGCGAATGTCGCACCAGTTCGCGGACACGCGCGTGGCATTCACCAGAGTATCGCGCAGGACGTCGTCGTTCACGCCAAGTTCTTCGAGCAAATGGGAATGGAAAAGATACCAATAGCTATGATCGGCCTTGCCGTCATGCTGCAGAATTGCGTCGAATTCTTTCTTTGTTCTGCGCTCGATAGCGTGCCATTGCTCGAGACTCGGCGTCAGTTTTCCCTGGTGGAGAGGCGCTAGGATATGCGTCCGGTCAGGGAAGAGAAGAGTGTTCCCAACGTCGAAGAAGATTGTTTTCAGCGGTGCGGGCATGAAGTCGGACCGCGCTACTCGATCTCTTCATCCCGCTTCTTGCCATAGCGCAAGGCCAAGCCTACGCCGACAGTCATGAATCCAACCGGCGGGAGGAGTAGAACCACGACTCCGCGAGTGATCGCGTTTTGACCTTCTTTATTGAGGGCGCGCGCGGTGCTGTAGCACATGGCGCAACTCTGGGCGCAAGCAGGGGCCACCCATAGGGCGACGAGCAATGCGACCATGGCCAGGCGCAGCTTCATCGGACTCCCAGATGAACGATTCGAAAAGCGTCGGGAAAGAAAATACACATTAGGCACAAACAGGCGCAGACGGCGGTCATCATGACCCACTTCATGGCCGCGATCTCATATTTCAAGTGCATGAAGTAGCCGATAATCAGCGCGGACTTGATGATAGAGAGAATCATCAGAGCTTCCAGCATCTGCAGCGGCTCAAAAACCCGTCTGTAAGCGAGCACGACCTCGACGGCCGTGAGCAGCAACAGGGCTCCCCAAACCCAGAAGTATTGCCCTTTGCCTTCATCGTGCGTAGCAGCGGCGGTGTGCATTCAGTCTCTCCCGTTCGAGTTCCAACATTTCTGATCGTACCTGCGAGATCCTTCAGGGCTCATCGCCCCTCAGGATGACGTCAAAACCAACAACGTCAGACCCGCGTGGACATCAAATAAACCAGCGGGAAAATGAACATCCAAACCAGGTCCACGAAATGCCAATACAGCCCGGCGATTTCGACGTCGTGCGCATCGTAATCTTTAGGCTTCAGAATCAGGATCACGGTTGCCACGACAAACCCGGCCAGCAGCACGTGCACTCCGTAGTGGAATACGCTATCCGCTGGAATCATCCACCACGACACTCCCCAGATTGCCAGCAGGATCGGCAAAAACGCCTTGCGCAGCGAAACCACTCCCAGATAAATGACGCCGATAGTCACGTGCAGCATGTGCATGCCGGTCAGGGTAAAGAACGTTCCACCGAATTGCGGCACGTTCGCTGCCCAGGGATTTTTGAATGGCGTCATGCCTTCTTCAATCAGGTGCGTCCATTCCTTTCCGTGAAGCACGATGAACGCTGCGCCAAAAAACATGGTGAACAGAATCCAGTTGCGCGTCCAACTGCGATCGCCGCGCCTCGCCGCCAACACGGCCAGAACCATGGTCAGCGAACTGGAAAGCAGGCAGCCCGTCATAATCGTGGCATTGGTAATGCTGTCCTTGCCGAAGGGTGTGGGCCAGTCGGGGTTCGAAATTCGTCCGTAGCTGTAGGCAAACAGCAGGGCTCCGAATGTCAGCGTGTCGGAGAGCAGAAACAGCCACATTCCGATCTTCTTCGAATAGGTGCCAAACAGAGACGGCTCGTAAACATCCATCCCGTGCTGCACCGCGACTTCAGACATGTTTCAGTCTCCTTGAACATTTGTGTGGCGCGGGCGCTATCGTCCGCGTCTTCCGCTACCGGATAAACCACACCAAGCCGAAAATGTAGAGCCACAGCAAAAACATGAAATGCCAATACCAGGCCGTAACGTCGACCACAATGCGCCGCGCCTCGACCGGCCGGTTCAGCAGCGAAACGGCAGCCGCATATAGCAACACCAAAATGCCTCCGGCAAGGTGGACCGCGTGGGTCGCCGTCAGCAGATAAACGAACGAACTGCTCGCACTCGTGGCCAGATAAAAACCGCGATCCGCGAGCTCCCGCCAAGCCATCCACTGCCCAGTCAGGAACCCGCTACCGAGCACCACGGTTGCACCCAGCCAGGGAAAGCCCTTGCCCTCGCCCAAAGAAACGCCAGGAATAGAACGAACCGGAGCCAGCGCGGCTTGCCGGGTAATTTGCCGCCGAGCCAACTCCGCGGTAATGCTGCTCGCCAGCAACAGCAGCGTGTTCACCAGCAGCAACGAGGTCGGCAGATCGACCGGAATCCAATCGCGAACATAAGTGTTCGTGCGTTCGTCGAGAGTGGGCAGGCCCCGGCGCACCACGTACGCGCTGGTCAGCGAAACAAAAATCATGGTGACAGAAGTCAGCCCAATTGCCAGCCCCAATCGCACCCGGCGCAGACGCTGTCCATAGTCAGGAGAACCGTCGCCGCGTCCATCGTCGCCACCGCCGTAAGCCGGCGGACGCACGCCTCCGCCGCCCTGGCCGGTCGAGGGTACGTCGATCGAAACTGGAGAACTAAAAGTCGCCATGTGTCGTGTGGCGCGGGGCCCTAGCCCGCGATCCTATCTAATGCGATGCCACCGTCGCCGGATCGGTTTGCATAATGTAATCCCGCGGCGCACCCGGCACGCTGTACTCATACGGCCCGTGATTCACCACCGGAGTGTGGCCTCCGAAGTTGTCATGCGGCGGAGGGGTCGCGGTGGTCCATTCCAAGGTCGTCGACTCCCACGGATTATCGCTGGCCTTCGGACCTTTGAACATGCTCCAGAACAAATTGATCACAAAGATGAATTGCGCCAAAACGGTCACGATCGCGGCATAAGTAATGAATGTGTTCAGCGGAATAAGCTTATGCAAATAGGCCAGCTCGGTGAACTGTGAGTAGCGCCGCGGCTGTCCCGCCATGCCCAAATAATGCATTGGCATGAAAACGCAGTAAGTACCAATGAGCGTGATCACGAAGTGGATCCGGCCCCAGGTTTCATTCATCATGCGGCCGAACATCTTGGGAAACCAGTAGTAGGTTCCAGCAAACATGCCAAAGATGGCTGCCACGCCCATAATCAGATGGAAGTGGCCGACCACGAATGCGGTGTCATGCAGTGGAATGTCAAGCACGGGTTGGGCCAGGAATGGCCCACTCAATCCGCCGGAGACGAACAGGGAAACGAAGCCGATGGCATAAAGCATCGGCGTCTGAAAACGCACGCGTCCGCCATGAATCGTTCCCAGCCAGTTGAAAGTCTTAATCGCCGAAGGAACGCCAATCGCCATGGTCATGAGCGAGAACGCAAAGGCCGTGTACGGGCTCATGCCGCTCATAAACATATGATGGCCCCAAACCATGAATCCCAAAAAGCCGATGGCCATAATCGCGTACACCATGGCTTTGTAACCAAAAATCGGTTTGCGCGAGAAGGTCGAAAGCAACTGCGAAGCCACGCCCATGCCGGGCAAAATGGCGATGTAAACTTCGGGATGTCCAAAGAACCAGAATAGGTGTTGCCACAGCAGCGGCGAACCACCTTTGTGACCCATGACCTGACCGTTGACCACGACCAGCGGCACATAGAAGCTGGTTCCCAGATTGCGATCAAGCAGCAGCAGAATGCCGGCAGAGAGCAGAACGCCGAAAGCCAGCAGCCCAAGGATCGCAGTGATGAACCATGCCCAAACGGTTAGCGGCATGCGCATCATGGTCATGCCTTTTGCCCGCAGGTCCAGGGTCGTGGTGATGAAGTTCAGCGCGCCCATCAGTGATGCGATACAGAAAATCGCAATACTGGTAATCCATAAGTCTGCGCCCAGTTGTTCGCCCGGCCCCGAATTGGTGAGCGCGCTAAGTGGCGCATAGCCGGTCCAGCCATGCAGCGGAGCTCCGCCAGTGACGAAGAACGCGGCCAATATGGTTACGAAAGCGACGAACGTCGTCCAGAACGAAAGCATGTTCAAGACGGGGAACGCCATATCTGGCGCTCCAATCTGGATGGGCAAGAAATAATTCCCGAACCCACCCTGCGGCGCCGTAGTCAACACGAAGAACACCATGATCGTGCCGTGCATGGTGAGCAGTTGCAGATAGGTTTCCGGCTTGATCTCGCCCACCAGCGGCAGAACCGCAGTCGGCCAGATCATGTGAATGCGCATGAGCAGTGACAGGAACATGCCGACAAACACAGCCACCAGCGCGAGGAAGTAATACTGCAGCCCGATCACTTTATGATCCAGGCTGAAAATATATTTGCGGATGAAGCCCTGAGGAGCATGTGCGTGGATTGTTGCCGAAGTCGCCATTACTGTTTCTCCGCCTCCCGAGTTGCCAGCCACTTGTCGAAGTCTTCCTGGCTCACTACGTGCAACATGCCGTGCATTTTGTAGTGCCCAAGACCGCAAAGTTCGGCGCAGGCAATCTCGTAATCGCCAACTTCAGTCGGCGTGAAATGCATATGGATCGCAAGCCCGGGCACCGCATCCTGCTTAAAGCGCATCTGCGGCACGAAAAAACTGTGGATCACATCCACCGCCCGCAACGTCAGATCCACTTGCCGGTTCACCGGAAGATACATGGTGCCGGTGACTACATCGTCCTTGGCCGCAGGGTCGGTCGTATCGAGCCCCAGCGCCGCTTCGTTGCCCGCCGACGGATCCATGAGTTTAGGATCGGTCCGTCCAAATTTCCCATCAGCCCCCGGATAGCGGAAGTACCACGCAAACTGCATGCCGGTAACTTCCACGGGAACCGAGCCAACTTCCGCCGGCGCGAAACGCTCAGCCGCCCAAATGGGACTACCCATGAGGTTCAGCCCAATAAAGAGGATGGCCGTCAGCGTTGTCCAAAGTACTTCCATGGTGGTGTTGCCGTGCGAGTAGGTCACTTTGGTGGCGCTGCCCCGATCGCGGTATTGCCACACGAATAGACCGAGCGCACCCTGGGCAGCCACAAAAACAATCCCCATGAGCACGTAAGTCAACGCGAACTGATGGTCGATCCAGTGCGTCGACGTCGATGCGCCGTGCGGAAGCCACCAGGTTTGTGCCGCGAAAAAGTAGGTACTAACAAAGGTGATCAGCCAGATAATCGCAAGCAGAGCGAGGCCCATCTACAAGACCTCCAGGGGTCGGGGTTTATGCATTGTCATAACTCGTTCAAAAAACAATAAGGTGCGGTTGGCCCCGAAGTTTATCACAGGCACGCGTAAGGTGCGCAAGCACTTGTTGTGGAAGGAACCGATTCGGGAACGGCCAACGACAAAACGATAACGTGAAATGTGGTGTAATGCTTTAACGCAAATGCGAAAGAAATCCACCGGCCACGGCCACGACACCCCCTACCTCCGCATGCAGAAGAATTACTGCTTCGGTTGCGGCACGAACAATCCACAAGGCATGCGTCTCAAGTTCGCCTACGACGAAGATATCCGCCGGTTCGTCTGCCACTTCCGATTGAGCAAGCGCTACACCGGGCCGCCTGGCCACGCCCACGGAGGAATTATTGCCACCATTTTGGACGAGGCCATGGGCAAGGTGAACAAGTTGCGCCATGTGATCGCGTTGACCTCAGAAATCACGGTGAACTATTTGAAGCCCGTCCCACTGAACAAACCACTGCGCGTGGAATCGGGCGAGGTGCGCGTCCGTGGCCGGCAGCACATCAACATGGCGGAAATAGTCAATTCCAAAGGCGAGGTGCTGGCGCGAAGCCGTGGCTTATTCATCGCTATCGATCCCCACAAAATGTTCGCCAAGTTCGTCGACAGATAAAAGGTAACGAATGGGGGTCGGGCGTCTCGCACGTCCCATGCCTTTAGCGCCGACACTCCTTCAGCGCCCTCGCCAACTGATCGACACCCCGCCGCAACTCGCGCGCGTCCACTGCCGCAAAGCCAAGCACGATTCCATTGCTTTTCGCTCGGCCGTAAGCATAGCGGCTCAATGGCATTACTTCGACCTCGTATTTGGCCGCGGCCTGCGCTGCTGCCTCAGCGAGGATTCCATTTTGCAACCAGCCAACCGTCCGCAAACCGGCTTCCACCGCGGGAATCTCCAGCAATCCGGGAAGTTGCGCGCGCGCCGACTCCAGCAACACTCCCAAGCGTTCGGAGTAAAGTTCCCGCATCCGCCGAACGTGCCGCGCAAAGTGCCCTTCGCGGATGAAATCACACAAAATGGCCTGATCGATCAGCGGCGGATGATGCGTGCTCACCGATTCTGCGGCCGCAAAGATGTCCACCATATCGGAAGGAACCACGAGATAAGCGAGCCGCAGAGCAGGGAACAGCACGTCGGTGAAGCTGCCCGCGAAAATCACTACCGCGGCCCGATCCAAACCCTGCAACGCAGGGATGGGACGTCCGGAATACCGATATTCGCTGTCGTAATCGTCTTCGAAAATAATCGTCCGCGACCGCCGCGCCCACTCGAGCAACGACAATCGCCGCCGCAGGCTCATGGTGACGCCGAGTGGAAACTGATGTGCCGGAGTCACATAAACCAGCCGCGGACGCTGCTGCCACCTTCGCCGCCCAACCTCGAGATTCAAGCCCTCAGCATCGACCGGGACCGGACAGATTTTCGCGCCCACAGCGCGGAACACAACCGCCGCGCCCGGATATCCTGGCTCCTCCATCCAGACAGGATCGCCCGCGTCCAGCAATAAGTGCGCCGCCCGATCAAGCGCTTGCTGCACGCCCGAGATGATCAACACTTGATCGGCCGTGCACTTCACGCCTCGAGATGTGTTCAAATATTCAGCCACGGCCTCGCGAAGCGGACGATACCCCAGCGCTTCGCCACCAGCCAGCAAGCGTGACGACACCCTCCGCAAGCGTCTCGTCGCGACCTGCGCCCAGAGGCTGGTGGGAAAAACGTCGAGTGCGGGTTGGCTCGCGCGAAATGCCCGCGCGGGACGCGATTCCGATCGAGTCAGAGGCCGCAACCTTCGTGCATACGCGGATAGCGGAATGCTTCGTCGCCGTGTTCCAACCATTTCTTTCGCACGCGGCGCCTGTAACAGTGTGTCGGGCAAAGTTTCGCTCACGAACGTCCCCGAGCCCACTTTGCCTTCCACATAACCCTCAGACCGCAACTGCTCAAAGGCGGTCACAATAGTCGGACGAGAAATTCCGTACTGCGTCGCAAGATCGCGCGTAGCCGGCAAACGAGCGCCGGGATGCAAACGCCCGTCAAGAATCGCCGAACGCAATTCTTCATAAAGCCAGCGATACAGAACCATCCGCGGCTTGGGCCCTCGAAGGTTCAAGGGCAGCGTGCTGGATTTCTTAGGCATAACTAAACCAGTTTTGTCATTCCGAGCGCAGCGAGGAATCTGTAGTTATCCCCGGCGCCAGCGAAATGGTATGGCAAGAATATAAGAAAATGGATATTCCAAGCTAGCCAATAGTTTTGTATCGTAGAAGCGTCATAGTAGGCGCGAGCGTCCATGCCCGCGCGGCGTCAACTGAAATTCAACGGGCGAAAAGAGGACCCATGTCGAGCAACAACGGAAGATCCACCAGCCTGCGCCTGAAAACCGGCCTGGCCGAAATGCTTAAAGGGGGCGTCATCATGGACGTCACCAACGCCGAGCAAGCGGTCATCGCTGAAAAAGCCGGCGCCGTCTCGGTAATGGCGCTCGAGCGTGTTCCTGCGCAAATCCGTGCGGAAGGCGGCGTTGCTCGCATGGCATCGCCCAAAAAGATTCGCGAAATCATGGCCGCCGTCTCGATCCCGGTGATGGCCAAGTGCCGCATTGGCCATTTCGCTGAAGCCCAAATCCTCCAAGAGCTTGGCGTCGACTACATTGACGAATCCGAAGTCCTCACTCCCGCCGACGAAGCCCACCACGTCGACAAACACGCCTTCAAAGTTCCATTCGTCTGCGGCGCCCGCAACCTCGGAGAAGCTCTGCGCCGCATCGCTGAAGGTGCCGCCATGATTCGCACCAAGGGCGAAGCCGGCACCGGCGACGTAGTCCATGCCGTGAAACACATGCGGCAAATCATGCAAGAGATGAAGATCCTGACCGTGCTAAGCGAAGAAGAACTCTACGCCAAAGCCAAAGAGCATGGAGCCCCGTATGAACTGGTGAGGCTGGTAGCCAAAGAAGGGAAGTTGCCAGTCCCAAATTTCTCCGCCGGAGGCATCGCCACGCCCGCCGACGCCTCGCTGGTCATGCAACTAGGCGCCGAATCCGTATTTGTCGGCTCCGGCATCTTCATGCAAGATTCCACGACTTTCGCGAATCCGGAAGAAGCGGCGAAGCGCGCCAAAGCAATCGTGCAAGCCGCCACGCACTACAACGACCCTAAAGTGTTACTTGAAGTAAGCGAAGACCTGGGGGGCGCCATGAAAGGCCTAGCCATAGCCGCGCTAGACGAAGCCCACATGCTGCAGACGAGGGGCTGGTGAAGCTGTAGTCCGCCGCTGTTGAATTGTCAGCGCTGGAGAGAACGCCGGAAACACAAGTGAGAATCGGCTGAGTGGCCCATCCTAGGTCGTTTTTGGTTAGCGTGAGGCTTTGGCGGGACCAAGCACTGAATGCTGATTGTTGAATGGCTTTGCCAACAACGAACGTCCAAAGACTGCCTTGAAAATCGGTGTCCTAGCGCTGCAAGGTGATTTCGACGCCCACCGCCGCCGGCTTGAAGAGCTGGGCGCTGAAGTTGTGCTGGTCAAAAAACCCGAGCAACTCGACGAGATCGACGGCCTCGTGATCCCTGGAGGAGAATCAGGGACGTTTCTAAAGCTGCTGGGCGAAAGTGGATTTGAAAAGCTAAAGCAGTTCGTTCACGTGAAGCCAACCTTCGGCACCTGCGCTGGCGCAATTCTGCTGGCCAACGAAGTCGAAAACCCGAAGCAGTCCGGATTGGGCGCGCTCGATATTCGCATTCGCCGCAACGCCTACGGACGCCAAATCGATAGCTCCATCCGCGAAGGCCTGTTCATCCAAAACAAGCAAAGCGATTCGCCGCTTGAAATGGTTTTCATTCGCGCCCCTAGAATAGAACGCGTCGGCCCCGCAGTTGAAGTAATCGCTACCGAAGGCAAAGATAACGACCCGGTTGCCGTCCGGCAGGGAAAAGTAATGGCCGCAACCTTCCACCCCGAGCTCAGCGAAGACACCCGCGTGCATGAGTCCTTCCTGAACCTGGTCCGCAGTGAGAGTTAGAGTTCATCCAAAGCACGACTGTGCTCCAATACTCATGCGCTCAAGGCCTCACTTCCCAGTGAAGGCAAGAATTTCTCCAGTCTGTCGTAGCTCGCGGCCATGCCTCTCTGCATCGGCGACTTAAGAACAGCGTCGCGTGTCTCACGCGAGTTGTAGAGAATTGTCTGCGTAAGCGTGGTCTGGCCAGTCCTCTCGACGAGGACGATCGTATCCACGGCCTCGCCTGGATACCATGCCTCGTCGAACACCTCCGTGAGGACAATCCGTTCCGGCGGCAGAACCTCGCGATAAACGCCGCCCATCCCCATCTCATGTCCGTCAGCGTCACTCTTCCAGACATAGCGATATTTGCCGCCGACCCTCAAATCGACCTCGCAAACCGGCATCGACCAGCCATTCGGTCCAAGCAACCACCTCTTGATTAGTTCCGGCTTGGTGTAAGCATCGAATACCAACTTGCGCGGTGCATCGAAAAGGCGCGTCACTACAATTTCGCGGTCACCGTGGGTTGTGACGTTAAATGTTCCGCTGTTTTTCATGAGTGTTTCTCCTTCATCGTCTCCTCTTCTTTCTCTTTTGCTTTGGGTCGGCGGCTTGCAGGTCGTGGAGAAGGCTGTCCAGGCGTTGGAACTGCGCCTCCCAAAACTGGCGGTAGTTCTCCAGCCAGTGGGTCGCATCGCGCAGAGGCCTGGCTTCTAGTCGCCGTGGGCGGCGTTGTGCATCGCGTCCGCGCGAAATCAATCCCGCGCGTTCCAGCACTTTAAGGTGCTTGGAAATCGCGGGCTGGCTCATCGCGAATGGTTCCGCCAGGTCCGTTACCGAAGCCTCGCCCTTGGCCAATCGAGCCAGGATCGCTCGACGTGTAGGATCGGCAAGTGCTGCGAAAGTCGTGTCCAGATTGTCCATAACCGACAGGTTAAATAACCCATAAGTAATGTACTGAGGACGGAGCTTTTCGTCAAGGCTAAAGTTCGTCGACTTTACGAGAGCTTGGCCGCGTAAATTGACCGAAACTTTCCTCTTGACAATTTAGTCGCGTAACCGTACAGTTACGCATTATGCGGAACCGTTCAGTTACATATTCGGCTTCGGCGGAGGCAACCTTCAGCGCTCTCGCCGATCCCACCCGCCGCCAAGTCCTAGATTTGTTGCGACAGGGAACTCAGCCAGCCGGACAAATCGCGAAGGCGTTTCCGGTCTCACGCCCCGCCATCTCGAAACATTTGCGTCTGCTTCGGCGGGCACATCTCGTGCATGAGCGGCGCGAAGGCCGGCATCGCCTCTACCAACTGAACCCGGAGCCGCTGAAAGTAGTCGATTCGTGGCTCGAACAATATCGTGTCTTCTGGCAGAGCAGCTTGTCCAGCTTGAAAACCTTCGTAGAAGCGGAATATGCAAAAGAAAACGCCCACCGGGCAAAACACAAATAGGAGAAACAAAATGACAAAACTACGGATTGTAGTTGTGTGCTTGCTCATAGTCCTGTCCGCAACTACCGTAAGCGCCCAGTCGGACGCGCAGAAATCTTTCGACCAACTGAAATCCCTCACGGGTTCCTGGGAAGGGAAGAACTCGATGGGCGAGCCAGTTCAAGTCTCCTACCGTCTGACAGCGGGAGGGTCGGCGTTGGTGAGTGAAATCGACGGCCACGGAGAGCAGATGATATCGATGATTCACCTCGACGGCGCCAACCGCCTGCTCTTGACGCACTATTGCGCAGTCGGCAATCAACCTCGCATGCAAGCCAGCGCCTCGCCTGATGGCAAGAGCGTCAGTTTCAAGTTTCTCGATGCCACTAATCTCGATAATCCGCAATCGGGCCACATGGATCACGTAGTGATCGCCATGCTCGACTCGAGCCACCACACCGAAGAATGGACCTTCACCGATCACGGAAAAGAGATGAAAGAAGTTTTCGATTTGACGCGTAAGTAAAGTCTGTGGCTTGCTTACGGCTGAAGCCGTGCCCTGCTGCAACAGCGAACTTCAAACCTACTTCTTAAGGAGAAGCCAGTGGCCACGACCCGAATCACGCCTGACCAGGACGCCGTTGTCTGTGAAATCGAGATTGCCGCTCCGCCCGCGCGCGTTTTCCAGGCGCTGATTGACCGCGATCAGGCAATGCAGTGGGGCTCGGGCAGTACCCACGAGATGACTGCCTGGGAGATGGACGCGCGGCCGGGAGGAAAGTGGCAATTCATTTCGCGGGAAAAAGGCGCAAAGAACCCCGATGGCAGCCCTCGTGAATTTGAGCATCACGGCGAAGTTCTTGAGGTCGATCCCCCGCGCACGCTGGCCTACACGTGGTTTGCCAGTTGGCACGAAGGTAGTTTGCCGAGAACGGTGGTGCGATGGGACCTGACCCCCAGCAAAGCTGGCACGCGGGTCAAGCTTACGCACAGCGGATTGGCAAAACTGCCCGAAGCGCGCGCCGGATACAGTCAAGGCTGGCCCGGATTGGTCGCGGCTCTCAAGAAGTATCTGGAAAAGTAGGCAGGGGCAAACACGATGTCTACAACATTCATCATGCCGGGTCAGGATGCGATTGTCAGCGAGATTCAAATCGCGGCGCCGCCGGAGCGGGTATTTCAGGCGCTCATCGACCCAAAGCAACTCATGCGCTGGTGGAACAGTGACGCGTGCCGGACCGAATTCTTCGAGATGGATGCGCGCCCCGGCGGCCAGTGGCGCTTTGGTACTCGGAAGAGCAATTTAAACGTCAACGGAGTGAACCAGTTCTCTTGTCAGGGCGAAGTGCTGGAATGCGACCCGCCCCGCGTGCTGGCTTACACCTGGATTGCGAATTGGCACGAAGACAAGACCCGCTGCACGGTTGTGCGCTGGGAATTGACGCCGACCAAAGACGGCACCCATGTCAAAATCACCCACAGCGGCCTTGCGCAAGAGGCGGTGGCCCGCAAGGATTACAGCGGAGGCTGGCCTGGTGTGGTGGAGATGCTTAAGAAATTCATTGAAAAATAGAAAGGGGATCTTATGGCTACGATTGCAACCACTCCCGACCAAGATGCGGTAGTCGCGGAAATCTTCATTGCCGCGCCCCCGGAACGTGTCTTCCAGGCAATTACCGATCCGCACCAGATGCCGCAGTGGTGGGGACAGCAAGGCATGTATCGCGTCACGGAATGGAAAGTCGATCTTCGCCCGGGCGGCAAATGGTCGAGTGTAGGCGTGAGCGTGGATGGCAAGTCGTTCCGCGTGGAGGGCGAATATTTGGAAGTCGATTCGCCGCGCCTGCTGGTGCATACCTGGATCGCAAGTTGGAGCGGTGCCCTGAAGACCGTGGTGCGTTGGGACCTGGAACCTCACAACGTGCACGGCCTGCTTCATCGTGGACCGCAGAAAGTCGGGACGGGAACCGTGGTGAGAGTTCGTCAGCAAGGATTTGCTGGAGCTCCAAAGGCTGCGCTCGAACACGCCCAGGGATGGACGCGCGTCCTCAGTTGGATGCAAGCGTTCGTCGAAAACGGGGACACGGTCGACAGTCGCAAGGCTTAATTTGGCGCCTGCGGCACTCAAAGTAAGTTAGAGATGGAGCATGACCTAATGATAAGTCCCTGCCCTAATGTCGAAAAGGTCGACGTTAGGGTGGGGCAACCCGCGCAATCGTGGTTCTCACCGCAACATTGGATGTGCGACCGACTGACCGACTCAGCACTCCCCGCAGGAAGTGCTTCTCTCTACCCCGTTTGTGCCAGCGCTCAACACTCCTGTGCCATTTACGACCTTCAGTCCAGCATCTATATTGTCGGCGAGCAGTTTCCTGGGGAGGGCTGCTTGTGGAGCGTTCTTGCTCGATGAGTGAGGGCGCTTCTCCACTTTCGAACTTGTGAGGTCGCGACTATGCGCAAACGCCAACTGGGAATCGTTAAACGTACGCCAACATCCACCACGGGCATGTGCGGCCATTGCAACGCCAAATTCGAGTCCGCCAACTCTTCACCAGACCGCGCGGAGGAGAAAATCCAGGCGGCGTTTGACGCGCACAAATGCGAGCTGACAAATGTTGGTCAGCTCACAATGCCGCGTGGGCCAGTGTTTTTGAGTCAATGAGGCGGAGAGCAGAGCGAGAACGATTTACGGAGTCGACGTCTTTTGTCTCTTCGACTTAGCGGCCGCATCCTTTCTTGCGGCAGCTCTTAGCCTTGCTACGTGCACGATTTCAAGTTTGCCGCCCAAGAGCGTCAGGCACACCTGTCCTGGCTTGGCGCTGCAAAGAGGGCACGACAACCTTATAGGGCTGACTGCCACTCTCCGAATACGCTCGCGGACTTCTTCTTCACCATCTGAGGCAACTTATATCACGTCCGTCAGTTCAAGCCTGTTCGGTTTTCTTCGTTTCACCCTTTCTCACGCACGCCCATTGTTCAACCAAGAAAATGCTTTTTATCAAAAGGGATTTCTATCCGAATTGGACACCACGGGGGAATACACATCGTCCTCTACACTTTGAGACGGACGCTGGATCAGCAGAGTTTGGGATCAGCAGAGTCTGATCTCGATGGCCTTCAGATGAAAGGTCAGCGGGTTTTGTCGGCTGCATCTTGCGTCCGCGCCATTGTGGAGATCCAATTTACTTCCCAAGTCTTGCCGCCATCGTCCGAGTAGGATTGTTCAAAGTGAGCCGAATTCGGGGTGATGTCCGACCAAACGTATCGAATAAGGATCGTCCTGTCATTCAAAGTGTCCTGGCAGAAAAACTCGCCACGTCCGCCCTTGAATTCGCCGATCGTGGGTGGCAGGCTCAAGACGCCGGCCTTGCTGTTCGCCCAATAGAGGCTCCACTGATGAGTTTTGGGATTGTAGAGGCGCAGGGTCAGGCCTTCGATGTGGCCACTTGGACCTTCGCCCTCGAATTCATTTAAATTGGCGCGCCCATCCCACACCTTTCGGACGACGATGGTACCGTCAAATTCTGCCCAGGTAGTCGAACCGGTTAGGGGATTCAGGAGGCGCTTTAGATGCTGTTTCCAGGTGCCAAAGTAGAAGTCGAAATCGTGTTGTCCGTCGCGGCCGGCTGATTGCGATTCTGCTTTGGCCGCGTCTGAAATCTGCGGCGCGGCCGATTTGAAGGCGTCCGCGCTTATCCGCGTCTGGTCCGTTATCCAGTTCACTTCCCAGGTCTTGCCGCCATCGTCCGAGAAGGACTGCTCGAAGTGCGGCGTATTCGTGTTGGTGTTCGACCAAACAAATCGAATAAAGATAAGCTTGCCGTTCAGTGTGTCCTGGGCGTAAAACTCGCCGCGTCCATTCTTGAATTCGCCGACTTGTGGCGGGAAGACCGGGCCGCCCTTGCTGTTGGCCCAATAAAGACTCCACTGGTGGGTCTGGGGATTGTATAGACGGAGGGTCAGGCCTTCGATGTGGCCGGCGGCAGGGCTGTCAGTTTCGAACTCCTCCAGTTGAGAGCGGCCATCCCAAACTTTTCGGGTGACCGAGGTGCCGTCAAATTCAACCCAGGTAGTTGAGCCGGTTAACGGGTGCAGCCGGCGTTTGAGATGAATGTTCCAGGTGCCCAATTCGAAGTCGAAGTCGTGCTGCCCATCCCGCTCTGCTGTTGTTGCCTTCGCTCCTCCTGACTCCGTTGGGGTAACCGCGGGCACATACGCTTTCACAGATTCAGGGCTCACCCGCGTCATGTCCGCAATCCCGTCCACTTCCCAGGTCTTGCCTCCGTCATCGGACCAGGATTCTTCAAAATGGGGTGAGTTCGTAGTCAGCTTTGACCAAATATATCGGTTGTAGCGAAGCCTGCCATCCAGGGTGTCTTGGGTATAAAACTCACCTTGCCCATCCTTAAACTCGCCGACATTGGGTGGTGTCACTTTGCCATCTTTGCTGTTGGCCCAATAGAGGCTCCACTGATGAGCTTGGGGATTGTACAAGCGCAAGGTCGAACCTTCGACGTGGCCGGAAGAGCTGTCAACCTCGATCTCATCGAAATTTGCGCGGCCGTCCCAAATCTTTCGGTAGACATCAATGCCATCAAACTCGACCCAAGTAGTGGATCCCGTCAAGGGATGCAGGCGGCGCTTCCAATGAACTTTCCAGCTGCCAATAAGGGGGTCGAAATCGTGCTGCCCATCGCGTTGCGCGGTCGGTGCAGCACTTGTTGCCGGTGCACTGGAATTCTGTTGTGCGCGTCCGTGAATGGGCAGCAAGATGCCAAGCAAGCTGCACGCCAGGAGAAATGTCGGAATACGTTCGAGGTTCATCACCGCCTCCTTAAGTTCGTTTGCCTAGTTCGTTTGCCTTCGTAACCTGCTTGAACTTGTTTTGCCGCTGGATCGCCTTAGCTATCGCACGAGTTCGCAGATCCAGTTGACTTCCCAAGTTTTTCCGCCGTCGGCTGACCACGACTGTTCCATGCGCGCGGATTTCGGCGAGAAGTTCAGCCACACATAGCGCACGTAAATCGCTCGGCCTTTATAAGTATCCTGGCTATAGAACTCGCCGCGGTTGTCAGTGAATTGTCCGGTGACGGGAGGGAGGCCGAGAGTTCCCTGGTCCAGGTCAACCAGATAGATCGACCATTGATGGGTCCGGGATTGTAAAGCCTGAGAGTCTGGCCTTTGTTGCGTTTCTGCAACTGGGCGCAATAGGCGTCGAATTCTTCGAAATTCGCATTGCTATCAAGCAGTTTCTTGTGGTTCGATATCCCATCGTATTCAACCCAGTCTTTCCGGTTATTCGAGCCGTCGAGACGCTTGCGCAGCACCCGGACGTGAGCTTTCCAGTCGCCAATCAGAAAGTCGAAATCGTGAGATCCATCCCGCTGTGTAACCGCCGGCGCCGTTGTCGCTTGCTGTTGAGGGCTCGGCCGGCCCGCACCCGTTTGTGCTGCCAGCCGTGGCGAGTAGGGCGCGGAAAGTGGAGCACCCAGTGTTTTCGCGGCGCCGGAATTCTGCTGTGCAAGCAAGTCAGGGGATTGCCAGAGGATCACAAGGCTGCATACCAAGAGACAAACTGAAATGTGTTTGAGCGCGTTCATCGATGCGTCCTTCAACTTGTCGTTCCGGCTTGGTGGTGTCCGGATCCAAATGAGAACCAGCACGAAAGAAACATAGTTGAAGAGGCGAGCAGATGTGTCAATGCAGGTAAAAACAAGTAAATAGTTGTGAAGCGGAGGCAGAGAGTAAAGTGCAGATCCAGTGCTCGATGATGATCGAGCACTGGATCCTTAACAGAAAGTCACGGGGGAGACCTGCCGCAGGCGTCGTCTGACGCTTAGTTCCCGCTGTGCTCCGAGACGGTCTCGAATCCTTTTTCAAATTGCGTGACCAGTGGAGTTTCGCCGGATTGCAATCCGTCGCGTTGCATGACGCGCCAGAGAAAATTGGCGTGCTCGTGCGCATCGTACACGGCCATCACATCTTCGGAAGGACGGCTGGTCACGAGAATGATGATGTCGGCGTTGGAGGGCTGGTACACCAGGGTCAGCTTTCCCCAATTCTGAATGGCGTTCTGCACATTGCCGATCGCTTCCCGATCTTGTGGGAGCAGGTTGGGATCAAACTGATCTCCGTCATAGGAAGCAACGTAGACATAGCGAGCATTCGCCAGAATGCCGGGAAATGCCGGCGCTTTCGCGATACTCGGTGCGGGCGCAGCCATAGCGGAAACTGCTGTCACCGCAATCCAGCTTATGGCAAGGAAAAAATATCGTTTCATAGAGACACCTCCTCTTTCTTTAGACAGTTAGATGCGGCCAGAGAGAGTGGGTCGGGTGACGCTTGAAAATCAATATTTTACGTCGCCGGTGGTCTATTTTGACGGCGGGAGCGCTAGCACGCTCAACTGTTCTTAAGATTTAGTCCTCGCGCGGGAGTACCAGCGGATCCACCGAGAGCGCGCGTTGCGCTGGAATCCACGCAGCCACCAGCCCCAGCGACAGCCATGGCCAGGACGACGCCAGCCTGCAGCAGGATGTTCAGGGTCGAGTGTCCGCAAATGAACAGGGGCGGTCACAAGGGCTGCAGTCATGCTCCTTTCTCCACCAGCGATGGAGTCAAGTGCACGCGACCGATCACTTTCTTCTTGTACGCATTTGTGAACCGGACGCGAATCAGCCAGAAAATCATCAGCCCGATCGGCAGAAAGCTTAGGAAAACAAGTGCGCCTGTCTTGCGCATGAAAGCAGGGAACAGTTGTTGCCGCGCCAGGAAGATGGACGATGCGGCGATGAACAGCGCAAAGCACATGCGCCAAAGATGGCGGGCGATGCGTGGCGTGCCGGAAATACCCTTGCGCGCGAGCATGCGAACATCGCCCGTGACCGCAAGCACGGCCACCGTTCCCAGGAAAAAGTAAGGCCAGGGAGGATAGTCGTACTTTAACCCCGTCGCGCTAAACGCCGCTTCCAAACCAAAGGTTATCTGGCAGACGGCGACCCCTAAGACAACGAGCAGAGCGCACCAATCAAAAATGCCAGGTTCCCCGTCCCGGCGCCGCGCGGTCATCCACGCCGTAGCTACCAGGTAGAACGTCAGCGTGCCTCCCAGAATATTGCCCGGTTGGGATTTCATGACCGCCAGGAATACTCCGCTTGCTGACAGGACGAGCATCGCTATGACAAAAACGTTTCCTGCGATGCCATGCCGGCGGGAACCTTTGAGGAGAAACACTGCGACAAACCCAGACAGCATTCCTAAAGTGCCCGCGATAATATGAAAAAACAACAGTGGCGATCGCATTTTCTTGCTCCTTTTATCTTGCTGCTGTCCCTTCTGATCCCGTTTTTCGGGAACGCTCGCGCAGATCCCGCTTGAACGGCCGTTAGGCGGGCACGCCGAAGCACGCCAGGCACCAATCACGGGGCGTGAAGTTTCTGAAGCATGTTGACGGCACCGCGGTTCTTTGGATTGAGCTGGAGGGATTTCTGATAGTTGGCGATGGCCTCCGGTTTATCGCCGTCATCCATATAAGCTTCCGCGAGGCTGTCGTAAACATTGCTGGATTGCGGATAGGCTTCGACGTTGAGTTGGAAAAGGCGGATGGCTTCCTTGAATTTCTTCGCCCGAATGAACTCGTAACCTAAATTGTTGAGTACGTCTTCGTCGAAGTTGTAGGTCGATGGTTCGATGGCTTTGAGGTCGTGGTATTGCTTCGCGGCGGCATCGATACCGCCGGACGTGATGGTTGCGGAGAGAGTTTCTGCAATAGATTTGCGTGGGTCAAACGCGGCTTTGACCTGAGGCACCCATTGAGCCGTGGCGACCGCTAAGAGTCCAGCGCCCATCGCGAGGGTCAGTACGAAGAGCACTCCTGCCGTAGCCATGCGCCGCAGCGCACCGGGGCGGTCCTGCGCCCGCAGATAGATTTCGAGAACGGCGAGGGGAACTAGAAATTGGGCGAAAGACATGAACGTGAGGAATGGTCCTCGGAACGTGGTCGGATCGAAACCGAATGGGCCCTTGAAAATGAGAAACGACAAGGAAAAACCGATCCGGAAAAACCACGATGCACTTACCACCAGGAAGAAGCGAAGAGCCCAGCGGCGATGAGTCTTGAAATCGCGAGCCAGCGCATAGCGCAGCGCCATGCCGCCGCAAAGCCAGATCAGGACCGCGTTCAGCGTGGAACCAAGGTGGATAGAAAGATCGCCAACGCTTCCCCGGAACCACGTCATGTAAAGGCCGGCCACGCTGAGGGTGACGGCAGTCAGCATGTAGATACGCCCATTCCAGCGGTGAAAGACTGGAAAGCGGCTGCGAATTTGCGGAACCAACTGAACCGCCCCGGCCAGCATGATGATCACGGCTGAAGCAACATGCAGGGCGATGGCGGTATTTCCCAGGGAAAAGCCGGGGACGTATCCGTTCGTGAAGTTCCACTTGTGGTAGTCCCCTCGCAGTGCCGTAAGAGCATAGAACGACGCCACCGTAAACGCGAAGATCAATTGGCCGACGACCGTCGCCACGAACCAGAACTGCGCGGCTGTTTTCAACGCGGTATCTGCAACAGAGCTAAGTTCCAACCGGTTGGTCATTACAGCGGTGCTCATACGCGTTTCTCCTTAAAAGGTATGACCGAGTCCTTCCACCGTTGAACGTTCACGCCGACGGGCCAAAGGCGCAGCCTTCGCGCATGGCTTGGCGGAATCGTTCCCGCTCCTCCGGGGTCCTCCGCTTCCAGCGCTCCATGCGGCGGCGGAAATTGGAGCGATAGTAGCCACGGCGTCCAAATCGGCCGAAAAGGATCCGGCACAACATCAGAAGTCCAACCGCTTGCCAGAAGGTAATCCGATGCCATCCGAAGATCTGCGGCAGGAGCCAATTCCACAACTGCAACACTATTTCGCCGCTGATGAAGATAAATAGCGGAATGGCCAAAATCGCCAGCGGAATCAGGAAAATCCATTTGTTTTTCATATTCAGTTCCTCATTTCTCTCAAGTGCATTCGCTCTTGAGCGCCTGCCTACACAGCGGCTGCTGATACACGCTCGCGTGACTGCTTTGCCGGAGCCAGCACAATCAGGGCCAAACCAATGATGACGAGCACAGGGACACCCCAAATGTCTCCGCGATAGCCCCCCTTTGAGAACGACGTCACCGCCATAACGGCGGCGTGAGCGAAGCACGACCATGCTGTGAAGGCGATCAGGCTGCGATTTGCCGATGGGTCACGCACTGCCATCAGCAGGAAAATGCCCAGCGCGACGTAGAGGCTAAGCATCATGTCAAAGGTATACATCGACTGATTCTGGTGCCATAAAGAGTCCATCACGGGATAAACGCCAGCCGAAAAAATCAATCCTACCAACAGCAACACAATGGTCAGCGCTCGTTCTCGACTCGGTTTCATAATCGCGGTCGTGTTCATACTCTTGCCTCCCATGCGACTTATTGAATCAAGCGCATGTCAACTAAATCGGTCCCTGATAACGGCGCAGCCTGATCGCGCCGGTCACGCATATTGCGGCGAAGATCAGCCCGAGCCATAGTCCTGGGCTGCTTAGAAATCTCCCGGGAGCCAGTTGTGCCAGCGGAATAAAATGTGGATCTATGGGGACGCCATTCTTGTCCACGAGGTCGAAAGCGATCCCGTCGAAACCCAACAGTCGACTAAGTAGCGTGGAGGCGAGATACGTAGTGTGGAAGGCAATGTACTCGATGGCAGCGAGCGCCAGCGGCGGAAACACGGCCCAGAGAAAAGTGGCGCGCCGCGGCCAGCCCGAGACCAACAGCATCCACATGTAAAGCGGTGCATGCCACAGCGCCATCACGACCAAGCTATAAAGCAGCACCAATTGCATCTCGAACAATGGCGGTGCCCACGGCTTTGCTGTGCTGGCGCCCGTCAGCAAAAGAAATGCGCTGCTCTCAATCCGCATGACGATTTGCAGCAGCACCGTGATGACGAAAACGAGCACTGGCAGAATCACGAGAGGAATGCTCGCTTTGGCGAGCACAGTCGTGAGATCCGAAACCGGCAGCGATTTCCAGAACAGAATGCTGCGTTCGCGACGCTCGCCGTGCAGCGCGTCGAGCGAGTAAAAGATGCCTACCAGGAACGCGGTCGCTGCCAGCAGCATCCCAGCATGGGCGTACGGCATGGCAAGCTCGACGATCAGAGGCGTCGTTTCGGGCGGCGCCATCTCTTGCATGCTGCGCGGCAGCCAAAACAGGCTGATCGAGTAGCCGATCAAATAGACGCCCGCGGCGATCAGCAGCGCCATGTAGATCGACCGGTTCTCCCATAGCTCACGCCGGATCGACCAGTACAGCGGCCGCGTCTCCGAGAACACCGCCGCCTCGACTGCTTGCGAACCGATCGAAGACTCGGCTACAGAGTTCAATGGCGTATTCATCGAGTCGCTCCTTGTGGCGCGCCAGCGTTTTCGCCTGGTTTATCTCCCAACATGGCAACGAACAAGTCGGCGATGCTGGGCGTGTGCACCTCGCCAAGCGCGGCGAGTTGTTGACGATCGACATGATCGAAAAGCAGGATGCTGCGGCCCAGGGCGTTGCGCTCGTGAATCGGCTTGAGTGCCCGTGCCGCGGTGACCTGCTCGGGACGCACCATCAACTCCAGATAACGCGACTCGAAATCCTCCATGCTGCAATCGAGCACGATGCGGCCCCGATTGATGAACATGAGATCGGTGAGGACGTGCTGGACGTCCTCCACCTGATGCGTGGTCACTAATATGGTGCGGCTGCGATCGAAATAATCGTTTAGCAAGGAGTCGTAGAACTGCTTGCGATACAGCAGGTCGAGGCCAAGCGTCGGCTCGTCCAGCACTAGCAATCTTGCGTCGATGGCCATGACCAGAGCCAGGTGCAGTTGCGCCACCATGCCCTTCGACAATTCGCGGACTCTACTGGTCCGCTTGATATCGGTCTTGGCCAGGAAACCTTCCGCCTTGGCGCGATCGAATCGCGGATGCACTCCGGCCACATAGTTGAGCGCCTGTGAAACCCGCATCCAACGCGGCAGCACGGCGACGTCGGAGATGAAGGAGATGTCGCGCATCAGCCTGTCGCGCTCGGTCCAGGGATCGCGTCCGAGCACCCGCAGCTCTCCTTGATATTGCGTGAGCCCGAGAATCGCGTTGAGCGCGGTGCTCTTGCCCGCTCCATTCGGACCGATCAGCCCGAAGATGCGGCCCTCATCGACGCGCAAATTAACGCTGTCCAGCGCGATGGTTGTGCCGAAGGCTTTACGGAGACCGCGTGCTTCTATCACTGTCATGGTTTCGGTTCCTTCTTTTCAGCTTTCGAATGTGCGGCATCCAAACCGGTATCCGGGAGCGGCCGGCCGTTCGAGCCGTTCAACAGTTCCTCCGCTTTGAGGCCGAGCCGCTGAATCGTTGCGTAAACCATGGGCCATTGTTCCGCAAGAAACTTCTGCCGTTCACCCTTTAGCAGCAGATTGCGCGCGCCCGCATTGATGAACATGCCCCGACCTCGCTTGCTCTCGACCAGTCCCTCGTCGACCAGCTGTTGATAGCCCTTCAAAACCGTGAGCGGATTGACCAGATATTCGGCCGCCACGTTGCGCACCGAGGGCAGCGGATCGCCCTCCTTGAGCACGCCGTCGAGTATCATCGCGACCACACGGTCGCGAAGCTGGCGGTAGATCGGCTGACTGTCGTTCCACTCACGGTCCATAATGTTTTCCAGATACTGCTACGAAAGAACAGGTTCTACTTTCCTGGGCTTGTAGAAATAATTAGCAAACACGTATCCCCACGGCACCGCAACGATGGGCAATATCACCCACAAGAACTGCGAGGTGATTTCTTCCGCAGGTGAACCCGCCAGCGTGCCCTTTGACCACAGTGGATATGCCACAAGAATGAGCCACTGGACTTTGTAAAATATCTCCAGCAGCACGATCGGCAGCATTTTGACTGGGCGGACGATTCCGATGCCCGCCAACGTTGCGAACGCCGTCCAGATACACCACGCCACGGCATTCGTCGGGTCCCATGGTCCCTGGTGGGTCAGGACGTGCGTCCAGGTGATCCTGCCCAGCACGAAGAACATCAATACATAGAGCAGTCGCAACAGGTAAATATTGATGTTGGGGACACCTTCGTGTCGTTCGTTCCGCTGAAAAATAGCTTTCGGGTTTATGGTCATAACAATCTCCTCGAAGTCAGTGGTTGCCTGCGAATTTGTCTAAGGGCGATCTCCGATCAATTCAAGGCGGCGTCAATTCTTCCGCTGCAGGTCGAAGTGCGCGTGGATCAGCTTGTCGTTCATCATGAACGTCCAATCTTCGGTGTGATGGTTGGCATCGATGACGGTGAACGCGGAATGGTGCATGTGGACCGATGGGTCGCCGCTGATATCCTTGAGCTCGAACTCGACTGTCTTGCCGTCGGGCGACAGCTTGCCGGTCATGCGCGGCCGGTTCCCGGCATCGCAATAGTGAATCAGCGTGAGCTGGTCTCCGTCGAGGTAAACCATCGTGACCGGATGGTCGTACTTGGTCGCATCCAAAGGCGTTCCTGCTTCCTGAAGTTCGTGCACGAGTGCGTGCCCGCGCGAGGTCACGCGCAGCGAAATGTGCATTTTGCCGCCTGACATCTGGGGCATCTCCTGGACGGTGGCCGGGCCTTCCCACTCTCCCGCCAGGCTTTTCATGGTTGTGAAGGACTTCTGTGCGTCGGACGGCACAGGAGCCACGACGGCGTCCGCTGCGAAAGCGGTGGCGGCAATCAGAACGAATGCGACGGAAAGTGCGATGCGTGATTTCATGTTCAGTTTCTCCTTTTCTCTCTTTTCAATTCGGTTGTGGAAACCTTGTTTGGCTGCCGGGTCCAGGGGTTCTTGATCTTTGCCAAAGCCGCTTGCCCCAACTCGTGAAACCCTAGCCGTCATCACTGTTATAGTTAACTATAACACTAGTACAACTGTCAAGCATTTTCTTGTAGCAGCTTTTCCCTTAGTTTCCACCGATATCGCTATCCACCTAAAAAAACAAAGAGTTGCAGCACTACGAGGCCGACCGCGGCGCGCACGCGAGGGCCCAACTCAGCCGCCATTCGATCCGGCGCGCAGCGGCTTGCCAGGGCCGGGAAGGCGAGCCAGCCTCATTTTCGGAGTTTGAGTCAGGAAATGGCCATTCCCGCAATGGGAAGCGCCTGGGATTTTGTTGCGCTAACCGGCGTCGACATTGCTAAGCTTTAAGCTGGTAGATCAGGCGGCCGCAGTCTTGCG
>JGI12269J14319_10000267_pt1 | contig 49307 bp, 69 predicted proteins | sample PeaSoiSIISIP2007_FD_14319 | JGI IMG/M metagenome (IMG submission 14319)
ATGTATCTTCCTGTTCTTCCAGAGACATTCTCCAAGTCCCTTCCACGTTGCTCCAAAGTTCCCCACGCATGTTTCTTACATTGATGCAATCCTTCATGGCCTCTACCACCTAAGCACCGCGTTTCTTTAAGCGGCGGTTGTGGTGTGTACTCCTCCGTCTTTTCGTCCTTGCCGCCCCATGATTCCGCGCAAATAGGACACTGTGCTGTACACTGTAACACCCTTTTTGTATTATTCATCGAATGCGCTCCACGCCCTCAGCTTGAGAGCCAATTCATCAGTCAGTCGTTCTGCATGCAGCAGACGCTTGACTATTACTGCACTTTCTAACTCTGATGGGTCCGAGTCGTTGGCACCCGCATGTTTGAATGCCAGTGGCAGGACTGCTTTCACGATTTTGTCTTTGGGTATCTTCTTAGGAATGTTGAACAGCCCCTTCAGTCCCGCATCATCGGGATCAAGCCACAGGATGATTGTCTTGGCGTGCTCAAGCAATTCCATCTGATCGTCAGTTAGATCGTGGCCTAGCAAGCCATTCACGTCCATGTCCAGTTTACGCGCTGGTTTCTCAGCCACCAATGTGTCGAAGATTCCTTCCATGAGGCACACTGTCTTGCTCGGATGGTCCTGGACGTTGAATAAGGCTTTACCTCCAACCGAGTTGCGATACGGAATCTCTTGCTTGCCTGTGAAGTCCCGTCCGACAAGTCCCCTCAGCTTACCCCTCACGTATACTGGGAACACAGCACGATAGGCCATGTCACCTACCAGAGAGTAGCCTATGGACTTGTGCTTGATTTGATGATCCGAAACACCACGGTGCCGGACATAGTGATAGGCTTTCTTCTGCCAGTAGTCACCATTCAAAGGGTACAGGCGCTCAAAATCGTCGGGCAACTTTGGCTTCTCCTTGTGGCGATGCTTTCTTTCGTACTGTGCGGCTTCAATTTCACCTGTAGCCAATGCCTCTTGAAGCTTTGTGAACGTGTATAATCCACGGCTTTTCCATCCACAATTAAAATCCTGGGCTTGGCCCGTACGCAAGTTAACACCGAGGCGAAAACGCGAATCAGGAGACTCTCCTCGCTCTTGACAGAACGGACAATTCATCCAAATTTCCTCAGAACGGGCACCCTGTCTCCACTCTATTCCTGCCGCTTCAAGAGCATCAATTAAGTTCATTTTCTCAATCGCTCTACCTTTAGAGTATAATCAATTTCTTCTTCTATCCCTAATTCATCCAATGCTTGTCCAACCTGGAAGCGCAGGTACTCCGGATCTTGCATAACTCCAAGAGCCGCATTGGTATGGCAAAGTATTGTAACGATGAATCCTCTCTCAATACTTTTATTCTTTCCCTTGAACTTCTTGTGGATGTATTTCTTGTTATCTTCCTTTTCCTCTGCATTCCTTAAAGCACGATTTTGCTCATCTACAGAATCCATTATTTGTGCCTCCTATGGTGATGATGCTTGTGCTTTCTTTTCCCTTTCATGTTTTCTTCTTCCATTCCTCGTTTGTATACTTACACACAACATAAGCTTGACAAGGCATTTTGTCACTCGCTTTCACTGCCAAACAAAATTGCCCCGTACCCAATGTCAATAATTGAATCCAATCCTCACCCATAGCCTTGAATTGGACTCCGAATGCAAACGCATCAATGATGTCCACGGTGTTTCTCCTTGTGCTTATGATGATGTTTGTGCTTCTTTTCCCTTTCGGATTTGGATTGCCACGCACGCTTACCTTCCATCTCCACAGCAAGATGCTCGATAGCCTTGGACATGGCTTTAGTCACGCGGACACGCTCCTGGAGATAGTCCTGTATACCTTCAGGTCCACCGTTGCTACCAATCTTTTTCAGAATCCTGGTTGCTTCACGGCTGCGGGACTCACTCATTAGTGCTTCCACAAAACGGGACACGGCCATCGCAAAGCTCATCGCCGCTTTTTCATCCGTCTTTGTACCCCAAGATTTCAGACGTGCTGATTCATGCTTGAACTTCTCCGCCAACAGAGCGCATATCTCTTCGTGTGTTCTCATTTCTTAGCCTTTTTACTCCATCGAGTGACTTTCACCCTAAGATTGGCAGGTACTTGGAAAGATATTGCTCTCTTTTCCCATTTCCCTAGGAACATATACTCCCTCTTGTCTATTACTGTGATAAGGTTAGTACCCGATTCAGTGAGGATACGGTCAGGTCCTGTCGCTGCAAGGTTCACCACTTTCAAGTTTAGGCGTGGACCCTTAGCGTCCTGAATACGTAGGATTTGATTGTCTCCCTCGTACTCACCCCACCAGCAATCCCCAAGCTCGTGCCCATAGAGCTTCTTCCACATTGCCCGCTTGCCCTTCTCTTCCAGAAAAGGGTACAAGTATTCAAAGAACGGGTTACCCACTCCAAATACTCTAGCCTCTCCTCCTAGAGTAGCTGTCATGCCATCTGAGTTGTACTGCCCTCCGGACTTACTACACAAACACAGTCGCCATTCATGTATCGTGAGTCCGTGAACGTCTTTGCACCGCGGACAGAATAGAAGCTTCATCTATTCATCTCTCTCAAAACAACAGGTTGTGCTTCCTCCACCGCCCTCTTCAGTTCAAGCGCAGCTTGCATGATTTTCTTCAATACCTTCGCCTTGTCTGAGTAGATGTAGTCTCGATACAGGGTTGGATCAAGGATTGCGGACACTGTTTCCGCGTGCTCCAGTTCCTCAAGCCACTCATCTATCGGCAGCAGAGCGATCATACGAGAGTAGTTGCAAAGCAATTCGTATCCTGCAACAAGCTTCTGAAGTTTTTCGTTCTCTTCTTTTGGGACGGGCATGTTTTTACCCTCACGTACATTATACAAATTCAGTGTTTGGTTTTGAACCTTACTTATTAAGCGTCACACGATGTTCCTTATCTTTCCATTGGTTACTGGTAATAAGCGCTCCATCCAAGCTTTCACGTAGCTTGGCGAGTTGCCACGCGATTTCACGCTGCCAGTCTACAGGGTCTGTGTAACTGAGAGCCTCGATTTCCTTAGAACTCAAGCCTATTTTCACTTAGTCCTCCTCATGTTTGTGATGTCTCTCTGCATGTTCGGTCCTTGATTTATCGTAAAACATTCCCCTCTCGAAGTCTCCGACAATGGGCCAGCCTATTTTCATTTTGTCGTATCTGTGGGCTGCGATGTAAATATAGCGCCCATCCTCTCCGTAGTCCTCAGGTCCATCTCCCACGCCAATGCACATAGCGCAGCGGCGTTGCTTGGAAATATCTGTCGCGCTGTCATCTCCCGTGACGATCATCTGACGTGCGCCCTTCTTCCCACGTTGCGTTTGCGCCATCACCCAGCCCCACAGTTCTCTCCGAGCCATGAACTTTTTGATGTCTTTGTGTATCTCCTTCGATTCTCTGGTTTCCCCACCTTCCTTACCATAATGGACAAGCGGCTCTATCATTTCATCCGAGTCAATCACGACCACACTGGCGTCAAATCCCTGGTTGCGGAAGTTTTCCCAGATTTCTTCCATGCGCTGCACGGTCATACCGCCGTCTGTACCATCCACGATTTTGATATGTGCTCTAAGGCGCTGCAACTGGCGCTTGAGTCTGCGGCGTAGTTTCTTATGTTTATCAGCCAATACCTTAAGCTTGATTCCAGCGAACGATGCGTCCAGCTTATCCTCTACATCCTCCTTGGGATCCTCAAGAGTAAAGTGCAGTACATCGAATCCTTGCAGAGCCATAGCTTGGTCTATGTGGACGGCTGCGGTAGATTTTCCGGTTTTGTACCTTGCCAAGACTATTCCATAGTTTTTCTTGGGGAACGTGCGGATCGCTCTATCTAATGGCTCTATGAACAGGTACGGGTAACGGCGGGACTTTTCCCTTTCACGTCTGGTGATACGCTTTTCAATTTGCTTTTCATCATCGTAGTCGGATACGCGGATACTGTGGTCGCGCTCCTCGACCGCTTCCTTGCAGATTTTGTAGAATTTGTGGGTGTCCAGTTCTCCGGCTTCCTTGAGTTCGATGAACTGGCGTATAGCGTGGCTCATTGCTTGGCGCTGTTTATACTCTACTACCTTCCTTTCAATTGCCTCTACAGCGACAAGATCCTTAGCGTCACGGATGCTGGATACTAGGTCAAGGATTTTATCCCTCGTCTTGTGCCCAAGCTTGCGCTTGTTTTGCTCCACGTAGTCCAGCATCTCATGGCGGAGCATTCCCCCGATCGGTTCACGGTACTTGTCCCAGAACTGAAACGCTTTCTGGGCTATGGCGTATGCTTCCCAACTTCCTTCTCCACCCTTGGGTTTGAAGTCACTCTCGGAAAGCAGTCCAGCCGTGCGTTTGAGAAAGTTCCTATCCCGACACAGGAACATCAGCATCTTACTCTGGAAGTCGCTGTCTCTCCAGTATCCGCTCATTCATCCTCACTTGTATCAAAAATGGCAGTTACAGCGGTGTATAACTCTAACGCTAGGCCACTTTCCCTGCGTTTTAAGCGATGTTTGGGACTTGGCTGGCGGTAGGGACTAGGAAACGCAGGGTCGGGCTTAAAACACATTCTATACCCCTCTCACCATTTCCAAATTTGTAGGGGGAGGATATTTTTCAGGATGTTCGTCGTCATAGTCCGCAGGACAGCAATTCAGTATCTCATCTGGTACTAGGAGTAGCTCCCTCAATGAATCTATAACCAATTCAAATTCCTTACGAGTGAGCTTAGTGAGCTTATCTTTAGCCCATTCCTCCCACCAATCCTCGGCAGTGTCAATGCACCATTGAACGTGTTCTTGCTTATCGAAGTTTTCATCGTCCCAGACTATGTGCGCTGGTCCGTAGTGCATTGCTGTTTCCGACGTTAGTGCAAGATACTTATCGTATATGTCTCTAACTTGTTTAGGCCAACCCCAATGGCAATACCAACAGATACCCATAAACCCTCCTAGCAAAACGGATTTCCTCGATACGGGCGCTTTTGGAACTCCTGCGTGATTTTGTCTATACGGGCGTTTTGGCGCTGCATTCTCTTGCGATAGTATTGCAGGTACCCCTTGGGATGCCCAAAGTCAAGCAGGGTTTTGGATTCCGTTCTGATTCCATCCTCTGACAGATATTTCTTCAGGATCACATCCTGCTTGTAGCTACGGCGCATAGTTTTGTTTTGTTCGCTGGGAAAGTCCTGCTTGATGAACTCTTGCAGCATTTGTTCGGATTTCTTGCCAGTTAGCGTAGCTAAGCGTATGCCCAGTCCGTGTCCATGTATAGAGCGCTTGCTTTTCTTCGGAAGCCAAGATTCCCACAGCGGCAGGAGTTTGCCGAGGATGTAATTCAGGTCCACGCTATACATCTCCTGCCAGTTCCTAAGCTTGAGCAGCCGATAGCGCTCATTCTGAGGAAGATTGAAGAAGCGGAACTTTTCTTTCCGCAGTTTGCTGACGACTCGCTCTACTTCCCTCTGGAGCAATTCACAGAGCATATCCAGTTCTGACAGTTCAATCTTAGCTAGGCGCTTGATTTTCAATTCGCTGCCTTCTTGATATCCTTGAGCGAGATGTCTATTGCTTCCTGGATGCTGTTGGCTTGCGTGACTTGGAGCGGCCCCGACAGGGGCTTGGCTATCGCTGACGTTGTAGCAAAAGCGTCCATATATCTGACTTTGTCTCTGGGATTGACGTGAGGCGGCTCTCCTTCCTTGCGTCTGAGGAAAGATACTACGTCCCGAGGCGCGTCTGGATGCAGCTTCAGGAAACTTTCTACTCTTTCGTTTATTTCACGTAGCTCTTCTGCTGTAAGCCTCATTTCTTTATCTCCGCCAGCATTTTGCTGACCCACTTGATCGTGCACTCTTCTCCACAGAAGTCCTTCACATTTGGATCTTGTTCCAGGCCTATTGGGAGCAATTCTCTGTTTGCCGCTACGTACAACGACTTCCCAATGATCCTGGGCATTGTATTTTGCTGTACGTGCTGCGTCACGACTCCTACCAGCCAATTCCCATCTCCATCCTGCACATGACTACAACCTTCTCCATCACAAGTCACTGTGGTAACTGTTTGCTGAGTCATTATCCCTCCTATACATACGCGCACGAATATATACTATCAAAGCCCCGTATTAAGCTAGAGCATAGCTTGGTTTTACTAATAGAAATAAAAAGCAATTGCGAAGCAATTGCTTGCGCTCTTGCGCTCTTGTCTTACTTCTCCGTTTCCCGTTTCAACCACTTCTCCGCCTTCCTAAAAAGTTCCTTGTCTTTTCCATCCTTTTCCCAGATGAAGTTTTTCACTGTAATACCAACACTTCTCAAAGCTCTGGCTCTACGCTTGGATGCTTTCTGGAAAGGATTGTTTTTGTTTTCAGAATCTACATCTGATATGTCAATGTGAATAAGTCCCTTTTTGTCATCGTGAGTTCTAACTCCCCGGCCAAAAATCTGGATCGCATCATTAGCTGATTTTCTCCCAGTTGCATTGATAACCACATCTACTCTATGGATGTCCACTCCCTTGTTGAAAACTTTGTTTGCGACAATCACTCGTATTTTCCCTTTTTCAAAATGGCGCTGGTGGGCTAATCTATCTTTTACTTCTACGTATTGGCCCCGAAAAGTTCCTGAGACTACTCTGTGTGGAATTCTTTCCTTATCCAGTCGGGATGACAGGTAGTCTAAATGTTTGACTCGCTCTACTAGCACGATCACGTATTTCCCCAGTTTCACTGCCCTTTTCACAAGACGCACTATGACCCAATTACGCTCGGAGTTATTCACGATACGCTCTTCGTACAACTCAGAATGATTTATGTATCTCTGGTAGTACTGCATTTGATAAGTACTTTTCTGAAATCTTTGACATCTCTTTCATGTCGTATCTCAACAATTAGAAATACCCAACACAAGGGCGGCCAATATTTATTTGGGCTATCCTCGCAATATCTTCTAGCAGCCGCGAATTTTAATCTATCTCTTTCACAAGGAGTAGTTACATTTTTCTTTATCTCCAATAGTAATACAACCCCATTGGTAAGTACAACGTAGAAGTCTGGAAAATACGTGCGATGCTTTCCGTTCCACTTATATGGTATTCTAACAGTATCTTTCTCGAAATTCTCGACTGCACCAAGATCGTCCAACATCTTAGCTACAATTTGTTCGGTAGACCTCTTGTGACAAACGATCTTCCCGCTCTTGACCGTGTCTATTGTAACACAGCCTCCTGCGGGAAACCTATTGGTAGCAAACTGTAGTCTAATGGCACGGGATATGGCGCGAGAGCAGCGCCTTTTGTACCCCTTTCTTTTCCACACAGCCTGCATTGCGATGGATTTTGTACATCTAATTCCGATCTGATTGTGAGCAAGTTTGATAGATTGGGAATGGCGCTCACGTGCCCCCGGATCAGCCCAATGTTTCCGTTGCCCCGCTATCATTTGTTCTCTAAATTCCGGGTCTTTCCACTTTAGCTTAAGCGCCTCACTGCGATTCATCCTCAATCCCTCTCTATGTGATTGGAATACATAAGCCTGATTGATATTCCCTTAGCTAGAACATTCTCCTTCATCCCTCGCGTAACTGGATACTCGTACACAACTGGGCCACACAATCCCCACGATCTTAGGCGGACATCTTTCTTGGACAAGCCTAAGGTCGCCGTCAACCCAAATACCACCATAGGCTTAGCTACATTTATAACCTTAAAATTTGTTTTCCCTAATTGAGTGTGAAGTTCATCTACGATTATTACTGGGACGTGGGTATACCATTCCAGAAATTTCCTATCTCGCAGATGTTCTCCAAGAGTCTGGCGAGTGGCTATTGTTACACGCTCCAAGTTGAATTTTGATTCCCCAACCTTACCTACATTCTCACCCAAATGCTTCTTTATGTCATGTCTAGCTTGTTCCAGAAGATTCAATTGATCGACTATAAATAGCAATCCACATTTCAATCTAGAAGCCAGCATTGCTGCGACCCTTGTTTTGCCACTTCCTGTTGCGCTTAAAACTAATCCTCCACCCTTGTATATCGCTTTCTGCATCTGGTCTACGCAGATATTCTGAAACTCATATTTTCCTTCAGAAACTACCCAATGGCGCTCACTCGTCCTGTGAATGCCTATATGGTGGTGAGCGTGTATCTTGAATTTTACGTGCTCCTCTTTTTCGATCTCACGATACGTAGCCCAAAATAGTCCAGCCGGGAGTTGGTTTCTTTTCAGGAGCTTGATCTTTCCATCCCAACCTGGGAAGCGGTCCATCATCCAGCGATAGTTCGGGACGGTGTAGGACCAATATCGCAGTAGCTTCTTTAGGGGATATGGTTCCGTCAGGTAGGCAGTGCGGCCTGAAACGTAAACGTGAATCTTGTAGTGTGAGTGGGGCAAAACTTTGCTCTCACTTGCATTATACAAAACTGGAGTTTTATTTTGGATCGAAGCGGAGAAGGGCTTTATGTGATGGGTTCAACGACCCAGGCTGGTTGACCATTAGCTCCAATTGGGTAGCCAGCCGTCAATGCGCCTAAGGTTGCGGGGAGTACGCCACTGACCATGAGATTCGCTGCGACACCGTTACGCACCAAACTATTGTTCCAAGGCTTACCGCTTTCGCCCGAGCCCGAGTTTGTTATTTCTCCGGCGATGCTCACCGTCGCCGTACTATCTACAGCACACGCCCAATAGTAATATCCTGGCGGAAGTGTAACTGCTCCTCCAGTCGGATTTATCGTGTACGTGAAATTGTTGAAGTTCATAGTCAGGTTATCCCAACCAATCAGCTTATTCCCATTGAAGTCGTAGACACCAAAACCCGCATGCACTCCCGAAGTATTGGATGATCTTATCGTGAGCCTGTTGAAAGTGAATGCACTCTCCAATTTGAACATCCAAATCTGCAGTTGATTGATTGTTCCCGTGTTGATATTTCCAATACCTAGCGGCTGGAACTCTAACGACGTCCCTTCCCAATTACCCAACATCGCCGGGAATGCGTTTCCTTGAGGACCAACGATAATTCCCGTTGCGGCTATTGGTGGAATCCCTGATGATCCGCCCCAGGCTACAAAGCTTGGAATACCGTCGCCTAAAGCATCGAACGGAGTTACTTTGAATAGCCTGGGGTTTAACCAATCCGGACTCGGAATCGGAGCTTGGGTAAGTAATTGCGGGTTACTAGGATGATCGGTAGTGAATCTAGTGTATACTACCGCCGCAGTAGCGTCAAATGTCTCTACGCGATGCCCATCGGGTAGTCCTTGGATAATGGACCATTTCAGGTTTTGGGACGGTAAATCTACGAATAGACCAGAAATAGATGGAATAATAAATGACGGAATAATCGTGGGAGCTGAATAATCCCACGTCAGATTGAAAAATAGTAACGCTAACCCTCCTATTCGACTCCCCGGGGTCGCTGACTCTAGTATAGCCAATGCCTTTTGGATATCTGGCGCTGTAAGATCAATCGTCAGATCTGATGGAGCGAATACTGGTCTCTGTAGAATTGCCCCTGGAGGAGCTCCCGGTATGAAAAAATTGAATCCGAAACCCGCCACAATATTTGGAGGAAAACCAGCCACTAATCCGTTAAGTGGCATGGTTGCAATATTTTCACCTGCTACGATTATACCATTCGGAGGGTAGAAAAATTCAAATGTCTGCGCATCTATAACTGCGCCCACCGTAAAAGTTCCACAGAAAATAGAATCATCGAATCTAGATGGAGGTATTATTCCAAATCCAAAATGCGGAGGGAAAGAGGGCGTAAGTGACACCTGTGCCTGAGCACATGCTCTTGCTCCTATACAGAATAATTGTCCTGGAGACAGACCATGAGGACTTCTCGTAACTATTTTAGCAATCGGAGTAGAAGTAGAGGTAGCGCTGGACAAACTACCACTGGCAGTCAACGCGTATCCATTCCGTGATACTAACTGCATCGTTCCCAAAGGCGACGCTGCTTCCCCTCCCTTTTGGTCGGGCATTGGTTGGCCGAACTCATAGGAATAGAAAATCCTATCGAAAAATCCTGCCGTATTGAATCCAGATGCCGGAGGCGCTAATACCCTAAACCCCGCGAAACTGGAATCACTTGGACAAGTAACCAGTACGATGTCCCCTACAGTAAACGGAACGTCAGGATTGTTGTAACCGGGCGCACCAATCGGAACGGAGCTATAATAACTCGTAGTGCCTGGTCCGAGCGCCGGTCCAGAGGCAAATGGAGGATTGAATGGAGCAATGTCTACATTAAATCGATTGAACCAATTTAATGATATCGTCGGGTTCGTATTTGGGTCTTGTGGAATTTGTACTATAATATCCCCTGAAACTCCACTCGCAGCCAGAGCTCTAAGCTCTATGCCATATATATCTCTAACATCTCCTGCAAAGTCAGCCACAATCGTCGTAGCGTTGGAACTGACTAGAGTCGGAGCGGACGGCACAAGTGGATAGACTATTCTCAGAGCTTTGCTGAATCTTGAGAATACATTATTGTTCAACCCTCGGAGATAGAATGTTTGGTCTCTGACTGTTCTAGGAAGTGTGAATTGGTCTACGGTGAAAATACCAACTCTTCCCGCCCCTGTCGTTCCCCATCCACTGTCTACATATCTTACTTCACATCCCGTGGCTCCTATGCTGTGCAGAATCCCATTGGAAGCACCGGCGTTTGGCTCTACTCCTCCGCTCAAATCTACCACTATGTAATTCCCGCTGACGGCGTTTACAATGGAAATAACCTGAGCACTATTCAACGTAGGCAGATGAGCATTCAGGACTTGAGGCAGAGTAATCGGACTTGGCGGGGAGACGGTCTGAGTAGGCACCAGAAGATTCTGTTCTGACTCTAAGAAAGCGGGGAGCAGCTTCTCCAAGTAGAGGTCTGGGCCATAGTCTAGGGAAATAGTCAGAACCTCTTGACGTATCTCCACTACTTGAATTCTAACAGTGTTGACGAAGAAGTTCTGTCCTGAGACTCCGCGTGCTGGAGAGTTGACATAGAAAAACAGTCCGGTATGCGGGTAGCCGTACATGCTTGGGTTGAACAGAGTCTCGAATCCCCACGGTTCCGTCTCTATCGTGTATGACCCTTGCCACTGCGGATACTCTCTGTCCAGAATAGCGGCTCCGGCAGCGGCTTCACATTCATCTGATGTCCTGGGTAACGGGGACAGGTTTTGCATGATTGCCGAGCGAATACCACTGTCCCCACTTACCTTAGCTTCATTCGCAATCGCAGCTGTGTCCCTGACCCTCGCTACACTTTGCCCGGCGGCCCAGCTTTGGCAGCGTATCCTAGCCCCAACTGACGGAATATCATCTGTGTAGAATGACAGCGAGAATGCCTCACCTGACAGCGATATCTGCGCTGACTGGTTTATCATTCCAAAACCTAGCTGGTACGGAGTAGCGATTGTAAGCTGTGACGGCAGTACGGGCAGCTTTCCTCCGCTCGTACCCGTGAGAGATTGTACCGTCAGGTATCCTTGTGGTGGAAGCGACAGAAGCGTGTAATTTATCGCAACGTTGAGATCTAGTCCACTAAGCAGAACGTAGGTCGCAAATGGCGGCAACGTTACATGAGGGATAAAGAATTTCGTGACTGCTGGCGGAGGCGCGGCAGGGAACAATCCGAAGAGCGGGAACTGTTGTTGAATTACGTAGTTCCCTAGATTCACATCCGTAATCACCCAAGTAATCGTCCCTGACGCGGCTAGATTCTGAGCCCCGTAAGTCGTAGTTTGAGTCAGATTTGTATACGGACGTGTGAATCTATTGGGCGCTTCAGCTCCTATCCATGTCTGGAGAACGTATTGGTGGTTCGGCTGACTGACTACTGGCGTTCCCGTAACCGCCCCATTGTAGAGCGGATACATATAGATTCCAGCAGCTCCTGATGCAGTAACGATTGTTGCATCAGCGCCAAACGTGATCGTACCATTGTCGTTGGCGGGTCCATAACTAGCCGGAAGGATTCCTGGATTCTGCGGTGTACACGTCAAGATGAAATATGGATTCCCGTTAGCGTCAGCAAGCTGGACAATGGACGTGATGAACAGTTCCTGCCCATTCAGGAACGTAGCCGTAAGTCCAGCGCAAGTACCAACATTGCCTGGGGATAGGGTTGTGTTTGTACCACTGATGGATAGAGCGACAGCCATTGTCGCTCCTGTCGTGGATACTTGGAAAATAGTGAACGCCCCCAGATTTGGCTGTCCTTGGATTTTGAATCCAGCTAGGCAGTGTCCCGGATCAAACTCAAACGTCTCTTCGAAGATACCCCCTATTACTCCACCACCTCCGGAAGCGGTATCGTTGAATATGATCTGACCATGCTGTAGATTCAATCCTCCGCCCAACTCTAGACCATTCTGAGCTTGGATGAATGTCGCATTTTGGATTGGAGTATAAGTCTGAGACGTTCCCTTCTGTACGACGTTCAGCGCCCCTAGAGGATTCCCATTCGAATCAGAGAGGCTTATCGTGTTCTGTGGGTCATTAACGATCCACGTTCCTGTTTGGAAGCCCCCTTCTGTCCAATCATCTTGCAGAAGATTAGATGAGTTACCTTGGAAAACCTGATGCTTGAACTGGAAGTTGGAAGTAAACCCGTCTCCTACGAAGTAATTGTCCCAATTTGCTTGTGGTTCTGTATCTCCCAGTACGATACAATCGTTGACTGGCGGAACGTTGACTACGCTTGTCTTCATTTGGAGCGGGAATAGTTGTCGCTCCACTTGCGTAGTCTCATCGTAAGCTATTCCTAATCCTCCGACATTGGTTCCCGTTTTCCCGAATGGTTGGTAGATTATCTGCTTGTTGACTACCTTGTAATAGTACCTGTTTTGGTCGGCAAATGTCTTGGCAATATCTGACCACGTTTGAGACGGATCGTACTGGTAGTAGGGAATCAGATTCCCGCTTGCCATCAGGGAAGTGTTAAAGAACCCCGGCATCAAAGCATCGGCTATGGCAGCGAGTATCTGAGAATCCGTCTGTCCAACGAATGCGGGGATGTACGGTATCGACTGGCAGTTCAGCAACCATTCATCCGACGTGACGTTGACGTTGAATGTCAATTGCTGAAACTTCTGCGCGGGAAGGCCTTGATTCAGCCCTAGAAAATCAGGCTCCGGTTGGTTTGTGACAAATCCCGTAGCTAGAACAGCAGGAGCGCCGGATGCGCTTAGGTATCCCGGAGCGGTTGAGTATACGTCACTGACCACCTTGACGTAGGTTGAGCGGGAAGGGACAACGAATACATTGTCTATTGCGGATAACTGGAATGTCGTGAGAGTTGGAACGTTGATGCTATCTTCTACGGTCAGCGATCCATCTAAGACATACTTCGTGTAATCAACATAGCCCTTACCATTACTGGGGGCTGACTTGCCGGAATCAATCAAAACACGCATTTGATGACGTTATAACTCTAACGCTAGTGCAGTTTCCCTGCGTTTTAAGCGTAGTTTGGACGCCGGATGGGGCTTAGCAGGGCGAAACTGCAAAACGGGCTGTAATGACGTTCTCACAGATATTCTCTCCTGAAGCCGGCTGATCCGTATCTGCCCCTGGTTTGATAGCTTTGATTGAACATCGACTCTAATGCTCCAGCAGGACCCGTCGGTAATGTAGCCATCTTGCTCATGGTGTCATTCAGCGCTGAGAGATATTGCATCTCATAGTTGATCTGATCCTGACGAGCAGAGATAACATTCATCTCCAGATTTGTCCTTTTCATTGTAGCACCATACAAATCATTCTCTACCGACCAACGCTCAGTTCCTCCGGAAATTGGACTTGGCATGATAGGCGATGGCCCTAGTCTCCCAAAGTCTTTACCAAATCCCTTAATGGTCTTAAGTATTCCTACAACGGGTTTGGGGAGTACCCACTCCCCTTCATCCGCGAAGATAGGCCCCGTTTTTGTTACTGGCCCCCCAGTTTGATATTGAGGAAGCGATTGTAGCCATGTACTCAAATCCCCTAATCCCAAATAAGGAAAACCACCCGCCTTTATAACAGCGGCCATAAAATCTTGAGTTAAACTCTGAGCTACCACTGCCTTACTCTGTCCAGAGGCCGTCATGTAGGCCTGAACGTCACCTACAAGATTGGGATTTTCCTTAACAGCATTGCTCCACATTGTTCCAAATGCTCCCGTAGGCTGCGGATAACTCATTGGGTTTGTTGTCACGGGCACTGGAGCAAGTGGTGTAGGACTACCTACAATAGGACCACCTATAGGAATTCCTCCGAGAGACGGACCTCCAAAGGGACCACCATTTCCTCCGACAATGGGGCCTCCTCCCGCCCCAACTTTTGCCCCCGTATATCCTTGTTTGATTCCCGTGAGCACGGCTTGGAGATTAGTTGCTAACTGCCCCATACTCGTAGAAACAGATTGTGTGTTTGTGTTCAAATCATTCATTGAATTCGACACAGCTTGATACGGAGTCTGCCCCCCTCCTCCTGTATATCCTGGAATAGAACTAGGAGCGATTCCTGGAGTAGTAGGTTGCGCGAATGGCGTGCCTGGAGGCAATCCCTGAGGACCTGTAGGTGCAGGAGTGTTAGTAGCGGTAACCGTCGATGCTGCAATCTGTGCCCCCGACTGAATCCACTGAATGAAGCTATTCATGTCGTAACCGGAAGTATTCGCGTCGTCCGCATAAGGTTTAGCCTCAGCGACTACAGACTGGCGCTGATAAGATCCCGCCGGAGTCTGCATTGCGTTCCACAGATTCATCAGGAAATTCGGGTCCAGATTATTGAGATAGTTTGTGATGCTCTGGTACTGCTGTGGAATCTGAGATAGATAGTTCGTCGCTCCTCCAACTCCCGTAAGTATTCCTGGAGGGACGTTACCTCCAAGCCCCAGACTTCCCATCAACGTTGTCAGCAAACCTGTTCCTGTCGGCGTGCTTCCCAACGCAGTTAGTTGATTCATCAACGAGCCTGATGCCATTCCTGCTTGTAGTTCCTGGACCACCTGGAGCAATGCGGCGGTTTGCTGATTTTGTGTGTCCGCTTGTTGCTCTTGCAGACTTAACAACTGCGCCTCTAATCCAATGCGCGTAGTAGCTAGATCGAATATCTTTTGCTCTGTCTGGACTTTGTATTGCTGCAAAGCAATCTGTTCGTCTATCTGCTGCAACTGCATGTTAGCTTGGTACTGAATTTGTCCTATCTGTTGCCCCTTCGTCATCGCCGTGGTGCGCTGGCGAGTAAGTACCCCCTGAGTCAAGATGTCATACTCTTGCTGAGCTTCCTGATTGATAATCTGCTGACGCTGGTACTCCAGATTCAAGAGAGTGAGAGAGTCTTGGATAGCCTGCTGTTGCGCTTGATTCAACTGTTGGCCTAGCGTAGTAACGTAGGCTTGCAGACTCTCATTCAAATACAATTGAGCGTTAGCTACAGCTTGAGCATTCCCTCCAGCCGCAGATGAAAACTGCTGGTACTTCTCGATAATCTGATCCAAAGATTGCACGTACTGCTGGAAGGGTAGTGGATTGGAAAGTATCGCGACTTGCTGATCTAGTTGACTCAAGAGTTGCTGTTGTGAGTTCACCAACTGCGCGATTTGCGTGTCTATCTGGTCAATGACCGCCTGCCCCTGACTTGGAGTGAAACCCTTCTTTCCTCCCCCACCCTTACTAGCTTTAGGATCGTGGGAAAGCATCTTAATAGCAGCTTCTCGTTCTTGTCTCATATCTTGAATTGCTGTACTAAGAGTAATAGCTCCTTCAGTCATCGAATCAACGATAGCTTGCATCTGATCTTGGATTTTGTGGATGTCCTGGTGCAACTGCTTTTCCTGAGCGCCAAAAATTCCCCCGGCAATTGCTCCTCCAACTCCGCCAGCTAACGCTCCCCACGGACCAAATGCGGCCCCAAATTTCAACCCTGCCATTCCTCCACTCAATGCTCCACTCGCTCCTGTCTTACCTGCGGTTATTCCTTGTACTACTCCTTGTATCCCCTTCACCCATCCTTCTATTGCACCTACAAGATCATTCATCTTTGAACCAAAATCACTCGCACCGTTCGCGGCCTCGGATGAACTATCGAATAATTTCGTAAAGGAGTTAGACAGATTCTTCATTGGAGCAAGTAATTGTGAAGAGGCACTTTGATCTCCACCCCCGGGAGCGCCTGGAGCATTCTGAGCAACGCCAGCCGAAGCCGTGTTTAACGGAGCGGGAGTAGTCGCAGGATACATACCAGGAGCAGGTAGTGCCCCAGGAGATACAACACTCTTAACTTTGAATACTAACTGCTGTAATGCGTCTACAGCTTTTTTCAAAGCGACAACGAATTTCTCTATAGCTCCAGCAGGATGAATCGTCTCTCCCCCATGAGCCACAACGGGGACAGGGCCACTTCCCGGAACTTCACCTCCATGCTGGAACGAAGGTCCAATCGGGCCATAGGAAGGTCCACCTACTCTAGATACTCCTTTCTTACCCCCCAATGCTTGCGCGTGAGCACGCAATGCAGCAATGTCGTCCATCAAAGCTCTAGAGTGTATGTCTACTGTAGTGGTAGCCGTTTCCATTCTCTGACTGAAGATGCGTGCCGCAGTAGCTCTAACCTCCTCCAGATTGGGAGCCTTTCCTCCAGTACGCTGCATCTGAATAAATGTAGTGAATTGCCCCAGTTTCTCCATCGCTCCCGAGAGATTGGCGAATATTCCACTTGCAGCTTGCGATCCGGCTCCCTTAAACTGTCCGAGCAACCCGGATAGAGAACCAAACAATCCACCTAACGGAGTTGCTATATCCTTGGCTTGGATGAGTTCAAGATTCAGCTTCTGCTGCTCTTCAGTTGCTTGCGCGATTTGCTCAGTGATATGCGTCCATGCTTCAGATCCCTCTTGCAATGGAGCACGCTGTTGCTCAAGCTGGTTTACGTATTCCCGCGTCATTTGCAGGATGGTGGAGTTGATTGCGACCTGATCCTGCGTGGCGGTACCAAAGCGAGTTCCCTTCGCAATGGTAGCTTCTAGAGCAAGATATTTTCTGGCCTGTTCGTAATGATTTTTGAGGGCCTCTAGTGCGATGTCAGCTTTGTGTTGATCTAAATCTATGATTTCATTGTCGGCCTTACGACGGGCTTCCACTTCCTCCGTATCAAGCTTGGCTTGCTCTTGAAGATTGTCCTTAGCTGCATCCCTTTTGAGTTTCAATCCATCCAACGTAACGTCCAGCTCTTCTTGAACTAACATCTTACGCCGGGAGAGGTAGTCATCCGCTCCAACAAAGCCTTCTTTGAATTCCGTTTCCAGAACCTTCTTCCTATCTTGTACTCCTTCCGAAGCGATTTTTGCTAACTCATCCTGATAGGTCCTGTAAGCAGCTTGCTCATCCTGTTCCAACTGGCGACGAAGGCCATACAATTCCTTGTCGTGCTTGGTGGTTATGTCCGTCTCTCGGACTTTGGCTTTCTCAACCACCATAGTTCGGAGATTGTCAGCTATTTGTCTATCCTCAATCTCATACTCAATTCCATCTATGACAGCCTTTGCTTTGACTTTAATCTTGTCTAAATTTGCTTGCTTGTCTTTATTGTTTCTAGCAATTTCAGCTTGGAACTCTTCGTCCTTTACGGCGATCTCGGATTCAACATACTTCCTAAGACTTATGATTCCCTCATCGTACTGGGTTTTCAGTAGATCCTCTTCTTTGGCGATTCTCTGTCTTATCTCTTCTAATTCAAGTTGGTTCATCGTCTGGCGGATTTGCGCTCGCTGGTCCCCGAGTCTCTTTTCAAGTGCTAGGTTGGCTTCTTTATCATCTTTCTGTTGCTTCAGATACGCAGCAGATGCTCCTCCTTTGAGTGCTCCAGCCGCTAGCGCTTCAGGGGAAATACCGGGAGTAGTCCTAGGGTGCTCAAGCAGCGCTTTTCCTGCACGTACATCCGCAAAATGCTTAACTTCCCTTGCCAGTTGCCCAAAGGGAGAGTTCTCCAGAATCCAATCAAACGTATCCTTAGTTACATCCTTAATTTTACTCCATACGTCAGACCATCCTGGAAGTAGGGTGTTTACTGTGTCGGAAAGTATTTCACCTATGAAGGCTATACCAGCTTTTGCCAGATCGTTGAAGATGCTCAAAACATCTTTTATCTCGGACCACCACTCTTTGTATGCTGCGGTTATTTCATGTACACCTACTCCCTGTTGCTTGAATGCTAGATATTGCAGTCCTCCCATAGCGGCAGCACCCGCCGTAGCGGCAGCCACGGGTAACGCTGCGGTTCCTCCGGCAACAGCAGTTCCTGCTTCAGTTGCCCCTCCTAAGCCTAGACCTTTGAGAGCGCCTGAGGCAGTCTCCAGCATTTGCAATTCTTTTACCTTGGTTACTACATACTCGATCGCCTTACCCCAAGCAGCATACCCTCCCGTTATACCCGCAAGCCAACTTACTAGTTTCAGCGCCATCAAGACTTCGAGGGTGTGCTTGAGTTCATTCGTATGGTTCATTGTCCATTGGACAGCATCACTTAACTTCACTCCTATCGTATGCGCCCAATCTTCCAAAGTCTTCTGATGGTCAATCAACCATTGAGATAGTTTCTGAATCGAAGCTTCAAGGCTGTTTGTTCCTAAAGCCGCCTGTGCTGCATCGTCAATGAAGTTACGTTGCGCCGTCCTAAGTTGCATGAACAATTCTGGCAGAGTAGTTACGGGGACACCTACTCTCTTCAGCATTTTCTCTTCCTCTGCCAAAATATGCGTAAACATGATCGTGGCTTTGGCTGTCGGGTCCATTGTCGCAGGCAACCCAGCAATGGCTTGACGCAAGATTTGAACTTGGATACCCGTCTGACGCGCCAGTGTCATCATGCCACGTTGAGGATTCAGAAACGCTATCTCAAGCGAATGCGTGATATCTTGAGAAGATTTTCCCATACTTCTTCCCAAGTTCAAAGTATTCGAGATCAGTCCCATCACCTGTTCGTTAGTAACTTTGATTCCTGAGCGGAGCAGATTGTTTGCCATCTTGAACAAGTCCGTATCGGCGACCAATCCTCTAGTAGATTTCCTCAAGTCTTCAATCATCTGGGTAGGTGCGATACCCCGCATTGTAGCAAGACGTTCAAACTCCTGCCGCATTTGGCGCGAGACACCCGTCTCTTCCAGCAACGCTGCCCCTAACTTATGGACGCCCTCGATGAGGCCAGTAAACACTTCAGCTCCGACAAATCCCGTAAACATTCCACCTGCCACTCCACCAAGCAATCCCCCTCCAAACAAGCGCTGCATCGCTCCACCTACAGCGCCAGTTGTTTGTCCTATCCTTCCAGTAATCCTACCCATCATAGTTTGTTCTTTTTGTTCTCTGACTTGCATCTCAAGCAGAGTAAGCTTCTGCCTTTCGGCCATGATGGATTTTTCAACGGCAGCTATATCCACCTTCCTGAAAGTTTCCTGCTGCGCTAGGACTTTCAGTTCAGCTTCTTGTATAGCCAGTTTCTTTCTCTCTTCGGAAGTTTGGGCTAGAGTTGATGCGGCACTGGGACCAAACATCCCTCCGATACCCGTCATCCCTCCAAGCGTAGGCATAGCAGTCGGAGCGATGCCCAGTCTCTGCTTTATCTTCTCCACTTCCATGAGATTGATGACTCTGGCTGCGGCTGCGGCCTCTCTATCCAGAGTCACCAAACGGAGTTGTTCCTTTTTCACTCCCATCTCTGTAGCTTCAGCAAGAGCACGTTCCGCAGCGATGTTGGAGCGTACATACTCTGCATCCACTTTGCGATACTTGCCTTGAAGTTCCAGAGCCTTTACTTGCTTGTCCATAACCGCAAGACGCGTTTTCTCAGATGCAATGTAGGCCATCTGATCTTGTGGTTTTATGTCCGCAGTAGGAGGCTTGAACGGTTCAAACTTGACCGAAGCTTTAATCGTTCCTGCCCTAAAAAGATTGACTTCCTGTTCGGTTATGCGGAGACGTTCCTTCTGGAGGGCGAGACGTTGTTTCTCAGCGGCGAAAAGCTTTTGTTCCTCGACTTGCTGTTTTTTAATTTCAATGGTCTCGAGAGCTTTGGTTTTGATTTTGGTTTGAATGTGTTCTTGCTGTTGCTTCTCCCACTGCGCTCTCGCCTGATCCACAGCAAGCAAAGTACGAGCTTCTGCTTGTAACCGCCTTTGGTCATCTATCTGTTGTTTGATGACGGCACTTTGCTTCTGTGCCTCGGCAGTGATGGCGGCGGCATCTTTCCTTGCTTGGTCATTCAGTTCCTTAAGGTCAGCCTTGATCTTAGCTTTGGTTTTGTTGAAGTCACTCGGATCAAGGTTGAGCCTTACTAGGAGTTTTTTGAACACATCATCTGGCATGACTTCACCTCTACGCCGCTTTCTTCAACGAAGCATGAAATACCCCAGCCTCGATAGCATATTGCTTGTTCTGGCTGGAGGTAACATACTTCAAGTTGTCCCAGCGATTATTCTGTTTATTGTGGTCCCGGTGATGGACTTCTTTTCCCGGGGGACAAGGTCCCAGGAACTTGCGGGCCACTAATAAATGGATGTAGTACGTTTTCTTTTTACAATGGTAGCTCGTACTTACACTCAAATACCCATCCTTATTGGGAGCAGCTTCGAGTGTTTTTCCTGGATATGTAGCTTGTCCGGGCTTCACACGGTAAGCAATCCCAAGATTAGATACTTCATAGTACCCATGACGGAATGATTTCCGTATTTCCTTCTCCACTTGCTACCCCTTAGGTTGAACGCTGCGTATCTCCGGAAAGGGCATACCTATAGCTGCCATGTACCGTTTAGCTTCTTGTCCTGATACTTGCGATAGGTTTATCTCGCCGGGACTTGCCATTACCTTACCTTTTTTATCTCTCACAACATCCTGGGCGTAGAACTTGTCGGGCAGTCCCTCAGGAATAACATCATTGGGACCGTATCGACGACGCTTACCACCTTCAGAGTAAGTCACTTCCCCTCCATCCTTCTTGGGAAATTTCCTCTTGAAATGGAAGTGTTGCTCCTGAGAGCGCCATGCGACCATGTACAATTCGGATTTGGTAAAGCGGTCATTGATTTCATGTAACGGCAGGGAAAAGGTTTCCATCAAGCTGCAAGCTCCTGCAACGCCTGGAAGTTTGGACGCCTCATCGTCATCATCTCTCGGCCACTTGTGGAAACCCGCGAGAAAAAATCCCGCAACCTGTTCACTTTCAATTGCGCTTCCACGATTCTCCACTGTCGATCCGAACTGATGTTGTTTTGCACCCACTCCTTGGTAATAAGCACACCATCACGCTGCACCTTCCCAAAAGGATTGAGCACTAGCACCACAGCCTCCGCCAGCATATCGAAGCTTTCATCGAACAATTCAAGGAAAGACTTGGCTTTATCCTCAAACGGTTTGTCGATTCCCGCCTGGGTGAAGGCTTCAAGCATTTGCAACTTGTCGATGATCTTTCCCTTGAATTGGCGGTAGAATCTTTTCTCTACAGATTGAGGGAGTTCACGGACGGTGAACGTCACTTGCTTAGATTCCCCGGTTTCATCATCGTAGCAATGAATCGGAATGGAGAAGGTTTCGTAATCTTGGTCTAGGAGTTTTTGGATGTCTTCGGGTTCGGGCGGTTTCCGTTCCTCCTCAACTTTCTTGATATACTCCTGCAGTCCTTTGGCAATTGTCTCTTCTTGTTTTTTCTCATACTCAAGGAATGTCGTGCTCTTCCAAATTTCAAACGTTTGCTCGTATTCCTGTCTGAGTTTGAGGCGAAGATCTAGTTCTCTCTTCGCATCGGAGAGAAATTCTTCGGCAGGCTTGGTAGGAATTTCAGGTGGGACTGCGGGAATTTCAGCCGGACTCGCTGTTGTAACATTGACTTCTGGCATGGTGCTTTTCTCCTTGTAGATAGTGCTTCATATGCTTAAAAACGGGACGGAGTGATTAGCCCCGTCCCAATTCATTTTCACACTAGTAACCAATGTTCTCAAGGTTCTTATCGAAATACGCCTTGTACGCGCAAACCGTTTCACCGTCCAGCGGATCATCAAACGCCAGAGCGGTGAATCGAGCATCAATTTCCATGCCACCTTCGTCCGTAGTACCAATATTTTCAATCGTCCACGGATTAGCATGATCGTTGAGTTGCAGCGCAGAAACGTGCGGGTAGTAGATCACCAACTGAGCGCCGTCAATCGTGTTGCACATCAACAAACACGACCACTCAGCGATAAACGTACCACCTTCACGGGCTGCGAATCCCTTGATAGCTTCACACCTCACTTGCGGGGCGACGAAGCTGGCAAAGGTAGTGCCGTTGAAGTTTGGAGACGGGACTCCTGATCCACCTCCTATGAACGGCTGATCGAGTGCGAGCACGTTGCCGTTGATTGCAGTAACTTGCGCGACGTAATCCGAGTTCTTGCGGATATAGTCAACATCAGTTACGGCACCCTGGAAGATTGGAGTTCCCGAATCTCCCTGGATTCCAAACGCTCCAACCACATAGTCTTGGTCTGCGACTATGTAGCTTCCTACCCCGATTTGTGCTGCGATTGGGGCCGAAGCCAACGTCAACGTAGCTGGTGGTCCTGGAGAGTAAGCCGTCACGTTGATTGTCGGAGCACCTGAAGCGGTCAACGGGCCAATCGTACCTCCTGACAGGCCGCTGGCGCCGAGGATGTTCAACACGTTCGTTCCAGTCGCCAGCTTGTATTGCATTCTGCCGTACTCACGGAATTTCAGTTCGAACGATTCACCTACCTGCCCTCTATACTGGGCACGAACTGCGCCTCTGTAACCGGAACGGACTTGGCCGATCTTGGATTCCACAGTAGCTTTGAAATCCTTGATCCATCCCATGTCTGTCCATCCAGCCGGCGGAACATAGGAGTTGAACGGTCCAGTCGTCAGGTCAAGAATAGTCGGACCGTTGGTGGTAATGCCTGTAAGCGCGTATTGCGCCTTGTTGTAATTGGCAAAGAACGCACGCCAGCCTGCTCCAACCACCAATTTTGATGGTCTAAACGGCTGTTGTAGTGATTTAGGGAATGGCATTTTTCTCCTTCCCGCTTTATGCGGTACTTATAACCACATCCCTACGATGTGATTGGTTGAGAAATATCTTGTATCCGGGTTGACCCGGTGCCGTAAGCAAGACCTGATTCCCTATCAAAGCGTTCATGGAAGTCTACGGGCGTCCACGTCATGAAAATCTTTGGAACGAGAGACGCTCCCGTAAATTTCCCGTCCACTAAGTCCCAAGTTTGCTTCTCAGCATAATTTGGAAACATTCCCTGAGTTAGTTCATACTTCATCGCCTGCATGATTCTGTATCTATCACCCCTATTTGCCAATTGTTCTCCTTGCTGTAGATCCGATCCCTTGATAATCCATGTCCACTGTACCACATGGAACTTGATAGGTACAGCGGGAGAGAACCCTTGCTTCCCTACCGGTTCCTCGCCCAAGATTAACATGTAGAACGCCCCAAGAATAACACTCTTCGGAGGCCAATCTTGAGCATTGAGAATTCCTTTCACCACTCCCGTCATCCCTGGTATTACTCTGGTAGTAAAAGAGTTTATCCGAGCCTTCACGTATTGATAATGTGAATCCAACGCATCCAGTGCCGGGCTGGATATAACAGGAGTTGACATTACATCTGCCTCTCAAGATACAGTTTCTTCAGAGTGGAGAACCTTTGCGCTCCAAAAAGCACACTGAGTCTTTCCTTTACTTCCTCAGGATTGAAATCCGGTCCAGCTATCGGGTCCATCAGGAAGCCGTAGAATAGTAATCCCCACCAGAATCCCGCATTGATCTTGATGTGCTGAAAACATTTGCAATCCATCGTGATGGTGAGTCCATAGGCATCCACCACGTCGAACTTGCAGTCATTCAAAGTTGCGTCCTTGAAGCTGGCGCGATGAACGTTTGCTCCATCAAAATTGGTGTATGTGCAGTTCGCCCCCTCAAAATTTGCTTGTTTGAGATTGCATCCGTTGAACTTGGCGAATGGAACGGAGCTACCACGAAAGTCGGCTTTCTCAAGATTCATTCCACTGAAATCCACTCCGTTGAGTTTTAATCCCCGAAACTTCTTACCGTTTTTTACGATCTCTTCAAGCTGTGCCCTTGTCCATCCAGCCATGACGCCTCCTTACCCAATGTCGAGTACATAATCTGCGTCCTTTTCCAAAAGACTGTCACCTGGTTTCACCACCACGAAACTATCACTCAAAGTTCCCTTGGCTACGGGGGCTGTATCCTGAAGCAGTTTGGCAATCCTCTTCATCACGTTCACGGAGCACGCTTCGAGTTCCTTCACGATTGCTTGAGGCGTATTGCCCCTGAAGGTAAGCTTGCTCATCTCGTCGCGTGCGATGCTCCAGTACAGACCTTCGTTGATGCGGATATAGCCGTATGGTCTTTGAATGGTCATCCATACGACTTCTCCCGTCATCGGATTGTATCCCCTTGTTGTTTTCGGACCTTCCTTGCCTTGACGGACGTTTCCAAATTCCCAAACTAAAGCATATGCCGCAGCTTCTCCCATAGAAGCCACGCCGGCTTGTATTGTCCTGCTTGGCAATTCAAACTCACTGAGAAACTTATCCAGCCCGTCGAATTGCATCACAAGACTTGGTAAGGTCGGCTGCGGCATCGCTTATTTGAGAATCTGCAAAATACCAACCAGCAGATTGTACGTTGCTGAATCTGCCCCGCTGGTAATCACACCACCTGTCGGTGCGGTCAAGGATGCAGGTGCGATCATTGACCCACCTAGGATGTAGTAAAGCAGTTCAGCCGCTTCCTGAAACTTCAGTTGAACTTGCTTTATATTCGCTGTCAGGTCCATGATCGGCCCAGCAGCGGCAAGTTGAGCTGCCTGCGCTGTGGTGCTGAAAGGCGAGTTGGCGATTGCCGAAGCTATGTCCGTGAGAAGCTGCGTTGAATTGCTTGCTCCGCCACCGACAGACGACAAGTGAGCACCAGACTCGATCTCTTCCCGAGTGAAGCCCAATGCCAGCAACTGGTCCTCCGTCATCCGGTTAACAAGTTGCTGAAGTCTTTGCAGTTTTTGTTCAAACGTCATTTTTTCTCCTTTACATTTGTCCTCTGAATGCGGGATTCCAGTTCACGCTCTGTCGTTTGAATTCCTTAGTAACAGGGCTTAACTGGCTTACAGGTACAGTCGCGCGAGTGGTTACACCTCCTGGTCTGGGGATACTCACAACGAAACTCCCCTTTCCAGCAGATGCTAAGATTTGACCAACGATCACTTCCTTCGTCTTGCCGGAAAACCCAACCGGTTTACGGATCACTACTTGATCCTTTATTTTGAACTCATGCTTCAAGGGCTTGATTCTTGAGTTGAGCCCTTGAGATACATCGACCATTTCACGCAGATTCATTTTACCTCCTAAGGAACTACGGATTGCTCTGCTCCGGAATCTTGTGCTACGTCCACCCTATTGCATGTCAGCTTCCAGCTTACTGTTTCGCCGGCTACTTCTCTGTGAGTATAGAATACAATCTCGTGCATCCTGTTTTCATACACGATACCCACCACTGGAGTTTGTTTGTCCCAATCGAACCATACGGCAATATCATCCGGAATATCTGGGTACTGTTCGCGCATGTTCAGGACGAAAGTATGAGACACAACAAACGCCCTAGCACCAATCAAAAGCTTTCCTCCTGACATGCCGATGTTGTGCATCGATACGTCTGTTACTTGCGGCGGAGGATCAATCAGAATATCCGTATACCCCGTATTTATGGCAGCAGTTCCAGTCGGGACGTAAGGAACACCCTCTTCCTGAAAGTCTCCTTGTGACTGGAAGTTCTGGAGACGCAGAAATACTTCTAAACCAGCGCGAAGGAAACGCTGCTGGTTGTCTACTAGAATTCTAAGACCTTCTGCAAACGGAATGCCCATTTACTCCTCAGAAAGCTATGACGTTCTTGAAGTAGTCCAAAATGTTTGCGATGTTGCTGTCGATCAAATCTGGAGTGAAGCTTACATTCGCAGTACCCGCGGCGGTAATGCTTCGCAGCGCTGACACTCCTCCAGCGCGACTAAGCATATTTTTCACCACCATAGCACACGCCTGCTTGAGCGGAGTAGGCAGGAAAAAGGGATGGAATCCTGAATTGTACACGATAACGATTTCTGTATATTGAGCGAGATAGATTCCCGCCGGCACCCATATCTCTCCCATATCTCCCACCACGTCTATCTTGGTAGCATCAATCGGCGTGAACCCTGGGGGACCTCCAAAGAAACTGGCGATCATCAACGGATTCATTCCGTAGTTCAAGTCTGGATAGATAGCGAACTCTGATCTCCGAGCATATCCATATCTGCCCGAAGCTCCCAGAATAGGGGATAGAGTATTTCCTGGAATTGCCGGATTGGAAAGAGTCGATGCTTGGACTCCCGTCCAGAACCAGTTCTTATTGAGGCATGGATTCAAATCTGTGTTGATCGGAGCGTTTGCCGACGCCATAAGCGTGTTTACGGTGTTGGCATCAATCCCTACCATTGGCTTGAAACTGACTCTAGTGATGTTGCGGCCCCTAGCCTGAAGTGTGATGCGTTCCATGTAGGTCGAGTAGATGAGCGAGCCTTGTCCCCATCCATCAGTCCTGCCACAATACTGATCGATGAGTGTGCTCGCTCCATCCACCAATGCTAGGATGTTGGGCTGCCTGTTCCCGTCGGGCAGCCCAAATCCAGCAGTTTCGTTCTGCATCAGGAACCGTGGTTGAAACGGTCCCCTCAGCGGAATGACTAGCGGAGTTTGAGTTACATCACCCATCAGGCGGCTTTCCTAAATTGCAGGACGTTATCCTTTAAGTGTTTGTACTCGAACATCCACAACTGAATGTCTGGGTATAGTTTATGAAAACGCTTCATCTTAGCGGCGTTCTCTTCAGAAAGGCGTCCCTTCAATTCCACGTAGACTTTCTGCGCTGGAAGATAGAAGTCCGGAGTGTAAGTTTCTCCCTTCCAGATTCCCCGTCCTACGTGGAAGTATTGTGATTCATATTCCCAGTCTATCCCTCCGGCATCCAACCACAGTGCGAAGGATACTTCCCAACTAGAACGCATCTCTATACGACGCTCATCGTCACTGGGATACCAACGTTTGAATAGATTGAATTTGGGAAGGTGCCCCTTGAGCTTGAGAGATGCGGCCATTAGTCCGGGGTGTTCTTTCTTGGTTAGGCCAGCATTCCAAGATGGCTTACCCGTCTTTTTGAGAGTGTTTGATTTAGCAACATGCCTACGCCATTTCTTATTGTGGATAGCTTTGATTTGCTTGGCGCGGTAATCTGAGTCGCTCCATAGTTTTTTCATCCTATCAGAGTTGTTTTTTCTTCCCTCATCAGATTTGTTCCATTTTCGGATTCTCTCGGAGCGTGCTTTTCGTACATCGCAGGATATATTCTCAGCCGCTTCAAGATAAGTTTCACGATGAACTTGCGCCTGTTTCTTGCGAGCCTTCAGCATCTTAGCGTAGAAAGCCGAGTTATGCCAACGGCGAGAAAGAGACACGCTGATTTTTGGCGCGGCTTTTTTCAAAGCTTCAATATGTCTCTTTCTAACCTTGGGATCCTTCCAATGTTGCTTGCGTTTGCGTAGCATGTGTTTACGATACCGTTTGTCTCTCCATCTCTTCTTCATTGAATCTGAACGGCTCATGAGTGGTCTCCCGTGTATATTATACAAAGTTGACCACTCATTTCAAACCGTGATGGCATGACTACTAGCGTACAGTATACCCATGCGAGTGCGCGTACGAACTACCCTTTGCAACCACGGCCCCAAACTTCAGGATCGTGAACTGAGCTGCCAAGTTCCCCGTAAGTCCCAACTGGAACACGCGCGGAACCGGTGTCGTAAGCCAGTGATACTCGATGAATTCCTCAGACAGGATAAGGAACTCATACTGCCTGTACAACTGGCCCGTAGCGGGGTTGGTCTGCCCCGGAGACGACACTGTGATGAACGGCTCTGGAATGAGAGGTAAGAGTCCCGCCTGAGTGGGGATTGCTTTCACAATCACACCGGGCTGGATCTCCGTCTCGTTGTAGTACAACTGGAAGGTTTTGGCTTCACGATCAATCAAATCCAACGACACTGGATTTGCATACAGTGCCGAGGGCTTGACCTCAAAGTCAGTTCGTGCAACCATCCCTGCCACTTGCGTTTTGAGTCCGTCAATCAGCGAACCTGACGCTGCGATGACGAAGTTCTGAGTGAAACCCGGGACGACTGCGCTTGCTCCAATGGGTTCAAGGAACGGAGCGTTGAGAATCTGACCACTCACGCCGAAATAGTTCAACGTGGTGGGCAGAACCAACGATGTATCGTTTCCTGTCCAGAGTTGCTGGTCGTGGAGTTTGAGTACTCCATCGACGCCGTCAGTCAGGTCCTTGGCCTCAAGGTAAGCGAACTGGCCCTGTTGCTGGTTCACCTCAACATCGAAGATGCCGAAGTTCACTTGAGTGACGATGCACTTTAGGGACACAACCATTTCTTGGCGTTCAGGCTGTGACGCTACAGCGGCAATCACTCTAGGGTCAGTCGTTCCGGCCGATGGGATAGCCGTCTGCTCGAAGTAGCGGGACGGTTGTCCGGTTGCTGGTGTATGCGTTGACCAAACACGCCCCTGCGTTTCACCAAATCGAATATCTCGGACTGGTATTTGTTCGTTTCGATAGCGCCCGGCCCGAGAAAATCCGCGGCGGCTTGCATCCTATTTACCATTCTTGCTCTCATTTATTTCTCCTTCTTTTGCGGATTTGCTCGACGCTACGCGCGCCCTATACGATCAACAACACCTTCATCCAGCAGCCCTTCCTGCTCTGCCAGCATCTTCATGTGGATTCTCTGCTGTGGGTTGAGCAGGATACCACCCTGTTCTGCCGCTGCGAGAATCTGATCGAAGGCACGAACGGAATACTTCTGACCGTTGAGCCGTGTTTCGTTGAAGTCCACTCCCACCTTCTCACCGAGACCGACAAGCTCCGTGGACATACGGGAACGGCGCCCCTCAAGCTCTGCGAACCGCGTAGCCTGGGCGGTAACACGTTGCAGCTTCTTGTTCAGCTTCCGAACCTCATGCGCGTGCTGCTCCGCCTGTGCTTTCATCTGACGCTTGACTTGACGGACGGATGCCTGCAAGTCCCCGATAAGCGCAGCAGCTTGGATGGTAGCACTGGAAGCCGCCATCTTTTTGCTGTGGAGATTGGGGAATGGTTTCATTTTCTTTCCTCCTTTGGCGTGCAGCCTTCCCGTAGCCACATTCCCCTTGAAGTGCTCTCCCTGCGTGGGCGGTTTGGTGACGTGAGTTTTGCTGCCTTTACTGGAAGCGTCCTTGTTAACTTCTCCCGGCTCTTCCGATGCGTCCTCAAGTTCCAGATCCTCCATCGCTTCCATGTCGGAACTGGCGCTCTCAGTAGCATCAGCCGAAGATGAAGAATCGTCATCGTCTCCATCTCCGTTGCCATTCCCCTGACGGCGACCGGCGGCTTCCATGTCGCTGGCAGAAGCGGAAGCATCTTCGGCAGCTTCCATCTCTTCTTCGTCGGATGCCGAAGAATCGTTAGCTTCGTGGCGAGCAGCGTGGACTACGATTTCATCATCGTCATCCTCATCGTCTCCGTTGCCTTGTGCGGCGGCTTGGATAAGATGCATGCCTTTGATTTCCTCGAGTCCTTCAAGATAACGTTCGCCTGAGGCTTTGAGTTCCGTCAACACTGGAGCGAGAGCGTTTTGCACTGCACTCCCCAGCGATGCACTAATCGCCTGAGTCATAAGGGATACATTCCCGCTGTCTTGTCCTGTATCCTTATGAGCCGCGGCAACCTTTCTGTGTCCTTTTTCATGCTTTGGCATTTGGTTTCCTCTCTTTCCCTCGGCTGCCGCAGCTACAGCAGCGAGGTCTGTTTTGGTGTAGGCGGCGGCACTCTTCTTTAGAATTGTGCCCCCGGTGAAGCTGAACTTCTCAAGATTCCAAACATCCGCATCTTCGTCTTGAACATAGACCGAACTTAGCTCCATTGACATACCTAAATCTTGACGACCTTTCAATGCTGCTGATTCCGGGAAATCGTGAACCCACAAAAATCCCGAAACTTTAACCTTATTCCCTTCAATCCATGCCTTAGTAATAACTCCAACCTTATGTCGTGACGCATGAGCCGTTAGACTTTCTGGCTGGTAATTTACGGCCTGTCCAATTAAACCCGGTAGTGCTTCAAGAGCAGCCTTCTTAGAAACATAAATCCGATGTCCTTCTGATCCGTGGGGTGGTTTGTCTGAAGCCACGTCGGTAAGTAACAATATCCCTGTGAATGGAAGCTTGTTCTCATGTCCATCGTTTATCTTTACGTCTGAAAAACTTAAAACCGAAGCTCCATAAATCGCGTGAAGTTTTCGAGCGANAATGCAAGCAGACTGGTTGCCCCGACCGCAGGAGCGAAGTAATCTAGAGGGTGGTTTCATTTTACGTTCCTGGCTTTGCGGCGACCATCTCTCCCTTTTCGATATTCCCATGCCAACAAGGATCGGCTCTGANNCTTGGAGTTAAGGTAATCTCAGGGAAATTTCCTGATATCCGCCAAATACCCCTCTCCTTATCAGCGCTAGGTCCGACTTGAACTCTGATTTTACCTCCACATTGACCACAAGGGCAGTCAAACACTAAGATTCCCTCAGTAAGCTTCGGATTGAGTTCGCTGAGTTTCATTGCAAGTACCCCGACAAGGGTTCGACTGGTTTTTCCTGGATGACGGCCCATTCATAGTCATGTTCCTCGCAGTAGCGGAGGGCGGCCATGTGTTTAAATGGAGTTTTTTCATCCGTTCTACCTTTGATCTCCACCAAGAACTTACGCCCATCATGGAACTCAAGTAGAAAGTCTGGATAGTACCTGTGTTTCTTTCCTTCAAACAGATACCAAATTGGAAAAGGAGCCTTCTTGAATCTCCTAACTATGTTGGCTGATTCAATGATTTCAACAAACGCCAGTTCCCAACCTGAATCGTACTTCACAAGTCCTCCTTTACTTGTATAGAGCACACCCTTCATACATTGAGAATACGAGCATCCCTGGTTTAGGAACCATTCAGGATGTTCCCGCCACATACGCTTACTGTTACGACTGAGTTTCTCACGATGTTCTGGATGCTCAGCAAACCAATGCTCTCTACAGCAATAATCTCCGAATCCCCCAAGCTTGTGAATAATAACTCTTCCACACAATTTACAGTACCTGTCTGGAGGTACGGCGGATAGTTTCTTTATGGCATGCGTCAGTCTCATGTGACTTCTATTCACATAACGAGCGGTTTTTTCTCCGTCCTTTATCAGTATTCCACAGCCACAAGCACATGGACGTTTCTTATAATTACCCCTAACTGGAGGATGCGTGGCGTAATACTTCAACATCGCTTCCCTAACGTGTTCACACGCCTTAGAAGAACGTTTCCTACCCTTCATCCTTGCACAAACTTTAGCTTTGAATTCTGAGTCAGCCCAGCGCGCTTTGGCTTTTCTAGAGATGATTGCGTTCGTTCGCTCTGGGTTGTCAGAACGCATTGTTCCCTTTCCCCGGACGATAGTGGTTTGGTTCCTTGCCAGGACCAATTGGTCGTTTCCTACGTCTGTTTCCACTATCTACAGCTTCTGCCGCATCCTGGTTGATGTCTCTGTCTTTGTTTGGGTCAACGAAGCCTCCCCCGGAGCTACGTGGGTAACGCCCACGCAACGGGCTCTTTCTCACTTGGCTGTTCACTGAAGGTCCAAATACTCCACGTCTGTTAATTACCGTCTCTGCCAGACTTTCACTATGTTGTTCTTCCATAAATCTTTGGATTTGTTGCTTCCGTTGTTGATCTGAAATTGGGGCAGGCTGTACCTCATCCGCTTGTTTGGTTGCAAGTTCCTGCTTAAAGTATTCCGTAAGTTCATCACTCAGCTGGTCAAGGATACCTGGTTGTTGTTGATCCAATTGGTTGAGGAGATCCTCTGAGTCAGGAGGTAAAATTCCTAGTTCACTATATAGCTGAACTTGATCCGGGGACATTTGCGGAACTTGGTCGATAGCGGCTTTGATTACGTCAGCCGAGAATCTCATCATCCCTTGACCCGTACCCATTGATCCCGAAGATGGTGGACGGACGCCACTGGTTCCTGAACTCATTCCACCGGGACTTCCCATTCCCCTACTCATTCCCATCCCGCCAGAAGCTCCCCCAGCCGCAAACTTGGCTTGTATTTCCATAAGAATAACTTGCTGCTCGAACATAGTCAGCTTAGAGAAGGGTCCTGGAAGCGCAGGGAGATTGTTTTTCTTGCGGATTTCCTCTGGAGTGATGGACGACATACTCCACAGCCTTTGGTGGATAACTGTAGCGGTAATTGGATCCGGATCCTCAAGCCCAATAAACTCAAATTCCAGATCCTTCCATCCCATCAATCCGTGCAGCCATTGACGGGTAAGCGTTTCTTGGAACCGTGTAGCTACTGGAATGATGCCAAACTTCCACGTAGAATCGGACAGGACTTGTCCAAGGGCTTTAGGCGCGTTTTCATCCAGTCCTAAGTCCTGTGGGTTTAGATCAAAACCTACACCTATGATTTGGATGCAGAACTTCTGCCAATCTATCAATAGATCTTCGGGAGTTACAGGAGTTACTTCGACTACCTGCGGCGCCTTGGCACCCGCAACCATGGATACTTTTGCTTGACCTTCAATCTCGTTAGTGATATGTCGGCGGATAATTTGCATGTGCGCAGGATTGAGGCCTTGCTCCCACCACAACCAAGTCTTGTGTACTTGATCCGCTCCCGCTCTCCCGGACATATCCTGAGCACCTAAGAAACTGTTGACGATGTTGAAACAGACTTCCAATCTCCCTAGGCCAAACGGAGTAGCCGTTCTAATGTTATCTCGAATGTACATGATCTCATCGGACAGGAACGTAACGATGCCCCGCTCACCTTTCAGTCCCGTCATCTGAGCGTAGCGCGGTCTGTCGGGAGTGGATTCTGTCCAGTCCAGAAAGATCCTAAGCGTACTGGCGTCTACTGCCCACATTTTGAACGGACGCTCCACATCCGGAGTGAGACGATATTCTGCCGACCCCGCACCCACAGTAAGAAAGTCCTCCAGCATCATCTCGATCAAGTCTCTAGAGCTTTCACCCGTATCATTAGGACGCTTGAATGATTCGGTTGCTATCTTGATACGTTGCTCACGCTCTGGATCTTCGTCGTCTACCAAGTCGGGGATAGGCTTGATCTGCCATTTCTTAGAAAGGACGGCATTCTTGACAAGATTGATTGCGCGGCGGGGAATGGGAGTTTCCGAGAACCGTCTCAGGCTGTACGGAGTGTTCTTGAGAACCGGCTGATTCAGTCTATGTAAAGCTTCTGGCAGGTAGGGATAGGGCCAGCTTCTACGGTCCACGATATCGAACTGTTTGCCGGATTGTACAGCTTGAATTTCTTCGACTTGGCGCTGGCGGACTAGCGAGTGTTCATTACGCGGAGTATCTAGCAGTTCCTTAGCGTGAGTGAGTTGCAGGGCCCTAACGATTTCCCTGGTGACGAAGTATTTAGCTGCCGCAGCCTTAAGGTCTGCTCTCCAAGCTCTACAGAAGCGCCAAATCTTGTTCAATAAAGCCATTAGCCGAAGCTCTCACCTGACTGTTTAAGCTACAGTATGACACAGAGAAACGAATCTCAGCAGAGCTAACCGAACCTGTGCCCCTCAGCTAACCGAACCTATTTCGAGAAATCGGACACAAAAATAGCCCCGTACAGGGATTAGCTGTACGGGGCTTAGTTTTACAGGGCTTTAGCTTATTTGGGAGCTACTTCCGGGAAGTACATCCTAACCCTCAACGGTACATGCACAGCCATCCATTCCACAGCTATCGTGAAAGGGATCGCCGCAATCAGATCGATCACGTAATGCTGGTAAAGGCCCACCGTCGCCACAGCAATCAGAAAAGCATACACCCATAGCGCACACCGAAGCCACCTAGAACGTGCATTCAAAGCAAGCAATAGCGCCCACGTCAGGTGCATGGACGGAACGCAGTTGTCTGGCACTCCCACCTGGGGACGTAGGTTCACCCAATCGAAATGCCCCGGTCCTACAGCAGGAATCAGATAGTAGAACGGAAAGCACAGCCATCCTCCTATGAACATCGACCGCAGCATCACCATGTCTTGCTCCAGTACCCAAGCGATAGCGATCATCACAGACAAAGCGTAGTAGGCCGTCAGCAACAGATTTCTAAGCGGAGGATACGCGCTGACTGCTACTATGGAGTCCAGACGCAGTACTCTATCCACTTGCCTAAGAGCTACGTCGTAAGTTTGATCCGCAGGACGACTCAACATCAAGCATCCTATCAGGATGTATATCGTGAATCCAGCAGCTACCCAGAAATCCAGCTTGCGCTTGGCGGCATCCTTCCGAAAGAAAGACACTCCCAGAATCACAAGCGGAGTAGCATAGGCGTGAAATAGAATCTTAGCAAAGAGATTCATCACTCCCCCTAGTAGTTTCCCTTGCACGCTCTATAAAGTACGTACACCCAAGAGCACGCACCATGTAGAGTCATATACCAGATCGAATGGTTTAGCTGGAACGAGAGGATCATAGCCATCACTGATCCGAATCCCATTCCCGTAGATGCAGCACTTGTCTTGTTCATTCTGTCACCACCGTGTAGAAGTAAATAAACGCGGAGGCGGGAAGCCAATGCGGTTCCTGTTCTACTCCCATTTCCCTCGCCAATTGAATTTGGTTTTCACAGTCAGCCATATCCGTTACAGCCACGATTCTAAACTCCTGTTCTGGAAAGTAGAACTTCAAACTCCAATCATACTTCTGAGAAGTGACTCCAATGGGGACCGGGCAATCTGAAGCCACTACAAAATAACCACGACGATGATATATTTGCCTCATACCTTCAGCTATTTCTTCGGGAGTATTCAATTCTCCTCCGCTCTGCCAGCGTAAGCCTCAACGTCTGGCTTGGTTCCTAAGAGTAACACCCGACCGGGAAACCCCCAGCTCGATCCATCTTCCAGCATAGTCACCCTAGATGTAAGCTTGTGGATTTCCCGGTGCCCAAACAGATAGGTGTATTGTCACTCTGTCGTATCTCCGGGTTCTGGGCCCTTTTCGCCCAATGCTCCTTCTCCAGTGTTGATTGGTTCAGCACCTGGAGGAGTAGCATTCTGTGCAGCTTCCAGATCCGTATCCACTTTAGCTTCGGCTGCGAGATCTGGAGTTGGCTGTGGGACTGCTTTCTTTGCTACTCTTTCCTTTGTATCTCTTGCGACTCGTCTTTTGGTTGCCTGCACTTTCTTTTTGCGCCTGGATGCTTTTGCTGCTTTGCCCACTTGCTCTCTTGCTTTTGACATGGTGTTCCTCCTAAGCTGCTTTCTTAATTCTACGAATTTTGGCCCAACGCTTCTTCTGGGCACGGCGAAGGGCGGCTAATCCCTTTACAGTAAAGTGACGCTTCACCGGTGCTTCGATATGTGGACGCTCAGCCACCTCCACCTGTTCCACTGCTTTACTTCTCTTGGGGGCCGTTCGTCGCAGTGAGGGCACCTGATCTTCAGCCCCCAATACTTTCCCGATTGCCGTGGCTCGAACAAGTTCTGCCACCCCGAGGGCAAGCTCGTGCGCAGATATCTGACGGCTGTGGGAGTAATCTTCCAAGTATCGGACGATGTACCCCGCGCAGAATGTGATGTCACCAACCTTAATGCTGTTCCCATTTGATTCTCCCTTCATAGTTCCTCCTTTATTTCCTGGTACATATGTGGACTACATCATGTATCCCGAAATGCTGCGGAATGTTTACAATCGTTTGACGCGGAAAACATGTATCTAACAAAGAATGAAATCTCTCATCCCCTGTACATCCCCCTGTTCCCTCTCCAACATAAATGACCGTATCACCGGAATATGATTCAAGAGCACAAGCCGCCCATGGATCATCGTAATCTGGCCATACAGTGAGTAATGAACGGTTGGGATATTTAGCGATTGCATCTAGTGCCGTAATTCTATCTATCTCGGTCCAGAATTTCCATTTTCCTCCATTCAAATCACCCTTATCAAATCTGTATTTTCCCGTACCCGAATCAGTCGCTATCACATCTATTCCCACTTTCTTCAATTCATAGCTCCAGTACCCACTACCCGCTCCTATTTCCAAGATAGGAGAAAATGGACGAAGTTTCTCTACTACTCCAGAAGTGAGGATAGCAAAACCAAATTTGCATATAACTTCGTCCCGCAAAGTAATTCTAGTCATTATACCACTAGGCCAACGTTCAAATTCATCTATCGGATATCCTCTAGTCGTTAGGAACGTTTCCATCTCAGTCATTTCACCCTCCTCTTGGATAATACACGGCGGACACGTTTTCCATGCTCAAACACGATTGCACGATGCCCATTCCCGCGTTTTCCCTGCGTTTTACGGGCAGTTTTTGGCTTAGGTGTGGGTAACAGGGCTTTCAAACTGCTACGCGTAATACGAAGCTGTTTTTCCAAGTCCAGTTTCTCATCAGTTACCTTCTTATTCACTTGTCCGACATACTCAAGTTGCCTAGTCATAGCATCATTCAGATCATCCATACTCTTAACACGAGACTCTAACAGCTTATTGGATTCCTCAAGCCTGCGATGCTGTTGCGTAAGCACGAAGTGAGCTTTCTCCGCGCTACGCCCCAATACATCGAGACGTTGCCACGCTTCCTTTGGATCTTGCAATACTCCCTCAGGTGATTTTTCTCCCGGCTCCGGGATCACCTCTGTAAGCTGGCGCTTGAAGAAAACTGCCACTTCTACTCCCAAGTAGGAAACGACGTACACCCGTCCATCGTGTCCGACTCCTTCCGTTCTCCATCCTGGTTTTTCAGGCAGCGTCATAGCCTCTGGGCCAGATGTCACTGTCTTCAATACGCTGGCGATCATCTCCCTACGTTCTTCCGTCATTTGTGACGCGGTGAGCACGGTGTAGCGTATTGGCTCATATACATACCCCTTGTGGAAGCGGATTGCGGAATACGGGTTAGGGCCATGCTGTCTACTCTTCTTACGCAGCAATTTTGCGAGTTCTAACTTTCGCTTTTTGCTTAGTTTTCTTTTTCGCCTGTTTTCTTTTTGCTCTGGCGTAAGTACGACGCGCTTTTTCGAAGGCTTTTGCTTCCTCTTCTTGTTGGGCTTTTTGTTGGGCATGATTCTCCTCTCTGATTTGATCCTTCACCCTACTTACTGCACGGATCAAGACTTCCATGTTGTAAATCACTTCTCTGGAATAGCGCTTCAACTCCGCTTTCCTTCTGGCGGAAATGAGTTCACCCACCACTGCGTCAAGATGTTTACGGACGCCCATTCATCTCTTCTCCCTTCCATATGCTAGATTCAAACTTCCTGACGGCGTATTCCAAACCATTCAAGAGGTACTTCGCATTCACGGTCACCGGATTCATGTGGACCCAAACGAGATTCGGATTACCCACTGGTAAAATATAATGAGGGCCTAGACATTTTGGATACATCTCAAACGTAGGCACCTCTTGCGTTGCGCCCAAGTGCGCCATGCCGTTATCAATAGTCACTAGCAGCTTGGCGGAGCGCATGATAAGAGCAAGACGATTGAGCGGGATTCCCCGCATGTACTCACCATCTCTAACCAAATTCCAATCATCCACCAAATTGAGGTCCTTATCAAGATGCTCTGGCACTTCATCCGTCGGCGCTCCAAGAAATCTAATTGGTACGTTTGGAAACTTGGCACGCAGAAACTCTAGCATTGGTTTCCATTTCTCCCACGGCGGCATTTTATTCGGAACGTAATTATACTTTGGATCGCGACTTGTGCAGGATGCGGAGAACATGGAAACGAGAATGCATCCCTTCTCTTCTTCCGTTATCTCTTCAATCTCTGGAATGTATATAGGCTTGAGATCCGAAGTCTTGCTTCCAATGTCCACACCCAAAAGCTCCGCATAGCTGGTAGCCAAATGCTGTTTCTTTTGATCGGACAACTTGAACGCGGCGCTGACATCGAATGTGTGCTCGAAATCAAAAGTAATCCCATTGGGACGGTCAAAGCACACGCCAAAGGTATTCACCGTAGTGTTGGGATTCCAAAGATCCCTAATCATTCCCTCATACAAAGGGGTCACATGATCGTTGAGAGTTTGAATCCACACATCAACTGGTTCCTTTTGTTGCTTCACCCAAGCACGCAGCGCTGGAGAGATTCCTAAAGCGTCGCCTATTAAGTTTTTACTGATGAATAAAGCCCTCATACTTCACCTCCTACATGTACCTTCAACCAAGCATTGTCGTCTTTAAGCAGAACATTCTGTTCATGCTGTAGATTATGGAACACTAGTTCCCCGCACTCTGGGCAGTACGTAGGTAATCTTGGATTCACCCAACAAAGCTGAAAACCACAGCACGGCATTTTGAATAGACGAAATGGAACGCGCTCATTCTCTTCTTGAGATTGCTTCCTTGGAACCTTTCTTTGGTAAATCTCATACGACATACACCCTCCTTCACTTGGAATTGAGCGGGGGCCACTCGTGGGAGCGACCCCCTCTTACACCAAGACGCAGCGCACCTGGGTGAAGGGTGATAACTGCGTCCAGCCTCAACGGATAGCGGAGAATCGCCTTGACTATCCATCGGATAACCCCCTCAAGCCGCCACGGTTGATTCCGTGGATTGATGTAACTTAGGCCGGCGGATGAGCCTCTTAGGAGACTTGTCCGTCAGGCAGTAATGCGTCAGGTTGCTCCATATATCGAGCAACGCTTCATGTCTCTTTGATCCGTGAATTACGTAACGCCCAGTCCTATGTCCGTCGCCATCCTTCTCCATAGTAACAGCGGCGGCTTCTGTAAACGCGGGGAGCAACTTGGTCAATCCGGGGAGCAACCCCTGCTTGCGGGAGATACGCTTGGCTTCGTCGAGAAACTTCCGATCGAAGGTTATATCCCCTTCCGAACTCACCCTATAGTCGGAAGTGATTTTATCCACGCGCACACTGATCCGTTTCCCTTCGTAGTTTTTGGGGCGGAGAGCTTTGTCCAGCAATTCCAGAAAGTCTTCAAACTTGCGGCTGAATCTATGCTTGCGCTTTTCCAGTTTGGAGCGTACAGTGCTGAACTTCGACAGGTACGTCCCAATCTTCGGAGGATGAAATTTCTTGGTCATCCGTTCGTAGCACTGGATAGCCTTGACGAACTCCATTTCCTTCTTTTCAGGCTTATCGCTGTTCAAACCTGAGAGACGGCGCTTCTCTGCGTCAGACTTAGCTTTTAGTTGCGCGAGTTGACTTCTTGTTTTCCTTATTCTTTCTTCTCCTTCCACTGTGTAGAATGCAAGGTAAGCCAGCAGGTTGTCATACCAGTGCATCGCATTTTTTATTGCTTCCAACCTCTGGTCCCTATCCGAAGAGATGAGGTCCTTGTATACGTTCCTCAATGCCGTTCTCTTCGGACGCGGGGGTTTGGGCGGAGGCACCGGCCTTGGAGCGCGGTACCTCTTGACTCTACTTCTCTTCGAACGGAACATGCGATTCTCCCTTTCATATTCACCCTTTACACAAACTCTAGTTTGATTTCCCGGCGCACAAGATCAGCACATCCTTTAAATGCTGTTGCCTCTGCTGCCCATGCTGCTGCCCTTGCTGCTGCCCTTGCTGCTGCCCTTGCTGCCACTGCTGTTGCCTCTGCTGCCCATGCTGCTGCCCTTGCTGCCCGCGATGCCTCCACTGCTGTTTGGACTTCTTCGATGGAGGATTGACCATTGGCCCAACGCCTAGCGGCGTCTATAGCCTCTTTCGGTCTTAGCTCTCCCTCGGGAACGTACTTCAGACTGGTTTCAGCACAAGCACAGGCTGCTAATACTAGTTGCTGTCTTGTAGGCCAGTTGGGTTTGTCTATCATGTTTCCAATTAACCATAACAGCCAGTCCCCACGCTCACAGGTTTCCCAGACTGTTTTTAGGTCCTTACCCTTGGCCCACATTACTGCTTCCTCACAGGCACCCAGCGAAGTGAGTAGTTTCTTAAACTCCAGTTTAGTCATATTCTTCATTTTACTCTCCTCATTGCGTTATCGGATCAATAGTTAACTTCACCCTAGCGTTAACTGGAATTTCCCTAGCTTCCCCATTTTTTACTACTATGGTAAGGGTAGTATCTTCACCATCATCCATAGTCACTGCTGTTTCCTTCGAGTTTTCCCCCTGATCGTGGTTTAAGACAATCATAATCCGTTCGATTTTCATTTTGGTAAGTACCCCCCGTCACGCTTTTTCAAGCGGTGCTGTTTGCGTAGCGCCTGGATAGCTCGGAGCACCAGACGGCGATCACACTTTCCATCGAGTTTGTGGCAACACTTCTCCTTGGTCCAGTAACCACGCTTCGGTTTCTTCTCAATCATTTCCATCACCCTGTAATGCACGCGCAAAAACTGTTTGAGCTTGTGATCCTTCTTGTGACGGTGAGCTTCACGCCTCTGCTTGTCACAGTCGTAACACGAAGTCCACTTCGGCTCCCGTGATTTGTAGTCATTGAATGTATCCCTAAGTCCTGGAGGGATACTACGCTCCCTAGGAAAGTACCCCTTACGGGGATCTATAACGATTAGACCCCCGATTGGGATAGGGCGATTGCAAACGTCGCAACGGTAGAGAGCACGGATTTTATACTTCTTCCGTACTCTCCGCCGTTCTTTTCTGTCAAGCCAGCCCATTTAGGCTGCCTTCTTCTCTGAAGCGCCTAGAGTGTACGACGCCCGAACAATTTGCAGTCTCTGGCTGATTTGATGTAGCCGAGTTACTTGCTTCTCGACACGATCAAGAGCCTTGTCGATGCGCTTGAGCAGCTTCTTGTTCTTGTCTTTCTTTGTGAAACGCTTCTCGATCTTGCGAACATCCTTCTTTGACAGTGGTTCACCAATTGATTGTGCCATTACTTTCTCCTTTTAGGTTTTGGTTGAAAAGCGTTAAACATCGACTCACGACCTAGCAGAGCGCAGGTCGCCAGCAGTTGAAAATAACGTTCTCGTGGATCATGTCTCAGTCCAGAATGCTTGACTATCGAATCCACCATCCCCTTCACCCTATGTCGTTCAGGTGGACGCTTCAGCTTGTCCTGGAGAATGAGTAGTTCCTTTACGCCATTGCGGAACGATTCACGGTAGCTCATCGCCGCTCTCCAGCATACGGGACATTCTCTGGAGTTGCGTCATGTTCACTCATCTCTCGCTTACAGAGCATCCACAGTAACAATTGATCGTCTCTGTAAGTAGGGTGTTTTTTACGGAGCACCCTGAGAGCGTCTATGTTTTTGTCGATGATATGCTCGTCTATATCATCAAAGATTTTTGGTAATCCTTCAGCCATTGGTAACCTCCTTCAAATCCAGTTTGTGTCCTTGGGGAAACCCCGGACGGTGCGGAAGTTTCTTAAAGCGCTTCCTAAGCCAACGCCGACGCTTATGCGTAAGCACAGGCTGGTCATGCGGGTTCTCCGCTGGTTCCTGGGTCGCAGCCACCCGTGAAATGGATAGTATGGATGGTCTTTTCCCCGACTTCAACACATTCACGTAGGAGTTAGCAACGTGCTCCTTAGTTGTATGTGAAGTACTACCGCAACTGGCACAAAGCGGGGCAGCTTTCACTATTTCCGATTGCTGCGCCTGCTTGATGCGTGCTTTCATTTCCTTGATACTCTGCAACATCCTCTTCGGATACTCACCCGTTTTCCAGTCATTCATTGACGCGATCCTTTCCACTGCAAGATGAACTTGGATCTACGATCCTACGCTTGCATCTGAGGCAGAGTACAGTTTGGTGGGGAGCGCGACCAGCTTTGATATCTCTGATCGTTATCTCGTTACGCTTGTCGAATACGTGATTCCTTTTCACCCTTGGAACTGTGTTCATTTTGATTCTCCTTTGTGTTACACTTTGCCCCTTACTACTATTATACAAATTGGGGCGCTCATTTTGAATCGAAGCTACAGCACTTTTTGGACACGGAATTTACCGTAGCGGATATGTTTGTGGAAGTACTCTCCTTTCGATTTGGCTTTCATGAATTTCACGAACACCGAAGTGTCCGCCGGATGATAGGAGTACACCCCGCCGCTATGGAACTCGACGTAGAGAAGCTTTCTCTCTGAGTCGTGTCCTATTGCTGCGATGTTCGACGACTTTACTTTGGTCAACAGGCTGTCCATTTACGCCTCCTCTACAGCCTTGATTACGCTCACCAGTTCTTTCTGGAGAGTACGTGTGAGAGTTTTGATTTGATCGTCGTCCATACGATTGAGCATCCTCTCAAACTCAATCTCAGAACGGTTGACGTGCGCGGTTAGGGCTTTGACTTTCTCCTTAAGTTCGGCTTCATGGAACATAGCTTCGTCGATTGCTTGTAGGACTCCACCGGGTCCTATGATTCTATCCCGTGCTGTTTCTAATTCTTGTTTCAGTCTTGGATTACACATTCACAACCTCCTAGTTTGGTTTTCTATCGAGAGAACTGACCACCGTAATAGGATGGCCGTTCGCTTCCTGTTGGATAGCGATCCGTTCAGCTTCCTCGAATCGCTTATTCTCCTTCGCAACTTCCTCCTTTTGGATGATTTGTTCAATCAGCATTTTCACGTCTTCCGACTTGGCATAGGGAGCGTGCAAGCGGCGGAGTTCCGATGAATTGGAACTGCTGTAGAACATATCGCCGCATTTCATCAGACACTCTGCACCTTTCACTCCCTTCAGCACTGTCTGAGAATCACCCACGGACGGCAGCTTGAACGCGACTCTGGATGGGAAGTTGGCTTTGATACTGCCTTTCACGATGTTGACGCTAGGGCGCTGCGTACCTGCCATGATGTAGATACCAGCAGCGCGGGAGCGGCCAACGATTGCGCCAAGCTTCTCGGAGTTTGCTCTGCCTTCCGTGCGGTCCACACTTTCTCCCATGATGTCCGCAAGCTCGTCGATGTATCCAACGAGATACGGCATCGTCTTGTCGGGGTGTTTTTGGTTGTAGACGTGCAGGTTCCGACAGCCCTCGTGGGAAAGGATGTCCAGCCTACGCTGTGTTTCACGGCGCAGGTAATCCAGTGCCTGCATCGTTTCATACACATCCGTAGCGATTGGGCGAACCAAGTGAGGGATGTTCTTGTAGTAGGGGTAGATGTCCACTTTCTTGGTATCTGACATGACAAGTTGAAGTTCCCGCGGAGTCAACACCCATAGCATCGAAAGCAGGAAGTCGTTTGCCAGTGTCGTCTTTCCGGCACCGGTTGAACCTGCAATCAGAATGTGCGGCTGTTCCGTCAAGTCGTCGATGAACGACTCCCCGTGCGCGGTCACTCCAAAGTTGAGTGGGATGGGAAGGTGATCTTCGGTTCTATGCTTCTGCATGTACGTGAGCACAGCCGGAAGTGTCTCACTCAGGTAGGTTATCTTCTGTACAGAATTGGGAACAAACACTCCGACGGCAGCTTCACCCGGAATTCTCTTGACGACGAGAGTGTCTGCTTTCACAGCAACGGCAAAGTCCTTCATCATACCCTCAAGATGAGCGACCCTGGTTTTGTGAATAGGCATAAGGCGATACGTAGAGATCATCGGACCCACCGTAACGGGTTCAAGGAACTCCACATGCTTGCCAAGGTTTGAAACCTTTTCCAAGAGGCTGTCCACGATCATGCGCTGCTCCGGAGATAGCTTGTCCTTCTTATGCTTTTTCTCCCGTGGTTCGGCATCTTCTACTTCCTTGATCTTTCTTTTTGTTTCTGGTGACAAGTTGATGTTTGACAGCTTGACCCGTTCAGGGTGAGGGTCACACTTCTCTCCAATTTTGCGGCCTTTGGTATGCTGACAGCTTTCTCTCACCCAGACTCCGCAGCGTGGACACACCACCCTCAAGGCGGCGACCTTTTCACTTGATGATAATTTGCGGCTCATTTTCCTCCTTCTCGAATTTTTCGATTTGATCTAAAACCTGTTTGCGCTTGAAGTTCGTCCAAGCGGACTCGAACAGCATGTCGTAGAAATAAAGTTCCATCCACACATCATGCGACCACCAAGCCCACGGCGGTTTCCATTCATCCATATTCCTCCTTACTCGATGATACGGACGGTGACTTCCACACCCTTTGCTTTGTCCAGATCACCGCACTTGAGTCCCTTCTCCGCGCACTCACGGTTGAAGTAGAAGCTATTGGTCATGGGATTCTTAGTTCCCTCCGGTAGTTCGAAGCGAACGCACCCCTTGTGAGTTGACTTTTTTACGGTGAACTTCTGTGTTACGTGCATTTTGATTCTCCTTATAGACTGTCGAATGCTTTCTCGATAATGCTACGGACGACGCGCTGTACTCCTTCACCCGTCAGAGTTTCGTTTACGTCCTCTTGATTGGTTGCGTCACAGGCAGGGATTTGCAGATCATACATATAATTCGTCCCTACATGACGTTCAATGCGAATTTTGATTTCACACATTCATATCCTCCTTCTTGGGATAAGTCACACCCTTACCAAATTCCCATTCCATATTGACACAATCGCCACCGTCGGTGATGACGACTCGCTTTGTGATTCCCATCCTAGCCCCCACACTAGTGGTGTAGTGTTTGAAAGCTTTTATCGCCTCCTCGGCAGATACGAAGCGGCGGACGTACTCGTACGAATCATCCTTTAAAAACTGGCAGACAGAGTATTGGTCACTCATATTTCCTCCAGCACATGTTCCGCAATTTCACGTACCTCTTCCATCTCCTCCCTCAAGTACGGATTCCCTTCCAGCAACCTAAGCTCCACACAAGCTGGTAGCTGTAGCGGTTGATTGTTGTCCGCAGCGCGAAGCACACGCGGACGCTCCACGGATACCCATTCCGGATGCCATCCGCTGCGTAGTGCCTTCTTGACTTGCGCTGCGTTTCCAGATGGGCGCTTGGACAAATGCTCACGCTGGAATAGGACTTCCCCGTTCTTGCCCGCGAAAATCACTGTTCTCATTTGATTCTCCTTTCGTGACGGCGCTTCATGTGATAGCCCCTGTGGCAACTGGAATGGCAAGGCTTGCGATTCCGATTGCGGTTGTCTTGATGATTCTCATTCTTGTGGTGGATTGTGAGCACTGTCTTCACTGGCGGACAGGCACGATCCCCGAACTTCAGCGTTTGCTCCGTTTGCAGCAACGGTTTCTCACAGAAGTGGCACTTCGTAATCAAACCAAAATGCCACGTCATCTCTCGCAACATGCGTAGTTCACTGCGTATGCTTTTCCTCATATTCTGTATCGCTGCCACCCGAGATCTGAATGTTAAAAGAAAAGAGGCGCTGGTTTAGAGCGCCTCTTCAGGGGTTTCCACCTACGCGGCTTTCTTAACGAGCGGGAAAAGCACGTAGTAACCCTTTTCCTCTCCCTTCTTGGGAGGGATTTGGGAGTATCCAACTTTATCCATTTCCTCCATGCTGTCGATGGCCTTCCGGACGATTTCCGCCCCGTACTTTTCACCAAGCTTCTTCTGGGAAGCGAGATACCGCTTGGTGTAGTGCTTGGGCTTCTTCGTGACGAGCGACATGACTTCCTTCATGCACTCGGCGATTTTCGCTCCCGTGTGCTTGGAAGAGGGCTTCTCGTGCTTCTCGGACTTTTCCGACTTTTTGCTGGTCTTTGACTTGCTGGACATGGTGTTCTCCTCTGCGCTATGCGCGGTTAGGGTTAAGGTTTTCGCCATCGCTTGATGACGGTCCGAAATGACTCATTTCACTTTCTGGATGATGCTGTTCACCACCTCTGCTTGAGCGTACCAAACGTGCGCCTGAGGATAGTGCGGTCCCTCCAGAAAAACGCGGCCATTGAACGGTCCATTCTTGCCGTACAGATCACCGTTTGGCTGATAGACTTCCACGCGATCACCCCTCGCGACGGCCTCTTTCAGTTCCTTTTTGGTTTGGTAATTCTTCATGGTGCATTACGCGGCCCTCCCTTCAGGCAGTTCAAATCCAATTGGGTTGCGATTGACTTTGGTGCTGCCATGCACCACGTCCTCGGTTGTGATATGAGGCAGACCAAGCGCAGCACGCACGGTCTCGACCGTATCCACAAAACTTTCAACCATTTGATATTCCTTGAGCACAGGACAGCGGCTCACTACCAGCAAACTCATCGCCGTGCCCGCGACTTTGACGGCCTCCTCAGTGAGGCGTGCGAGTTGATCTTTCTTCAGCTTTGGCATTGGATTCTCCTCTCAGTCGATGGATTCAGATGCAATCCACAGATCACCCCGTTGTAGACGCTGGCGGATCAATATTGCCAGTTCCTTCGCGTCTTGGTTGTGTTTACGGTTGCGCTCACCGCAGCAAGTGCAGGACTCACTATAGCACTCGTGGTGTTCACCCATCGCGCAGTAGTAACATTGGCCTGTCATACGTCTCCTTTCTGGATCACTTGCCACCCGTAATATCTATGCTGCTTTCCTTTTTGATTTGACCAAAGCGTCTCGATACACTTGGCATACTTTGCACAAATCTAAATGTTTCTGAAACGCGTCCACACGTCTTTTCATCACGGGCTTGGTATCATAGTTGGAATGCAAGACTTTGTAGCGCAGTCGCTGTCCAGTCTGACATGGTTGCGGTTTCTTTTCACCAAGCACATTGCGGAAGATGTAACGCTCGACACGGTGGATCTTTCCATTCCCCATGCACGCGTAGCTCCAACAATCTTTTCCATTGTGCTTTGTGACGGAAACTTCGTCACATAGTCTACGTGCTCTCTTTTTGGTTTCACCATGCAAAAAAACTTTCACGGAGACACCATTGTCTTTGGCACGATCACGGTAGACGTCTTTGATGCCATCGCGCTTGAGCATCTCGTTGAAAAGCTGATAACGGCTCTGGGGCGAGAAACTTTTGACAGCAGTGGGCAGCGGTTTTCTCGCCGCTTTTTTCACGGCAGCTTCGTTCACTTTGAAATCACGAAGCGATTTCTCTGCCGCATGGACTCGATGGGATGCCATTTCCATTTCATTCTGCGCATACTTAACATCACGATTTGCTTGCTTCAACTCTTCTTGGAGATCTCTGTAGCGGATCATTTGTCCACCTTTCTGAGAAGTTTGCGGAGAGACATGATCCCATTTCCATGTTTCTCGTGTTCCCCCTCGTCAGTCCATACCCAATCTGCAGCGTCCGCTCTGCCAGTCACGCCAGTCGATCCATCGTAAACATGATTGGCAGTGTAAACTGTGATCTCATGCTCGACATCCTCGATGAGCTTGATAAACACACGCGCTGTTTTGGGAAGCGGAGGTTCGAAATCAGCTATCACTTTTCTCGAAAGTTCAAACCACAGATTCTCTTCCAGAAACTCAATCATATTCGAAGCGTTTTTCACGCTGCACCTCCCATTGACGCGGAGAAGGCTTGGCGGCAGGAGCGGACTTTGCATTGACTGACATATCGATTCTCCTTTTTGGGAGGGAGCTTTTCACCCTTTCCCTACTGCCCCCTTCATCCACATACAGAATAGCACAAACGGAAAAATTGTCAAGTCGAAAAGTCGACTCTAATGGTGATACGCAGCTTGACAACTTGCATTTTTGACTTTGCCATGTTCACTCCCATTTTTGATTTGCTGAAAAAGGCCACGCCAAACAGCCTGTTTTTTGGCCTGGCTATCCGCAGCTTTGTACACGTTGATTATAGCAAAACGGCGGGGGAGATGCAAGCGAAAAATACGCAGGAAAGACGGGCTTCTGGGCTTCGGCGTGGCTGCGGCACCCGCGATATGAAACGAAAAAAGAAAAGGCAGCCAACTGGCCGCCTCTCAAGGTTGGCGGAGCTTACGCGGCGGTAGCCACGTAGAACCCCTTCTTCCCCTTACGGGCCACATGCTTCCAAGCGATCCGGCCCGCCTTGTTGGCTGCGTCCAGAGCCTTGCCGAACATGGAACGCAGGTTGCGCGACGTGTACTTGCCGCTAGCGACTGCGGCGGCGAGAGTCTTCGGTGCGGTAGCTTTTGCCATTGTGATTCTCCTTTGGGAGGGAGCTTTTCACCCTTCTCAATGCCCCCTTCATCCAAGTAAAGTTTAGCACAGTTCCCGAAATTGTCAAGGGAAATATCGACTGGAAAAATGACGGCTAGGTTGAAGGAACTAGCCGTCAGGCGGTCACACTTTTGTCACGGGGTAATTCCCCAAGATTGATTCAGAGAATTCCTTCTTGTCGTATTTCCCTTGCTCCACAGCTTGCTTTAGGTGTTCCACCTGATCCTCCATAGCTGCAAGCTTGTAGTAAAGCGAGCCAGATGGAACAACGACCTCCTGTGCGGCCCCTATCACCCGACACACTGCACTGATCCGTTTGAGCACCAATGTTTTTTGGGTTTCATCAATTTGATCCATGACTTTCCTCCTTTAGGTTGTCAACGAGCTATTTTGCTGTCCCCACAGGGACTTGCAAGAGGATCACTCCCCTCACACAATCATTATAGCACAAATGTAATACTTTTGTAAGGATTTGTAAAGCAAAAATCTACAAAATTCCATTTTCCATATACAGAAAACCGTAGAATATGAATTTTCGTATTTACGGTGCTACTGAAGTGGAGGCTCATCCTCGTCATGAAATTCCAACGGTACGTCCCCGTAGCGCTCACGCGGCGGAAGAGTCTCAGGAGTTAAATATCCGAGGCGCACGTTTCTTACGTAGTGCCCAATCGCTCTGCACATGACAGTATCGTCGTGGCACCCCTTATCGGCGGCTGGCTTGGATGCTGTGAAAGGATTGTCTGATTTGATGTACACAAACGTCAGCGCTTCCTGAATGAAAACTTTATCGTAGATTAAATCTGGACACTTGGCTACGTGCCATCGCAAACGGTTCAAAGCCAACGGACGTGTTTTGGTGGTAGTAGGAAATCCGGGAAGTTCTCTGCGCTTCCACTGCTGAGATTTATCCATTCCTGTTTTCCCGTACCGTTTCCAGTCTCGGCGCGTCCAGTCGATGTGCCTGTAGACATTGGCATACGAACACGCTACCTCGAGAGTGAGGATCACTGTGCCGCCTTCATAGTTCCTTTCCACTGCGATCAGCGCATCGTTGTATTCATGTCCCAAGTCTGCCAAATCCCATCCAAAATCCTCCGGCAGAGTTTGAGCGCGATACGAAGCCATCTCCTCTCCAGTTTCCAAATCCAAGACTACTGCTGTGCTCCAG
>JGI12269J14319_10000268_pt1 | contig 49292 bp, 48 predicted proteins | sample PeaSoiSIISIP2007_FD_14319 | JGI IMG/M metagenome (IMG submission 14319)
GGGCCTGGCCGAGCCGTATCGGCGGGCGCGGCTGTTGTCGTTCGTCAATCCGTTCGCCCACGCCCAGGGCTCGGGCTACCAGGTCGTGCAGTCGCTCGTCGGACTGGGCTCGGGCCGCCTGTTCGGCCTGGGCCTGGGTGCCGGGAGGGAGAAGTGGGGGCTGCTGCCCAACGCCCACACGGACTTCATCTTCTCGGTGATCGGCGAGCAGGTGGGACTGGTCGGGGCGCTGATGGTGCTGGCCCTCTTCGGGGCCCTGGCCTGGTTCGGGTTGCGCGCCGCGGGGCGGGCCCCCGACCGCTTCGGGGCCCTGTTGGCCGTGGCCGCCACGTGCTGGATCACGAGCCAGGCCGTCATCAACCTGGGTGCCGTCATCGGACTGCTGCCCGTGACCGGGATCCCGCTGCCGTTCATCTCGTTCGGCGGGTCCTCGCTGGTGATCACCATGATGGCGGCCGGCATCCTCGTCAATGTGGCCGGCCACGAGAAGGAACCGTCCTGGCGGGTCCGGCCCGTCTCCGACACCCCGGCGGGGCCGCGTCGGTCAGCGGCGCGGTGATCCACCGCCGCTACGCGCTGGTGGCGGGGGGCGGGACCGGCGGACACCTGGTGCCGGCGGTGACCGTGGCCCAGGCCCTGGCGGCCGCCCGGGGGGAGGACGCCGTCGAGATCGTGGGCTCGCGCCGTGGCCTCGAGGGGGATCTGCTGGCCGGCACCGGCCTCCCCGTGACCACACTCCCGGGTCGGGGCTTCGCCCGGTCCTTCGGTCCCCGCCAGATGGTGGCCAACCTGGGGGCGGTGGCCGCCCTGGCGTGGGCGGGGGCGATGGCCCTGTCGCTCCTGCGGCGGCGCCGGCCCGCCGTGGTGGTGGCCATGGGGGGCTACGGGTGCGTCCCCGTGTCCCTGGCCGCCGCGCTGCTCGGGATCCCGGTGGTGCTCGTGAACCTCGACGCCGTGCCGGGCGCCGCCAGTCGGTTGGTGGGGCGGTTCGCCCGGGCCGCCGCCGTGGCCTTCCCCGGCACGCCGCTGCCGCGCGCCGTCGTCACCGGCGCGCCCGTCCGTCCCGAGATCGTGGCCGCCGCCCACCCCGACGCCGCCGCCCGGCGCCGGGCCCGGCGGACGCTCGACCTTCCCCCCGACCGCTTCGTGGTCGGGGTGGTGGGCGGGTCGCTCGGGGCGAAGACCATCAACGAGGCGGCCCTGGACCTGGCGGCTCTGTGGGCGGGGCGCGGCGACGTGGTGGTGTACCACGTGGTGGGCCGACGCGACGCCGCCGCCATGGCGCGATCGGCTCCCGTCGCCGAGGCCGGTGGCCTGGTCTACCGCCAGGTCCCCTACGAGGACCGGATGGCCGCCTTCTACCAGGCCGCCGACGTCGTGGTGGGACGGGCGGGGGCCAGCACCGTGGCCGAGCTGGCCGTGATCGGGGTCCCCGCCGTCCTCGTCCCCCTGCCCGGTGCGCCCGGTGACCACCAGACGGCGAACGCCGGCGCCCTGGCCGCCGCCGGCGGTGCCGTGGTGCTCCCCGACGGCCAGTGCAGCGGACGGCGCCTGGCGGCCGAGCTGGAGGCGCTGCGGTCACCGCCCGGGCGCCTCGACGCCATGCGCCAGGCGGCCGCCTCGCTCGGACGGCCCGACGCGGTGGCCGCCGTGGTGGCCGTGGTGGAGACGCACGCCCGCTCCGGCCCGAGACCGGGCGGCTCGGTCGGGGCCGCCCCCCGGGCACGCCACGGGGCCCCATGACGGCGGTGCCCGACGGCGCCGCGCCGGTCGATCTCTCGTCCCCGAGACGGATCCACCTCGTCGGTGTGGGCGGGGCGGGGATGAGCGCCATCGCGTCGGTTCTGGCCGCCATGGGCCACACCGTCACGGGCAGCGATCTGAAGGCGTCACCGACGACCCAACGGCTGGCCGCCGCCGGGGTGTCGGTGATGATCGGCCACCGCGCCGCCCACGTGGGCGACGCCGAGCTGGTGACCATCTCGACGGCCATCGCGGCGACGAACCCCGAGGTGGTCGAGGCTCGGCGCCGGGGCGTGCGGGTTCTGCACCGGGCCGAGGTCACCGCCGCGGTGGCCGCCTGTCGACGGTGCGTGGCGGTGTCGGGGACGCACGGGAAGACGACGACGACGTCGATGTTGGCGCTCATCCTGGTGCAAGCGGGGCTTCGCCCGAGCTTTCTCATCGGAGGGGACGTCAACGAGATCGGGACCAACGCCGTCTGGGACAGCGGGGCGTGGCTGGTGATCGAGGCGGACGAGAGCGACGGGACGTTCCTGGCCCTCGACCCCGAGATCGCCGTCGTCACCAACGTGGAGCCCGACCACCTCGATTTCTACGGCGGCTTCGAGGAGCTGGTGGCCGCCTTCGACCGGTTCTGCACGGGGAGGCCCGGTGCGGTGGTGGTGGGGGCGGACGACCCCGTCGCCGCCCGGCTCGGGCGGGTCCACGGCGCCGACCTGGTGGGCACGGCCGATGACGCCACCTTCCGGATCGAGGCGTTGCGCGCCGGGCGCGACGGGGTGTCCTTCGCCATGAGCACCGGGGGGACGAGCCTGGGGACGATCTCCCTGCCGGTCACCGGGGCCAACATCGCCCGCAACGCGGCCGTGGCCACCGTGGCCGCCCTGCACGTGGGGGCCAGCTTCGAGGACGCCAGACGGGCGTTCGCCCGGTTCGCCGGTGTGGCGAGACGCTTCGAGCTCCGGGGGGAGTGGCACGGGGTGCGGTTCGTCGACGACTACGCCCATCTGCCCACCGAGGTGCGGGCCGTCCTGGAGGCGGCCCGCCAGACCGGTCCCGAGCGCGTCGTCGTCGTGTTCCAACCGCACCGCTACAGCCGGATCGAGGCGCTCGGCGAGCAGTTCGCCGACGCTTTCTCGGCCGCCGACGTCGTGATCGTGACCGAGATCTTCGCCGCCGGCGAGTCACCCCGGCCCGGGGTGACAGGGCGGCTGGTGGCCGACGCCGTGGCGGCCCGCCATCCCGACCTCGACGTCACCTACATCGCCGGTCGTGCCGAGCTGCGAGCCCACCTGGCCGGGGTGCTGCGACCGGGCGACCTGTGCCTGACCCTGGGCGCCGGTGACCTCACGTCGCTGCCCGACGAGTTGGTGGGAGCGGGCCCGTGGTGAGCGGGTCCGGTGCCCTCGACGCCGTGGCCGGTGCGCTCGGACGGCGGGCCGTGCGCCACGCCCCGCTCGGGGCGCGGACCACCTACCGCGTGGGCGGGACGGCCTCGATCCTGGTCGAGGCCGACGACGAGGACGATCTGGTCGCCGTGCACCGCGCCCTCGCCGCGGTCGACCAGCCGGTGGCGGTGCTGGTGCTCGGCAACGGGTCCAACATGCTCGTGGCCGACGCCGGTTTCGACGGGCTGGTGGTCGTCCCCGGGGCCGGACTGGCGGGGATCGAGATCACCGGTACGACGGTGCGGGCCGGCGGCGGCGCCGCCCTGCCCCTCGTCGCCCGCCGGAGCGCGGCGGCGGGGTTGGTGGGTCTCGAATGGGCCGTCGGGGTTCCCGGATCCGTCGGCGGCGCGCTCAAGATGAACGCCGGGGGGCACGGCTCGGACACCGCCGCCGTGCTGGTGCGCCAGAGGGTCTTCGATCTGACGACGGGAGCGGTGGCCGAGGACGGCCCCGAGCGCCTGGCCCTCGGGTACCGGAGCTCGTCGCTCCGGGCGGACGAGATGGTGGTGTGGGCCGACTTCGCCCTGCAGCCCGGAACGCGCGCCGAGGCCGAGGCCACCGTGGCCGAGATCGTCCGCTGGCGCCGGGCCCACCAGCCCGGTGGCTCCAACGCCGGGTCGGTCTTCACCAATCCCGAGGGGGACGCGGCCGGCAGGCTGGTCGAGGCGGCCGGCTTGAAGGGCTTTCGCCTGGGCACGGCCCGGGTGTCGGAGAAGCACGCCAACTTCATCCAGGCCGACGACGGTGGGAGTGCGGACGACGTCCGGCGGTTGATCGACGAGGTGCGGCGGGTCGTGCGCGAGCAGGCGGGGGTGGATCTCGTGACCGAGGTCCGGTTGGTGGGATTCGGCGAAGGGGAGCGGGGGGAACCCTCAACCTCATGTGGAGGGTTGGGATCATGACACAGGTCATTGAGGCACCAGAGGCGGCGGCGACCCCGGTGGCCATCGAGCCCCGGATCCTGGAGCGACGCGAGGAGGTGGCGCGCCAACACAGGCGGAAGCGGGTCCGGGTGGCCGCCACCGTGGGTGCCGTCGTGCTGGTGGTGGCGGCCGTCTGGGGGACGCTGCACTCGCCGGTCCTCGCCGCCCGTCACGTCACCGTGATCGGGGCCATCCACACCGGCACCGGCCCGGTGGTGGCCGCGGTGGGGCTGACCGGGCAACCGCTCGTCGACGTCAACCCCGGCCGGGTGGCGGCCCGCGTGGAGGCCCTGCCGTGGGTGGCGCGCGCCACCGTGGCGCGGCACTGGCCCGACGACATCACCGTGACCGTCGTCGAGCGCGCGCCGGCGGCCGTGGTGGAGAGCCCCGGCCACGGTGCTGTTCTGGTGGACGGCAGAGGGCACGTGCTCTCGTCGGCGCAGGAGGCGGCGCCGGGCACCCCCGTGCTCGTGGCACCGGTGGCCACCGGACGTCCGGGCTCGGTGCTGGGCCCCGCCGCCGCCCCCGGCCTCTCGGTGCTGGCCGCCGTCCCCCCTCTGTTGCAACGGCGGGTGGAGCAGGTGGCGGTGGGCGCCGACGGCGACGTGAGCCTGGCCCTCACCGGACACGTCGGCGTGACCCTGGGCCCCGCCGTCGAGCTCCCCGCCAAGTTCGAGGCGCTCCTCAGCGTGCTGGTCGACGTCCCTCCGACGGCGCCGGATGTTATCGACGTCACGGTCCCCGACGCACCCGCCGTCGGTCCGCCGCCGCCCCCCGTGTCCAGGGTGACGAGGATCGCGCCGACCACGCCGGTCGTCCCGCTCGGCGCCGGCGGCCGCGCCCCGCAGATGCGGCCGGCGGGGGGAGGACCATCCTGACCTGGCCTTGCGCCTCGCCACCGTGCCTGAAGCTCTGCTTGACCGGTTCACGGAGCGGCCCTAGGGTGAGGCCACCTCGGCAGGCGCCAGTTGAAAGTTGTGGTCGAGGGTGAGGTGACTGGTGCTCGGTGCCGGCTCGGCCAGCCCGACCACCTGGCGGACGTACCCACCGTGAGGCCCGGCTGAGGGTCGAGGAGAGTCGATGACCGGTCCAGCGCAGAGCAGCTACTTCGCTGTCATCAAGGTCGTCGGCGTGGGCGGTGGCGGGGTGAACGCCGTGAACCGGATGATCGAGGCCGGGCTCAAGGGCGTCGAGTTCATCGCCGCCAACACCGACTCGCAGGCCCTCCTCATGAGCGACGCCGACCTGAAGCTGGACATCGGTCGGCAGCGGACGCGGGGGCTCGGGGCCGGGAGCGACCCCGAGGTGGGTCGAGAAGCAGCCGAGGAGCACCGGGCCGAGATCGAAGAGGCGCTCAAGGGCGCCGACATGGTTTTCATCACCGCCGGCAAGGGCGGAGGCACGGGGACGGGCGCCGCCCCGGTGGTGGCCGAGATCGCCCGGTCGGTGGGAGCCCTCACCATCGCCGTCGTGACCCGGCCCTTCGCCTTCGAGGGCCGCCAGCGCTCGGTCCAGGCCGAGGGCGGCATCCAGAAGCTGAAGGAGAAGGTCGACGCCATCATCATCATCCCGAACGACCGGCTCCTCACCGTGTCGACCGAGAAGACGTCGATGGTCAACGCCTTCAAGATGGCCGACGAGGTCCTGCTCCAGGGTGTGCAGGGGATCACCGACCTCATCACCATCCCGGGACAGATCAACACCGACTTCGCCGACGTGCGGATGGTCCTGGCCGACGCCGGGACGGCCATCATGGGCATCGGCCAGACCACCGGCGAGGGCCGGGCCGTGAACGCGGCCCGGGCCGCCATCACGAGCCCCCTCCTCGAGGCGCAGATCGAGGGGGCGCGCGGCATCCTGGTGAGCATCGCCGGGGGACCGGAGCTCGGACTGTTCGAGGTGAACGAGGCCATGGAGATCATCCACGGCGTGGCCCACCCCGACGCCAACATCATCTTCGGCAACGTCATCGACGAGTCGATGGGCGACGACGTCCGCGTCACGGTGATCGCCGCCGGGTTCGAGCGCTGGGAGGAGGGGGGACGCAAGAGCGACCCCAAGGCCGGCGGTGCTCCCGCCAGCCAGGTGCTCGGGCTCGATCCCGTCCACGAGGACATCTTCGCCACGCCCGCCGAGGACGACCTGGACCTCGGCGACGACGAGTTCGACGTCCCCTCCTTCTTGCGCTGAGCGCGCCGCACACCGGTTGGGCGCCTACGCGTTGGGAGAGACGCCGGTGGCGGCCTGGTGGTCGGGCCGCAGTGCGGGGGACCAGCGGACCGTCGACACCGGCACCCTGCCTCCGCCGGTCCCCGCCGGCCTGTCGGTGCACCGGCTGAGCCAGGTCCACGGGTCCGCCGTCGTGGTGGTCGACGGCAGGGCTCCCGCCGGGACCGCCGGCTGGGTGGCGTCGCCCGACGGCCGGCCCCCCGAGGCCGATGCCGTGGTGGCGGTGGGCTCGGGGTCGTGCCTGGCGGTCCTCACCGCCGACTGCGCCCCGGTGGCGCTCGGGTCCCCCGAAGGGGTGCACGGCGCCGTCCACGTGGGCTGGCGGGGGCTGGTGGCGGGCGTGATCGCCCGGGCCGTCGAGACCATGCGGGCCCTGGGGGCCACCGACGTGGTGGCCGGTCTCGGCCCCACCATCCACCCCTGCTGCTACGCCTTCGGAGGCGACGACCTCGACACCGTGGCCGCCGCCGTCGGCGGCGGGGTCCGGTCCGTCACCTCGGGCGGGGACCCGGCCCTCGATCTGCCGGCCGGCGTCCGGGCCCGGTTGGCCGCCGCCGGCGCCGGGCTCGTCGTCGACGTCGACCGGTGCACGGCCTGCGGGGGCGACGCGTTCTCCCACCGGGCGCGCGCCGAGGACGCCCGCCAGGCCCTGTTCGTATGGAGGGTGACGGGGGGCCCGGTCCCGTGAGCCCCGCCACGCCACTGGCCCCGGCCCCGCCGCCGGCCGTGGTGGCGGCGCGCGTCGAGGACGTCTGGCGGCGAGTCCGGGACAGCGGCCGTGATCCGGCCACGGTCCGCCTGGTGGCGGTGACCAAGGGTTTCGACGCCTCCGCGGTGACGGCCGCGCTGGCGGCCGGGGTCCGTGACATCGGGGAGAACTACCCCGCCGAGCTGCTGTCCAAGGCCTCGCTCCTGGCCGGTGACGGCGCCGGGTCGGAGCCGCCACCGCGGTGGCACTTCCTGGGCGCGGTGCAGCGCCGGCGGGTCCGGGACCTGGCCCCGGTGGTGGGGTGCTGGCAGACCCTGGCCCGCGCCGTGGAGGGTGAGGCGATCGCGGCGCGGGCCCCGGGGGCCCTGGTGTTCGTGGAGGTCGACGTGAGCGGACTGCCCGGCCGCAACGGCTGTCCCCCCGGGGGGGTCCCCGGACTGGTCGCCGCCCTGCGCCATCTGGACCTCGACGTGGGCGGCCTCATGGTGGTGGCTCCGCCGGGCCCCCCCGAGGTGGCCCGGACGGCGTTCCGGACCACGGCCCGACTGGCCGCCGATCTGGGGTTGGTGGAGGTGTCGATGGGGATGACGCAGGACCTCGAGGTGGCCCTCGAGGAGGGCACCACCATGTTGCGCGTGGGGCGGGCGTTGTTTGGCCCACGCCCGGAGGCCGCCCCGGGCCGTGACCGGCCGCCGACGCGGTGATCGTCGACGGGGCGGCGGCCGGCTCGTCACCCTGGTCCTCAAGCGCACGCAGTACGCTGTCGCCCAGGAGGGCGCGTCTCATGGCAGCTGGTTTCTTCAAGAGGGCCATGGTCTACCTGGGCCTGGTCGACGACGAGTACGAGGACTACGAGGAGTACGAGCCGCGGGTGTCCGTGGGCCCGCGCCTCGCGCCGCGCGCCGTCGACGAAGAGGACGAGCGCCCGGCACCGATGTCCACCACCACGAGCACCATCCGGCCCATGTCCCGCGACGAGTCGACGGCGACGATGGCGTCGGTCACGCCACGCGCCGTGATCCGTCCCGTCCCCATGGACGCCGGCGCCCGCGTCCACGTGGTGGCCCCGGTGCAGTTCGGCGACGCCCGCCAGATCGCCGACCGGCTCATGTCCAACCAGCCCGTGATCGTGAACCTGCAGGTCTCCGACCGGGAGCTGATGCGGAGGATGATCGACTTCTGCAGCGGCGTCGCCTACGCCCTGAACGGGAAGATGGAGCGGGTGGCCGACAAGGTCTTCCTGGTCACCCCGTCCAACGTGAAGGTCTCGGCCGAGGAGCGCCTGCGCCTCCAGGAGAACGGCCTCCTCCGGTCGTAGGGGCCGCCCCGGACCTCGCCCTCGGGACCCCCCGGAGCGCCACCTTCTCCATGCCCACACCCGCCTCTTCAGACCCATCCTGGCCGCCGTGCTGATCGCGGCGTCGAACGCCGGCCTGCAGCGGATCCTCACCGACATCGTCTGGATCTTCATCGTCGCCCTGGTGGCCCGCGCCCTGCTGAGCTGGTTCCCCTCCGAGCCGGGGACCACCCTGTACGGCATCGTCCGCGCCCTCGACCGGGTCACCGAGCCCGTCCTGCGACCGGTCCGGCGCATCCTGCCCCCCGTCCGGGCCGGTGGCATGGCCATCGACCTGTCGATCATCGTCACCATCCTGGTGCTCGAGATCGTGGTGGTGAACATCATCATCCGTGCCCTCTGACGGCGCCGGGGGCCGGGTCCGTCGACGGGCACGAGGTCCGGCGGGACATCCGTGGACCGCGCAGGTGCTTTAGGTAGGATCGTCCTCATGGACAGCCCGAAGTCGAGTAGTCAGCAATCGAGCCTCGACAGTCTCCGGACGGTCGAATTTCGCCAGACCTTGCGGGGCTACCACATCGACGATGTCGATGAGTACCTCGAACGCGTCGCCGTGGAGGCCGAGGCCCTCCAGGAGCAGATGCGCCAGTCCGGGGACCGGATGCGACAGGCGGCCGAGCGCATCGCCCAGCTCGAGCAATCGATGCAACTCATGGAGCAGCAGTTCGAGCAGGTGCAGGCGCAGCCACCACCACCGGCGGCCGCACCCGACGACGCGCTGCAGCGCACTCTTCTGCTGGCCCAGAAGTTCGTGGACCAGACCGAGGCCGAGGCCGAGGCGCAGGCGCGCGCCACGCTGGCCGAGGCCGAGGCACGGGCCCGGACGATGCTGACCGACGCCGAGGGGCGGGCCCGCGCGCTGACCGAGGAGACCGAGCGTCACCTGCGCGAGGACATCGCCCGCCTCGAGTCGATGCGCACACAGCTGGCGGGGGACGTGGAGACGATCGCCCGCCATCTCGACACCGAGCGCAACCGGCTGCGTACCGCCTTGGGCGACATGCTCACCTGGGTGGACGAGCACGTGCAGCCGGCGGCGTCACTGCTGGCGCAACCGTCGCCCTCTTCGGGGTCGTCGCCCGCCGATTCGTCGACGACGACGGAGGACACCGCCGGCCGCCGCTCCCTCGAGGAGACGTCGGGATCGGCACCGGTGGAGACGGGAGACCCCGGGGGGACCACCGGTCCCCCGGTGTCCGACAGCGACGAACCGCCGCCGCCGGGGGAGAGTCAGGGGATGATGCCGCTGGCGGATCCCGACAGCGCCCGGGCCGGCGTGCCCCGCTGAATCAGCGACGACGGCGGGTCACGAGCGACACGGAGCCTTGGTGATCCGGATGGTCTGGGCATCGGCCACCGACAGGCGGAGGTCGACGGCGAGAGTCTGCTCGGCCACGTAGTGGCGGTGCGCCTCCACGGCGCCGACGACGGCGGCCGGGGCGTCGAGCTCCAAGGTGATGCAGTCCGAGACGTGGAGGCCGGCCTCGCGTCGTTCGGCCTGGACCATGCGGACGACGTCACGGGCCGACCCCTCGGCCTCGAGCTCGGCGTCGACGTCGGTGTCGAGCGTCACCACGCCCACGTCGCCGGGGAGGGTGCGCCCTTCGTCGGGATGGCGGGGGCGCAGGACGAGTTCGTACTCGCCGGGCTCGAGTGAGAGGCCGCCGGCGGTGACGCCGTCGTCGGAGACGGTCCAATCACCGCGCTTCACGGCGGCGAACACCTTGGGGGCGTCGGATCCGAGCCGGGGACCGAGGGCCGACGGGACCAGCGTGAGGACGCGCTCGGCCACGTCACCGAGATCCTCGGAGAAGGCCACCTCCTTCACGTTGACCTCGTCGGCGATCAGGCCGATGAAGGGCCGGAGTCGCTCCGGGTCGGCGGTGGCGACGGTCAGCCGGCGCAGGGGCAGACGGGCCCGTCGGCCCCTGGCCTTGCGGATGGCGTGGGCGGCCGAGCAGACGTCGCGCACGAGGTCCATGGTCTGCACCAGCTCGGTGTCGGCGGGCAGCTCCGACGCCGTCGGCCAGTCGGCCAGGTGGACGCTGCGCTCGCCGGTGAGGCCCTGGTAGACGCTCTCAGTGAGCAGCGGCAGCAGCGGCGCCGCCAGGCGGCACAACGTGGAGAGAACGGTGGACAACGTGTCGTAGGCGTCGGCCTTGTCCCGTTCGGTCTCCGGCGACCCGTCCCGGGCCCGCCAGAAGCGGTCCCGGCTACGGCGGATGTACCAGTTCGTCAAGGCATCGAGATATCCCGTGATGGCCGAGCACGCCCCGAAGAGGTCGTAGGCGTCCATCGCCGCCGTGACCTCGTCGACGAGCGCTGACGTCTTGGCCAGGACGTAGCGGTCGAGGACGCCGTCGGCGTCGGTGCGGAAGCGTCCGCGGATCCTGTCCACGTTGGCGTACAGGGCCAGGAAGTACCACGTGTTCCAGATCCTGTTCAGGACGTGACGCCGGACGTCCTCGATGCCCTTGGCGTGGACCACGAGGTCCTGGCCCCGCAGGATCGGCGACGAGAGGAGGAACCAGCGCATGGCGTCGGCGCCCCACGTGTCGAAGACCATGTCCGGCTCGGGATAGTTGCCGAGGCGCTTGGACATCTTGCGCCCGTCGTCGCCCAGGATGATCCCGTGGGCCACGCAGTGGTCGAAGGGTCGGCGGTCGAACAGCGCCGTCGACAGCACGTGGAGCGTGTAGAACCAGCCCCGGGTCTGCGTGACGTACTCGACGATGAAGTCGGCCGGGAAGTGCGAGTCGAACCAGTCGGCACGTTCGAACGGGTAGTGCACCTGTGCGAACGGCATCGATCCCGACTCGAACCAGCAGTCGAGGACGTCGGTCACCCGCCGCATCGTGGCCCGGCCGTCGGGGTCGTCGGGATTGGGTCGGGTGAGTGCGTCGATGTCCGGGCGGTGCAGGTCGTCGGGTCGGACTCCGAAATCGTGCTCGAGCTCGTCGAGGCTGCCGTAGACGTCGACGCGCGGGTAGCGGGGATCGTCGCTCTTCCACACCGGGATCGGCGCCCCCCAGAAGCGGTTGCGGCTGATGGACCAGTCACGGGCCCCTTCGAGCCATTTGCCGAAGGCACCGTCACGCACGTGGGCCGGGACCCAGTCGATGTCCTTGTTCAGCTCGATCATGCGGTCCTTGATGGCGGTGACGGCCACGAACCAGGAACTGACGGCCTTGTAGATGAGAGGGGTGTCGGTCCGCCAGCAATGGGGGTAGCTGTGCTCGTAGGCGCTGGCGTCGACGAGGGCCCCCTCCCGGCGCAGGGCCTCGGTGATCGGGGCGTTGGCCTCGAAGACCTGGAGACCGGCGTAGGGCGGGACCTCGCTCGTGAACCGTCCCCGGTCGTCGACGGGACAGACGACGGCGATGCCGGCGGCCTGGCAGGCGAAATAGTCCTCCTCGCCGAACCCGGGGGCCATGTGGACGACGCCCGTTCCCTCGTCGGTGGCCACGAAGTCCCCGGCCAGCACCGTGAAGGCGCCGGGGTGGTCGGCGAAGAAGTCGAAGAGGGGTCGATAGCGGCGCCCGACGAGAGCGGCGCCGCGGACCGTCCCGAGGGGAGAGGCGTCGGCGAAGAGCTCGGGGTAGGCGGCCACCCGCTCGGTGGCGATGGCGGTGGGCTTCCCCAGGAGCTCGTAGATCTCGTAGGAGATGTCGGGACCCACGGCCAGAGCCAGGTTCGAGGGCAGCGTCCACGGGGTCGTCGTCCACACGAGCAGCCGCAGCGGGCCGTCGGCCACCGTGCCCGGCGCCATCCCTGCGGCGGGCGGGTCGAGGTCGAAGGCCACCGTCACTGCCGGGTCGGTCCGGGGCCGGTAGGCGTCGTCCTGGCGCGTCTCGAAATTGGACAGCGGCGTCTCGCACTCCCAGCAGTAGGGCAGGACGCGCTCGCCTTCGTAGAGCAGTCCCTTCTCCCACAGCCGCTTGAACGCCCACATGACGCTCTCCATGTACGGGGGGTCCATCGTCTTGTAGTCGTCGGCGAAGTCGACCCAGCGGGCCTGGCGGGTGACGTAACGGACCCAGGCGTCGGTGGTGCGCTGGACGAGGGCACGGCAGTAGTCGTTGAAGCGGTCGATGCCGAAGGCCATGACCTCGACGCGGCCCCGGAGCTCGAGCTCCTTCTCGGCCGGCATCTCGGCCGGCAGGCCGTGGCAGTCCCACCCGAACCGACGTTCCACCCGGCGGCCCCGCATGGTCTGGTACCGGGGAACGGCGTCCTTCACGAAGCCGGTGAGGAGATGCCCGTAGTGGGGGAGGCCGTTGGCGAACGGTGGTCCGTCGTAGAAGACGTACTCGTTGTCGCCTCCCGGGCGGGCCGCCACCGACGCCGCGAAGGTGCCGTCGGCCTCCCAGAAGGCTAGGACGCGCTCTTCGAGGCGCGGGTAGTCGGGCTGCTGGACGACCTCGGGATAGGGGGTGTCGTCACCTCGGTCGTCGGACATCGGCACAGCGTATGCGGCGGGCACAACTCCTCATGACGATCCCAGGGGCCGCCGCCCGGACCAGAGCGGCGCCGCCGGGGACGGGAAAGACGCCCGCGGTGTTGCCTGGCCGGGCGGGCGACGCTATGGTCGCCCACCTTCGTCAAGCAGGTGGGAGGGCTCCGCAATGATCCGCACCGCACGTGACGCCGACGGGACATCGGCGGCGGGGACCTGATGGCCCCGGCGAAGAAGTCGTCGACGACGGCCAAGAAGGCGGCGTCCAAGCGGGCGACCCCGGCCAAGAAGTCGTCCACCACCAAGGCACCGGCGAGGAAGGCACCGGCCAAGAAGGCCACCACCAAGGCACCGGCCAAGAAGGCGGCGCCCAAGAAGGCACCGGCGAGGAAGGCACCGGCCAAGAAGGCCGCCACCAAGGCACCGCCCAAGAAGGCGGCGCCCAAGAAGGCTCCGGTGTCCAGGGCGCCGGTCAAGAAGGCGGCCCCGCCGGTCAAGAAGCAGGCGCCGGCCAAGAAGGCGGCCCCGGCGGCCAAGAAGGCGGCGCCGGTCCGCAAGCTCGGCGCCCCGGCCAAGGCGGCAACCCCGGCCCGACCGGTCAAGCCCACCCGGGGTCCCTATGCGGCCGATGCCAAGTTCCTCGACGAGATGCGGACCCTCCTGCTCGAGGAGCGCGAGGTCTACCAGCGCCAGGCCGAGGACCTGCGGGCCGAGGCGGAGTCGCTGGCCCTCGACCGCGAGCCCGGCGACGTCCAGTTCGACGAGGAGTCCGGCGAGGGTGGCACCGTGGCCGTCGACCGCGAGCGCGACCTCACCCTGTCGGCCCAGGCCATGGCCACCATCGACGAGGTGGACTTCGCCGTGATCGCCATCGACAAGAAGCTGTACGGGGCGTGTGAGAACTGCGGACAGCCGATCCCCAAGGCCAGGCTCCGGGCCCTCCCGTACGCCCGGCTGTGCGTGGCCTGCAAGAGCGGGGGCCTCCACCGCCGCTGAGCACCGGGTCACCCCGGTGGTCGGAGCCGCCGGTGGTGTCAGCCCTGGTGACGGCGCCCGTTTGACGCCCCGGCACCGGGCTCGGCCCCTGGTTAGCATTTTCGGCGCGACGGAAGGGGTCCGTCGGGAAGGGGGGCCTGCGATGCGTCGTGTGGTCCTGGCGGCGGCCGTGGTCGCCGCCCTGTCGGTATCGGCTTCCGTGGCGACGGTCGTCGTCTCCGCTCCGGCGTGGGCCGGTTCCGCCGTCACCTGCAAGAAGCTGCAGGGGTCTGCGACCGGTGCCTACAAGTTCCACCTGAAGAAGTGCACACCGCCGAATACCGAGACGACCCTGACGGGCCGGGGCACGGACCTGACGACAGTGGGAGGTCCGACCACAGATACGTGGAAGTGGAACGGGGGAGCGACGACCATCGTGTCGTTGACCGTCGTCCCCACGGCAGGGATCTGTTCGGCCGGATACACCGGGTACACCGACACGGGCACCGTCACCGGAGGTTCCTCCACCTACACCCAGACGAACGACACGGTGTCGATGCTCGTGTGCAAGAAGAGCGCCACTCCGTACAAAGACGAGCTCCGGTTGGCCGCCGCCTCCACGGCGTCGCTCTGAACGGCGAAGGGGGGCGGTCGCCTGCTGTCCGGTCGCCACCCGGATCCGAAACCAGGGTCCACCAGGGGCTTTGCCCCGGCGTCGGACGTCACGGTCAGGGTCGGGGCGGATCGACTCCTGCCACCTCCCGGTCGCGGACATGGTCGGTCCACGCGGCACCGTCCCAGTAGCGCATCAGGTGACGGCCGGACGGATCGACGAACCAGCCCGCCGCCGCCGAGGTCCCGGCGGGGGCGCCCGGGCCCGACGCCGCCTCGGCCTTGCGGGCGGCCCGGCTGAGCGAGGTGAGTTCCTCTACCAGTCGGTCCGACTCGTCGGCGGCCCGGTCGCGGAACTCGGCCCGGATGCGCTTCCCGGCGGCATCGAGGTGGACGGTGGTCAGTCCCAGGCGGCGCTGGACCGGCCCCTGGATACGGCGGATGCTCTGCGCTTTGACCATGGGCACCCACGTCGTCGTCCGGCGCACGCGGCCGGTGACGGCCATGACCAGGACGTCATTGTGCCCCGCCTCGAGGAAGTGATAGCTGAGCGGGGCCTTGAACCTGGCCCGGTGGGGCGGCGGTGAGGTGGTGGGCTGCGGTGCCGGGATGGCGGTGGCGATGAGGTGGTGGGCGAGGTCGTGCGATCCGACGGGCAGGAGGGCCTTGGTGGACGTCGTCGAGCGCCCGCTGCGCTCTTCACGACCGGCGGCACCGGCCACGTCGACCTCGAGGCGGCACCATCCGAAGAGGCGCCAGGAGAAGGGCTCGATCAGGCGCACGGCCTGGACTCGGCGGGCGGGAATGGTCTCGGCCACCGTCCCGAGGAGCCCCCGGCGGATGCGGATCCCGTCGGGGGCGTCGGCCACCGAGAAGCCGTACTGCGAAGAGATCCGGCGCCACACGCCCTGGACGAAGCCGAAGAGGTAGGTGGCGAAGGCGCTGCCGAAGACGACCGCCGCGGTGGACGACACCCTGACCAGGACGAGGAGCGCGACGACGGACGGGACGAACGTGATGCCGCCCGACAGCAGGACCGATCCGACGAGCCGGCCGGTCGGCACGGTCGTCAACGTCTGTTCGGCGGGCTCGGGAGTGTCGGGATCGATGCCGTGGTGGGTGGCCAGCAGCCGGGCCCGGAGGTCGGCGGCCACCTGCTGCGAGAGGTACGCCAGGCGCCCGTCGGCCGAACTCGAGCCGGCCAGGCGGACGCGCAGCTCCGAGAGGCCGAACAGACGGGCCAGGAAGGGACGGACGACGTCGACGGCCTGGATCCGCGCCAGGGGCAGCTGGCGCGAGTCGCGGCGCAGAAGACCACTCTCGATGCGCAGCGTGACCCCGTCGATCGTCCATCGGGTGACGAGCCAACGAATGGCGCCGGCGAGGACGACGATGACGACGAGCACGAGGTCGTACACACCGGCGGTGTTGTCGGTGGGGCCCCGGGCGTTGGAGATCACGAGCGCCACCAGGAGCACGGAGACGATCCGGCCGGCCCGGACCACCGGAGTCAGCGGATGGAGCCGCCGCCAATGGGTGGCGGTGGGCCCCGGGTGCGTCACAACCCGGCCGCCTTGGCCTCGCCGAGCGAGGCCAACTGATCACGCAACCGGGCCGCCTCGTCCCGTTCGAGACCGGGGATCCGCGCGTCGCTGGCGGCGGCGGCGGTGTGCAGCTTGATGGTCGAGAGCTTGAACAGGCGCTCGACGGGCCCGGCCGTGACGTCCACGAATTGCATGCGCCCGTAGGGAACGACGGACAGTCGTCGGAACGCAACCCCTCTCTTCACCACCAGGTCCTCGTCGCGTTCCTGGTACGCCCAGCTCCGGAAGCGGTTGCGCAGGAACCGCAGGACGACTCCGGTGGACAGCACCGCGCCACCGGCGGCGGCCGCCCCCGGGACGGCGCCGGCCTGGGCGCCCGCCAGGCCGGCGACCAGCGCCACCAGGGCGCCGACGGAGCCCGCCTCGAGGCACCGCATCTTCCACAGACGCGGGGAGGGCGACTTCCAGGTGGTCACGATGGCCGATTCCGTCATGTCGGCACACGTTAAGCGTGTCCGGGGGAGCTCCCGGGCGACCCGGGCACCGGGTTCCCGGCGTGTCGATAGTAGGAATGGGCCGTGGCCCGACGAGGAGGTGAGGTGGACGGCGGCAAGGTGGCACCGTCGCCGGGCGACGAGCGCCACCAACGGCCGGCGGCGCGGGGTCTGGTCATCGCCGGTTCGGTCGCCGTCGTGGTGGTCGTCGTCGACCAGCTGACGAAGTCGTGGGCCGTCCGTCGCCTCTCGCACGGCGACATCCACGTGGTGTGGAAGCTCGATCTGGAGCTGACCTACAACTCCGGCGCGTCCTTCGGCCTGGCCCGGGGCTGGGCCCCGGTCATCGCCGGGATCGCCCTCGCCGCCGTCGTGCTCCTGCTGTCCGCCGTCCGTCATGCCCGGTCGGACGCGCTCACCGTCGCCCTGGGTCTGATCATCGGGGGCGCCCTCGGGAACCTGACCGACCGGCTCGTGCGGGGCCATCACGGGGCCGTCGTCGACTTCATCGCCCTGCACTTCTGGCCGACGTTCAACGTGGCCGACTCCTGTGTCGTGATCGGCGCCGTGAGCGCCGCTCTGCTCATCTCCCGCCGCCACGTGCCCGACGCCAGCGGTGGCGCCGCGCCGTGAGCGACGTCCCCGTCGCCGGAGGGGCGTTCGAGACCGTCGTCCCCGCCACGCTGGGGGGCGAACGCGTCGACCGGGCGGTGGCTCTTCTCACCGGCCTGCCCCGCAGCGCGGTGGCCGAGCTGGTGAACGAGGGCCGGGTGGCGGTGGACGGACAGCGCGTCGAGGCCCGCAGCCGGCCTCTCGTCGTGGGCCAGATACTGCGGGTGGACATGGCCCCGCCCGTCGACGTGGGTCCCCGGGCGGACGCCGGGGTGGTGTTCGCCGTGGTGCACCAGGATCCTCACCTGATCGTGGTGGACAAGCCGGCCGGCCTGGTCGTCCACCACGGCGCCGGCCACGGCGGCGGCACCCTGGTCGACGGACTCCTGGCCCGCTTCCCCGAGCTCGCCGAGCTGGCTCCGGCCGGCGCCGGCGACGCCGACCGACCGGGCATCGTGCACCGCCTCGACAAAGGCACGTCGGGACTCCTGGTCGTGGCCAGGACGCCCGACGCCTACGTCTCGCTCAGCCGGCAGCTGCGCGAGCACACGGCCGGCCGGCATTACCGCGCCCTGGTGGCCGGGACGGTCGAGGACGACGCCGGGGTGGTGGACGCCCCGATCGGGCGGTCACCGCGTCAGCCCACCAGGATGGCGGTCACCAGGGGAGGGCGTCCGGCCCGCACCGCCTACACCGTCGTGGCCAGGTACCGGGAGCCGCTGGAGGCGACCCTGGTCGAGGCGACACTCGACACCGGCCGTACGCACCAGGTCCGCGTCCACCTGGCCGCCATCGGCCATCCCGTCCTCGGCGACGACCGCTACGGGTCGGCGGCGGCCCGTCCGGCGGCGGGCCGGGCCATGCTCGCCCCGGGCCGGCTCTTCCTTCACGCCTGCCGGCTGAGCCTCGACCACCCCGGGAGCGGGGAGCGCAGGTGCTGGGAGTCCCCACTGCCCCCCGACCTCGACGCCGTCCTTCAGCGCCTAGGAGCGTGACCCCGGGTCGGCGACTCAGGCCGCTTCGTGGGCGGCCTCCACCTCGGGCAGGTCGGCCAGGTGCTGCAGGGCGCGCGTCTCGGCCTGGCGGGCCCGCCGCACACCGATCCCCAGGCGGCTGGCGGTGGCCTGGAGCGACGCCGGGCTGCCGCCGTCGAGCCCGAAGCGGATGCGCACCACGTCGCGCTCGAGCTCGTCGAGACCTTCGACCGCCCGTCGGACGCGGTCGAGAACCAGACGACGCTCGACATCCTCTTCGAACTCGTTGTCGTCGGCCGCCACCAGGTCCCCGAGGGCGGAGCCGGTGTCGCCCCCGGTGGGTTGATCGAGACTGGCGACCACCCGGGCCACGCCCTGGAGGGAGCGCAACGCCTTGTCGTCGACCCCGCTGGCCTCGGCCACCTCCTCCGGCGTGGGGTCGCGTTGCAACTCGGTGGCCAGCTCCCAGGTCATCCGGTCGGCCCGTTGGGCCTGTTCGGCCACCTCCATCGGGACCCGGATGGTGGCGCCATGCTGCTGGACGGCGCGTTGCAGCGCCTGGCGGATCCACCATGTGGCGTACGTCGAGAACCGGAAGCCGCGTTGCCAGTCGAACTTGTCGACCGCCCGCATGAGCCCGAACGTGCCCTCCTGGACCAGGTCGGCGAAATCGACGCCGCGATCCTGGTAGCGCCGGGCCCAGTGCACGACCAGCCTCAGATTGGCGGCGATCATGGCCCGCCGGGCCTCGTCGTCCCCGTCGGCCACCCGTTTGGCCAGCTCGGTCTGCTCGTCAGGGTCGGGTAGGGGGTACTGGTCCAGGTCGTCCAGAAAGTACCGGACGCTGTCTGGGGTGCTCGTGAATTTCGCCATTTCTGCCTCGTGATCGGAGGTACTTGCTCTCGCACAGAACAACACGGGTGTCGTCCTCCGCATTCCTGATACGGAGCACTGTCCGGTCCGGTTTGCGGGCCGGGCCCCCCGGTGGTGCGCTCTGGAGGTGCCTGCGAACGCCCCGGACCCCCACGATCCCTCCGGTGAGCGCTCCGGCCGGCCCGACCCGGTGCCCGGGGGCCCGCGCCGGGGGGGTGGCCGGCCACCGGGATCCGGGCGGCTCGTCGTCGTCCGCCACGGCGCCACGGCCTGGAGCACCGCGCTGCGGCACACCGGGCGGACCGATCTCCGGCTCGAGCCCGAGGGCCGTGACCAGGCCCGGGTCGTGGGCCGCCGCCTGGCCGACCACCGCTTCGCCCTGGTTCTGGTGAGCCCGCTGGCGCGCGCCCGGGAGACGTGCGAGCTGGCCGGTTTCGCCGGCGCCGAGGTCTGCGACGACCTACGGGAGTGGGACTACGGCGCCTACGAGGGCAGGACCACGGCGGACATCCGTTCTGAGCGCCCGGGATGGTCGTTGTGGTTCGACGGGGTCCCGGGCGGGGAGACCCTGGCTGAGGTGGCGACGCGCGCCGACCGCGTGGTGGCGGTGGCCCGGGCGGCGGGCGGCGACGTCCTCGTCTTCGCCCACGCCCACATCCTGCGCGTGGTGGCGGCCCGCTGGTTGTCGCTCCCGGCCGGCGACGGGTCACGGTGGGTCGTCGGCCCGGCGAGCGTCAGCGTCCTCGGCTGGGAGCGCGAGACGCCGGTGATCGAGCGGTGGAACGACACCGGGGGGGAGCCGGTGACCTGAGCCGGACGGGGCCGGTCAGGCGGACTGGACCCTGTCGCCCTCGGGCTTGTCGGGCCGGCGGTCGACGGGGCGTTGCGGGAAGCTGGTGGCGTCGGTGGCCCCCTCGGGATACCGCCGGCCGCCGGTCCAGGCTCCCGGTGGGGCGAAGACGATGTTGGTCAGCGTGTAGGCGGTCGATTCGTAGTTGACCCGCCATCCCTGGAAATGGGGCCACGCCTCCTCGGCCGTGCGTTCCAGGGGGACGCCGGCCTGTTCCAGGCGGGCCACGGCGGCGACGAAGTCCTCGAACGGCAACTCGATGCCGGCATCGGGCCGGGGATCGGGGTCGAACGGGATACGGATGGCCCGGGCGATGTCGCGCAGGCAGGTGAAGCCCATGCGCACGCACAGCCTGGCCTCGGCCGGGGCTGCCGTCGGGCACACGGCCATGTAGAGGGCGGCGGAGTCGAGGACGGCGATGAGTCCGACGAGCCACGAATTGGTGGGGTGCGGCGAGCGCATGTAGATCAACGCCGGATAGGTCGTGTGGCTCTCGGCGACGTCGGCCGACCAGCGCTCCCATTCGCCGTAGAACACGGGCAGGTTCCCCTCGATGCCCACCAGGTGGTGGCGGGCCAGCAACTCCGGGCCCCAGGCGGGGGTGCCGGCCCGGCTCTCGAGCATGGTCACGAGGGTCTCGCGCCGGTTGAAGGAGTCGTAGAGGGCGGGGAGATAGGCGATCTGGAGGGCGATGACGAGGAGACCGAAGGCCGCCGCCAGGAAGGCCACGACCTCGGGTGCGGGATGGTTCTCGGTGGCGAATCCGAGCGTGAAGATCGACGATCCGGCCTCGATGAACGAATGACCGAACGACGTGTTCCCGGTGCTCCAGATGATGAGGGCGAACCCGGCGAGCCCGGCGGACAGCCAGATGCCGAGCCGCAGCAGCATCACCGCCGGCTCGAGGGTGGTGAGCAGGTGATCGCGGGCGGCGAACGAACCGACCCGACCGACTCCGGCCTGCAGGGTGTTGCGGACCACCCGCGACGCCACCGCCACCGGCCCCGAGGTGTGCGGCCGCGGGACGACCAGGGCGCGCACCATGTCGTAGAGGTTGGCGGTGACGAGGACGGCGCCGGCGATGCCGACGACCCATTTCACAACGGTCACCGGGCTGCGCTGGGCACAGAGACGGGGTTCAGTGGAGGGATCGGGCCGGGGCGTTGCCGAGGGACCGGGAAACCATGTCGGCCAGGGTGAAGGAGTCGAGGTGCTCCCGCATGTGCTCGCCGACCTCCGACCAGACGGCCAGCAAGATGCACTGACCTTCGTGCTCGCAGGCACCGTTCTCGTGGGGGCGTCCGAAGTCGCCGGCCACGATGGGACCGTCCACGGCGTGCACGATCTCGCTCAACGTGATCTCTTCGGGGAGCCGGGCCAGGACGTAGCCGCCGCCCACGCCGCGCTTGGAGCGGACGAGACCGGCGCCTTTGAGGGCCAGGAGGATCTGCTCCAGGTAGGGCTGGGGCAATCCGGTGCGCTCGGCGATGTCGCGGACCGAGGTCGGCCCGAGGGCGTCGCCGTGCAGGGCCAGGGAGAGGAGGGCACGGCTGGCATAGTCCCCCCGGGTCGAGACTTTCACGGTTCGATGTTACCCGGCCGACCTGGCCGTTCCGCTGGACGGTGTGGGGACGCGGACCGGGTGTGGATACAGTGCGCTGTGCCCGACGAGCCAGTTCTGCCCGATTACGGGGGGGCGTGTCTCTCGTCGGTCGTCCCCGCCCTCTTCGATCGCTTCGAACCCGAGGTCCCGTCGTGGCTCCCCGGTCCGGCCCGGGGAGCCCGCCAGGTGGTCCTGCTCGTTCTCGACGGTCTCGGATGGCAGCAGCTGCAAGCCGACGGGGCCCATGCGCCGACCGTGGCGGGGGGCGCGGGCGGGCCCATCACCTCGGTCGTCCCCACCACGACGGCGACCGCCCTCACCTCCATCACGACGGGCCGGCCCCCGGCCGGGCACGGGGTGGTGGGGTACCGCGTGCGGGTGGGCGGTGACGGCGGGGTGGGCGACGAGGTGATGAACGTCCTGCGCTGGCGGACCGACGCCGGTGACATGCGCCAGCGGCGTCCCGCCACCGCCTTCCAGTCGACCCCGCCCTTCGGTGGGCTGGCCGTCCCGGCCGTGACCAGGACGGAGTTCGCTTCGACGGGGTTCACCGCCGCCCATCTGGCCGGGGCCCGGCTGGTGGGGTGGTCCGTCCCCTCGACCCTGGTGGTCGAGCTGCGACGGCTGCTGGACGAGGCCGAGCCGTTCGTCTACGCCTACTACGACGGTCTGGACAAGGTGGCCCACGAGCGCGGACTGGGCGAGTACTACGCGCAGGAGCTGCGGACCGTCGACCGGCTGGTGGGCGACATCGTCGACGCGCTCCCGCCGGGGGCGGCGCTCGTCGTCACGTCGGACCACGGCCAGGTGGAGGTGGGGACGTCGGCCCGGTTGCCCGGCCCGGACCTGCTGGAGGCCGTCGTGATGCTCTCGGGCGAAGGGCGGTTCCGCTGGCTCCACGCGCGCCCCGGTGCCACCGCCGACGTGGCGGCGGCGGCCGAGGCCGCGCACGGCGACGAGGCCTGGGTCCAGACCCGCGAGCAGATCGTGGACGAAGGATGGTTCGGTGGCCCGCTCAGCACCGAGGTGGCCCACCGACTGGGCGACGTGGCGATGGTGGCGCGGGCGCCGGTGGCCTTCCTCGATCCGGCCGACACGGGCGAGACCCGTCTCCTGGCCCGGCACGGATCCCTCACGCCGGCCGAGATGTACGTTCCCCTGCTGGCGTGGGCCAAGGGATGAACCGGCCCCCGCTTGGCCCCGTGGGGCTCGTTTGGGAGGATCGTGGTCGTGGACGATAAGAGCGAAGCAGGCGAGAAGGATACGACCGAGGCGGTGCTCGTCGAGCCGGGGGAGCGTGCCACCCTCACCGACGGACTGGCCGCCGACGACACGACCGAGGAACCGGTCGAGTCCATCGAGCAGCCGGCGAAGGTCATGCGGATCGGCTCGATGGTGAAACAACTCCTCGACGAGGTGCGCAACGCTCCCCTCGACGAGGCGAGCCGGACCCGGCTGCGTGAGATCTACGAGCAGTCGATCAGGGAGCTGGCCGGTGCCCTCAGCCCGGACCTGGCGGCCGAGCTCGACCGGATGGCCCTGCCCTTCGACGAGGCGGTTCCCTCCGAGGCGGAGCTCCGGATCGCCCAGGCCCAGCTCGTGGGCTGGCTCGAGGGGTTGTTCCACGGGATCCAGGCCACCCTCATGGCGCAGCAGATGGCGGCCCGGGCCCAGCTCACGGAGATGCGCCAGCCGGGGCTGCCCGCCGGACGCGGAGCCGGTGAGCCGGTCCCGCGGCCCGGCGCCTACCTCTGAGCGCCCGCCACTCCCACTTGGTAGGGTCAGAAACCACATTGCTGTAGTTCACCGGTGCTGACCAGGCGGCGCCCGTCACAGTAGGAGGGTCGACGGCGCATGGCCGGCGAGAGATCGTTCGCCCATCTGCACACACACACCGAGTACTCGATGCTCGACGGCGCGGCCCGGATCGGCGATCTGGTCGACGCCGCGCTGGCCGACGGCCAACCGGCGCTCGGCATCACCGACCACGGCAACATGTATGGAGTCCTCGACTTCTACGCGCGGTGCCACGAGAAGGGCATCACGCCGGTGATCGGCACCGAGGCGTACATGGCGGGGGACTCCCGCCACGAGCGACCGGTGCGACGCGGCAAGGTGGACGACACCGGCGGTGACGTCGACGGGGGTGAGAAGCTCTACTACCACCTGACGCTCCTGGCCGAGACCACCCAGGGGTACGGCAACCTCATGAAGCTCTCGTCGGCGGCCTATCTCGAGGGCTACTACTACAAGCCGCGGGTGGACTGGGAGCTGCTCGAGCGCCACCACCCCGGTCTGATCGCCACCACCGGTTGCCTGGGCGGTGTCGTCCTGCAGGCGCTGTTGGCCGACGACGACGAGCGGGCGCTCAAGCTGGCCGGCCGCCTCCAGGACATCTTCGGGCGCGACAGCCTGTTCGTGGAGCTCCAGGACCACGGGTTGGCGGCGCAGCGCCGGACCAACCCGGCCCTCGTCCGCATCGCCCGCCAGCTGGGGGCGCCGCTCATCGCCACCAACGACAGCCACTACACCCATCGCGACGACGCCGTGGCCCACGACGCCCTCCTGTGCGTGCAGACGGGCGCCCTCATCGACGATCCCAAGCGATTCAAGTTCGAGGGGGAGGAGCACTACCTCAAGTCGGCGGCCGAGATGCGGACGCTGTTCTCCGAGGTTCCCGAGGCGTGCGACAACACGTTGCTCATCGCCGAACGGGCGAACGTCGAGATCGAATTCGGGGTGAACGCCCTGCCCGAATTCCCGGTGCCGGACGGATTCACCGGGGCCAGCTACGAGGAGAGGGCCGACGCCTACCTCCGTCATCTGTCCTACGAAGGGGCACGCAGGCGCTACGGCGACCCGTTGCCGCCCGGTGTCGAGGAACGCCTGGACTACGAGCTCGGTGTCATCACCAACATGGGGTTCTCGGCCTACTTCCTCGTCGTGTGGGACCTCATCCACCACGCCCGGACGAGCGGCATCCGCGTCGGTCCCGGCCGGGGTTCGGCGGCGGGGTGTTGTGTGGCGTACTGCCTCCAGATCGTCGACCTCGACCCCATCCGCTACGACCTCCTCTTCGAGCGCTTCCTGAATCCCGGGCGCAAACAGATGCCCGATATCGACATGGACTTCGACGAGCGGTACCGGGCGGAGATGATCCGGTACGCGGCCGAGCGGTACGGGGATGATCGCGTGGCGCAGATCGTGACGTTCTCGACCATCAAGGCCCGGGCCGCGGTGCGCGACGCGGCACGGGTCCTCGGCCTGCCGTACATCGTGGGCGACCGGATCGCCAAGGCGATGCCGCCTCTCATCATGGGACGCGACACCCCCTTGCGGGCCTGCCTCGACCGCATCGACGGTCAGGATGACGGCTACGTGGCCGCCCAGCAGCTACGCGAGATGTACGCGTCGGATCCCGAAGCGCGCCGTGTGATCGACGTGGCCAAGGGACTCGAGGGACTTCGGCGCCAGGACGGCATCCATGCCGCCGCCGTGGTGATCACCAAGGAGCCCCTCACCGAGTATCTCCCCGTCCAACGCAAACCGGAAAGCGGTCAGGCCGTCACCGAGGCACCCATCGTCACCCAGTACGAGATGCACGGGGTGGAGCAGCTGGGCCTGCTCAAGATGGACTTTCTGGGCTTGCGAAACCTGTCGGTGATCGAACGGGCGCTCGACCTGGTGGCCCGCACGGAGGGGTCGCGGCCCGACATCGACGCCATCGCCCTCGACGACCCCGAGACCTTCGCGGCGCTGTGCCGGGGGGACTCGATCGGTGTGTTCCAGCTCGAGGGCGGCCCCATGCGGTCGCTGATGCGGTCGCTCGCCCCCACGTCGTTCGACGACGTCGCCGCCCTGGTGGCCCTGTACCGACCCGGGCCGATGGCGGCGAACATGCACAAGGACTACGCCGACCGCAAGAACGACCGGAAGCCGGTCACGTACCTGCACCCTGATCTCGAACCCATTCTGGCCGACACCTACGGGCTCATGATCTACCAGGAATCGGTCATGCGGGTGGCCCAGAAGTTCGCCGGCTACACCCTGGCCGAGGCCGACAACCTCCGCAAAGCGTGCGGGAAGAAGATCCGCAAGATGATCCGGGCCGAACGCAAGAAATTCGTGGCCGGCTGCGTCACCCAGGGTTACGACGAGACGCTGGGGACGGCGCTGTTCGACATCATCGAGCCCTTCGCCGACTACGCCTTCAACAAGTCGCACTCCTACGGCTACGGCCTCGTCGCCTACCAGACGGCGTGGCTGAAGGCCCACTACCCGGTGGAGTACCTCGCCGCCTTGTTGACGTCGGTCAAGGACGACAAGGACCGGACCGCCGTCTACCTGGGGGAGTGCCGGACGCTCGGCATCGAGGTGCTGGTACCCGACGTCAACACGTCGGCCGCCGAGTTCACGCCGCTGGTGGGCGACGACGGCGCCCGGCGAATCGTCTTCGGTCTGGCCGCCGTGCGCAACGTCGGTGAAGGCCTCGTCGAGCGGATCGTGGCCGAGCGCGACGAGAACGGGCCGTTCGTCGACTTCTACGACTTCGCCCGGCGCGTCGATCCGATGGTGCTGAACAAGCGGACGGTGGAGTCGCTCGTGAAGGCGGGGGCCTTCGACTCTCTCGGGCACGTCCGCCAGGGCCTGTGCCTCGTCTACGAGGACATCGTCGATCGCACTCTCGAGCGCCGTCGCGAGGAACAGGCCGGGATCTCCACCTTGTTCTCCTCCATCGAGGGATTCTCGGCCGACGGTGACAGCGCCCCGGGGGGACCGGCCGGGTACGCCGACGTCCGGGTCCCGATCCCCGACACCGAATTCGCCAAGACGCAGCGTCTGGCCTTCGAGAAGGAGATGCTCGGCCTCTACGTGAGCGACCATCCCCTGCGGGGGGTCGAGGCCGCCTTGGCCCGGCTCGTCGAATGCTCGATCGTCGACCTGAAGGAGGAGGACGCCGGGAGCGAGGCCGCGCTGGGGCGAGAGGGCCAGGTCCGCACCGTCGGCGGTGTGGTGACGGCCCTGGTCCGGCGCTACACGAAGAGGGGCGAGCTGATGGCCACGTTCACTCTCGAGGACCTCCACGCGTCGATCGAGGTCTTCGTCTTCCCCAAGGTGATGGCGCAGGTCGGTGCGGTGCTGGCCGACGACGCCGTGGTCGTGCTGCGCGGACGGGTCGACACCCGTGACGACCAGGTGAAGCTCGTCTGCATGGAGGTCACCCGGCCCGAATTGGTGGTCGAGGGGGCCTCCGAGCTGCGGGTCCAGGTGCCGGTGGGGGTTCTCACCGACGGCGTCGTCGACCGCCTCAAGGAGCTGCTCGTCGAGCACCCCGGGGACGAGCCCGTCCTCCTCCTCGTGGGCGAGTCCGTCCTCCGGCTGTCGCCCGAATTCAACGTGAACAGCCGCCGGGGGCTCCTCGGCGAGCTCCGGGTCCTGCTGGGCCCGAACGCCATCGCCTGACTCCCCACCGGCGCGCACCACCGGGCGGGGACGGCCGGGGCCCAGGCACGAACGTCGAGGTCGGCACGTCGGTTGGGCTACCCCCGTGCACATCCCGTATCCTGTAGGTACACCCCGGGGCCGACAGGTGGGCAGCGTCATCGCCCTCCGCCGAATCCGGGGGCCGGGTCAGCGAGACGAGCACGGAGCACGGTATGCCGTTTGAGGTCGGGACCAAGGACTGCACATCACTCAGTGATGCCGAGCTGGCCGAGATGGCCGACCTGTGCGTCGACCGGGAACCGGGGTTCGACATCGGGTTCCTGTCCAAGCAGTGCGAGGAATGGGTCCTGATCACCCTGGTACGCGAGGGGCAGAAGCTCCGGGGCTATTCCTTCTCGACCCTGGAGCGCATCGGGGGGACGCCGTCACTGCTGATCGGGCTGTCGACGGTGGACCGGACGGTGAAGGCCGAGCAGGCGTTGCGCCTCCTGCTGGGCGACCAGTACCGCCGGGCCCTGCTCGCCTTTCCCGACGAGGACGTCCTGGTGGGCACCCGCCTGGGTGTCGCCGAGGCGTACCAGGCGTTCACCGGCCTGGTGGACGTGGTTCCGCGTCCCGACCACAAGGCCAGTGGCGAGGAGAGGGCCTGGGGTCGCCGGCTGGCCAAGCGCTTCGGCGCCGAGGGCCGGATCGACGACCGGACGTTCGTGCTGAAGGGGGACGGCAGCACCGCCGGTGCGCTGGATCTCGGTGGCCCCAAGGTCAAGGAACCCGACGCCGGCGTGGCCCTTCTCTTCAAGGGTCTGGCCATCAAGCGGGGCGACAGGCTGGTGACCTTCGGATGGGCCATGGCCGAGGACCTCGCCTCGGGAACGCTCGCCTCCGGCAGGGCGCGCTGACCCACCCGTTCCCCGCCTACGGGCGGGGCAGGATGGCGGTGACGGTCTTGTAGCAGTGGCCGTCGCGTGGCCGGCTGACCGACACCACGATGAAATGGGGCCGGAAGCCGAGTGCGGTGGAGAGCACCTTGCCCGACAGCCGGTCGCGCCGCGACGCCCACAGGGCGGCCATGGCCCGGCGGTCCTCCACCGGCAGCCAGTTGTCGCTGCGGGCGGCGCTGAACCGGGCCCAGACGGTCCCGTCGGCCTGTCGGCGGAACAGGACGGGGCCGCGGCGGGGGACCACGAGGGCCACCGACGGGCGCATCCCGTGGAACTCCCAGTAGGGCGCCGAGGTGCCCGGGAAGCCCAGGAGGGGCGACTCGTCGGGGGCCACCAGGTGGCGGACCACCCGTCGGGCCCGGCGCCCCCGCATGGTCCCGATACGCGCCGGCAGGCCGGCCACGGTGACGGCCTCGGGCTGGGCCAGGTCGTCGCGCTCGGGATCGTCGGCCCACGCCGCCTCGATGACGTCGAACGGCGACAGATCGGCCTCCCGCTCGTCGGTCCAGTCGATGCGCAGCCGGACGACCGCTCCGGTGGTGAGGTCGACGCCGGTGGTGTCATCGGTCCCGCAGGCCAGCACCATGCACCGGTGGGTGCCCGGAGCCCGCGCCGGGGACTTCCTCCGACCGTGCCGGGGTGACGAGCGTCCCCGGCGTCGCCCGGCGTCCGCCGGTGCCTCGGCGGTCATGACGATGCCTCGGCGCCGCCTCCGGCGTGGGTGCGGGTCCCGGCATGACGGACGCGTTCGGCGGCCAGTTCACGGTCGAGCCGGGACGCCAGGGTTTCCGGGCTGGTCGACGGCTCCCGGCAGGCGTAGTGCCGGCACACGTAGGCGAAGCCGTCGACGCGTCCCTCCCACAGGGGCGACCCCGTGCGCTCGCCCGAGGCCAGGACGGCCGTGGGCTCGAACCGGCGTCGGACGGTGTCCACCAGATCAGGCCGGTCGCCCGCCACCACCACCTCGGTGATGCCGCCGCCGGCCAGCCCGCAGGCGGCGATGGCGTGGGCGGCGGCCAGGGGATGGGTAGAGGCCACCGGGACCAGGGCGTCCAGCAGAGCCTCGCCGGTCGCCGTGAGCCCGTCCTCCCCGGTGAGCGCTCCCAGTCGCAACAAGGCGCCGGCGGCGACGGCGCTGGCCGAGGGCGTGGCCCCGTCGAGGAGCTCCGTCGGCCGGACCACCAGGCTCTCGGCGTCCGATCCGGTGGTGAACAGCGGCCCCCCCTCGGTGGCGAAGAGCCCCACCATGGCGTGCGCCGTCTCGGCCGCCGTGGTGAGCCATCGGGCCTCACCGGTCAGCTCGGCCACGCGGGTCAGGCAGTCCACGACCCATGCGTAGTCACCGGCGTACCCGAGGTGGCGTGCCTGTCCGGACTGCCAGGACCGCAGCCACCGTCCGTCGCCGGGGCGCCGGAGATGGGTCACCAGGAACCCGGCGATGCGCCGCGCCGCGTCGGCCCAGTCGGCGCGGCCGGTGGCGCCGGCGGCCTCGGCCAGCGCCGAGCAGAACATGGCGTTCCACTCCGTGAGGATCTTGTCGTCGAGGCCGGGTCGGACGCGGCCGCGGCGGGCCTCGAAGAGGAGGCGGCGGGCCTCTTCGACGTCGGCCGGTCGCCGCAACGGTGCCCCCGGGGGACGACGCAGGATCGAGCGGCCTTCGAAGTTGCCGCCGTCGGTGACCCCGTACCACTCCGCCGCCACGGCACCGAGCCCGGGGCCGGCCGCGTCGGCGATCTCGGCCGGGCTCCACACGTAGAAACGGCCCTCCTCGCCCTCCGAGTCGGCGTCCTCGGCGCAGTAGAGCCCGCCCTCCGGCGACGCCAGGTCCCGCAGCACGTAGGTCACCGTCTCCTCGACCACCTGGTGCCAGCGGTCGTCGTCGCCGCAGAGGGCGGCGTGGAGGTAGATGCGCACCAGACCGGCCTGGTCGTAGAGCATCTTCTCGAAGTGGGGCACGGTCCAGGTGGCGTCGGTCGAGTACCGGGCGAAGCCTCCGCCGAGATGGTCGTAGATCCCCCCGGCGGCCATGGCGGCCAACGTCGTGTCGACCATGGCCAGCGAGCCGGCGTCACCGGTGACGCGGCCGTGCTCCAGGCACAGCTCGAGCTGAGCGGGCTGGGGGAACTTCGGGGCCGGGCCGAAACCGCCCCCGGTGGCGTCGAACCGCTCGGCCAGCTCGGCCGTGGCCGCCGCCAGGAGGGAGGGGAACCGCTCGCCGGGGCCGGAGCCGTCCCGGGGGTCGGCCACCAGCTCACCGGGCAGCGTCACCCGCCGGGCGATGGCCGCCACCAGGGCGTCGGCCTGGCTCTCGACCTCCTGGCGGCGGTCGCGCCAGGCCTCGCCGATGGCCTCGAGCACGCGTGGGAAGCCGGGCGCCCCATGGGCGTCACGGGGAGGGAAGTAGGTCCCGGCGAAGAACGGCCGGCCGTCGGGGGTGAGAAAGACCGTCATCGGCCAGCCCCCGCGACCGGTCATGGCCTGGACCGCGTCCATGTAGACGGCGTCCACGTCCGGGCGCTCCTCGCGGTCCACCTTCACGGCCACGAAACCGGTGTTCACCAGTGCGGCGGTCCGGTCGTCCTCGAAGGATTCGTGGGCCATGACGTGACACCAGTGGCATGACGAGTACCCGACCGACAACATCACGGGCCGGTCCTCCTCCCGGGCCCGGGCGAAGGCCTCGTCCCCCCAGGGGTACCAGTCGACCGGATTGCCGGCGTGCTGACGCAGGTAGGGACTCGTCTCCGACCCCAGTCGGTTCACGGTGACGTCGCGGTCGGTCGGCTCACGGGAGCGAATGCTACGGCGCCGGTGGGACCACGCGATCCGACGGCACGGCCCCCGGCTCTCCCGCCATCGCCGAGCGGCGGCGCCGTAGGGTGGCGGCCCATGGACCTGCGACTCGACGGCAAGGTGGCCCTCGTCACCGGAGGATCACGAGGGATCGGACGCGCCATCGCCACCCGCTTCGCCGAGGCCGGCGCCCACGTCATGCTCGTCTCGCGCAAAGCCGACGCCCTGGCCGAGGCGGCGTCGGCCATGGCCGGCCTCGACGGCGACGTGGCGTGGCGGGCGGCGAACGCCGGGGATCCCGACGCCGCGGAGGCATGCGTGGCCGCCACCGTCGAACGGTTCGGCTCGGTCGACATCCTGGTCAACAACGCGGCCACCAATCCCTTCTACGGCCGCCTGGTCGACATCGACCGGGCCCGGGCCGAGAAGACGGTCCAGGTGAATCAAATGGCCTTTCTCACCTGGACCCAGTGGGCGTGGCGCGCCTCGATGCAGTCCGCCGGCGGCAACGTGATCAACGTGGCGTCGGTGGGGGCGTTGATGGTCGAGCCGGGGATCGGTTGGTACAACGTCACCAAGGCGGCGGTCGCCCACCTGACGCGCCAGCTGGCGTGCGAGCTCGGGCCGGCGGTCCGGGTCAACGCCCTGGCACCGGGACTGGTGAAGACCGACTTTGCCCGCGCCCTGTGGGAACGCTCGGAGGAGCAGATCGCCAAGCGACTCCCCCTGGGCCGCTTGGGCGAACCCGACGACGTGGCCAAGGCGGCGTTGTTCCTGGCGTCGGACGCGGCGTCATGGCTCACCGGTCACGTGCTCGTCGTCGACGGCGGCGCGCTGGTCGTTCCTTCCGGTGGAATCTGAACCGGGACGCGGATGCATGGGGTCCCGCCGGGCCCGTGGCAGGCTGGGCCGATGGCGTCGCTTTCGGCTGACCTCGAGTTCCGGGGACTGATCCATCAGGTCACCGACCCGTCTGTCCTCGGCAGGCTCGATGGTGAGCGGCTGACGGCGTACATCGGATTCGACCCGACAGCGGACAGTCTCCACGTGGGCAGCCTCCTGCAGATGTGCAACCTCCGGCGCCTCCAGCTGGCCGGTCACCGGCCCATCGCCTTGGCCGGAGGGGGGACCGGGATGATCGGGGACCCCGGCGGCAAGAGCGAGGAGCGCAACCTCCTGTCGGCCGAGGACCTGGCCGCCAACGTGGCCGGCATCCGGGCCCAGCTCGAGCACTTCCTCGACGTCGGCGCCACCGCCGGGCGATCACCGGCGCTGTTGCTCGACAACAGCGCGTGGCTCGGGGGGCTCGCTCTCGTCGACTTCCTGCGGGACGTGGGCAAGCATTTCACCGTGAACCAGATGGTGGCCAAGGAATCGGTCCGCGCCCGGTTCGACCGACCGGAGCAGGGGATCTCGTACACCGAATTCAGCTACATGCTGCTCCAGGCGTACGACTTCCAGCAATTGTTCGATGCGCATGATTGCCGGTTGCAACTCGGGGGGAGCGACCAGTGGGGGAACATCACCATGGGGATCGAGCTCATCCGCAAGACCCGCCAGACCGAGGTCTTCGGGCTGACGTCACCGCTGTTGTTGCAGGCCGACGGTTCGAAATTCGGGAAGACCGAAACAGGCACCGTGTGGTTGGATGCCCGCCGGACGAGCCCGTACCAGCTCTACCAGTACTTCCTGCGCACCGAGGATGCCACCGTGGGCACCGTCCTGCGCGTGCTGACGTTCCTCGATCACGACACCATCCGTTCGCTCGATGCCCAGACAGCTGAGCATCCCGAGCGGCGCGAGGCGCAACGGGCATTGGCCCACGAGGTGTGCACCCTCGTGCACGGGGAGACCGAAGCGCGGCGCGCCGTTGCGGCGGCCAAGGCCCTGTATTCCGAGGAGATCGCCGCCCTGGACGAGGCGACGTTGCTCGAGGTGTGCGCCGACGCCCCCACGAGCACGGTCCCGCGGACGGAGCTGGACGGGGGCATGACCCTCGTCGATGCGCTCGTCACCTCCGGGCTCGCCCCTTCCAAGGGACGGGCCCGGACCACCGTCGCCCAGGGGGGCGCGTACGTGAACAACCGCCGCGTCGACGACACCGACGCGCGTCTCGTCTCCACCGACCTGCTCTTCGGTCGCTATCTGATCCTGCGTCGCGGGCAGCGGGACTACCATCTTCTGCGGTTCGAGTGACGGGCCCACCGGGTCCGCACGCTCGCCGGGAGGCACCATGGCTCAGCACGACCGGGACGACGACGCCGCCGGGACGCCGGCCGTCGTCGTCGGCCCGCGGCCGTTCGGGTGATCCTCCTCGTCCTACTCGGGGTGGGTGTCATCGCGGTGGTGCTGGTGGCGGCGGCCATGAGCCTCTTCCTTCGTCGTCACGGCGGTGCCGACGCAGTGGGTGACGGTCAGGCCCTCCCTGACCATTCCTCCGGGGTGACGCCGAGATGAGCGATCCCGTCGACCTGACCCTGGGACCGCCCGACACCGTGCTCGACCCGCCGCATGTCGTCGCCGCCGACCGCCTGCGCGACGCCCTGGAGGCGCCGGCCGAGAACCGGCGAGACGCCGTGGCCGACGTGGTGCGCGCCTTCCCCGACTGGTGTGAGGCGTGGGCCGCACTGGGCGGCCTGGCACGTGACGACATCGAGGCCTACGCCTGTTACCGGGTGGGGTACCACCGAGGACTCGACGCCCTCCGGCGTGCCGGCTGGCGGGGCAGTGGCTACGTGCGCTGGGCACACCCGTCCAACCGGGGCTTCCTGCGTTCCCTCGACGGTCTGCGGGCCATGGCCGCCGTCATCGGAGAGCCGGACGAGGAGCAACGCTGCGACCTCTTCCTGCACCAGCTCGACCCGGCCTGGCCGCCGGAGGGCCTGGGGGCCCCGCCCGGCGGAAGCCTGCGGTGACAGCAGGACATCGAACGGGGGGGCCGGTTGATCCGGGGGGCGCGCACGGACAGGTCCGGTTCCGCCGTCGGCGCCTGGCGTCGGTGGTGACGGTGGTGACGGTGACCATTCCCGGGTTGGGACTGGTCCTGGCCGCCTGCGGGAGCACCTTTTCCGGGACCACGCTGGCCCAGCAGGTGACGAGCTGGTCGACGACATCCGGGTTCTCGGCATCGGTGGGCACGTTGCAGGGTGACATCCGTCGCATCGATGCGGCGCGGAGCGACCCGGCCGCGTTGTCGACGGACTGCAATCTCCTCGTGATCGACGCTCTGAGTGCCAATCAGAACCTGCCCACGCCCGATCAGACACTCACCAACCTGCTGTCCGCCGCATACTCGGTCGCCGGCGCCGCCGGGCACGACTGCCTGTCGGGAGCGCGTGACGGCGCCGCCGACCTCGCCCGGTCGGCCACCGAGCGGACAGAAGCGCGACGGGATCTGATCAAGGCGCTGGCGCGCTTCGACTCGGTGACCACACCATGACCGGCTCCGGCGGTGACGTCGTCGGTCCCGTCCCGCCGGGACGCGACGCCGATGCGTACGACCGGCTGCGGCGCCGGATCCTGTGGTCGCTTCCCAGCGGGCTGTACGTCCTCGGGTCGCGTGCCCGGAGTCGGCGCAACCTGATGACGGTGAGCTGGGTCACGCAGGTCGCCCAGGTGCCGAAGCTGATCGGGGTCGGGGTCGAGTGCCAGGCGCGTACCCATGAGCTGATCGTCGACGGCGGCGTGTTCGCCCTGAGTCTCCTGGCGCGTCGCGACCGGGCCCTGGTGCGCCACTTCGTGAAACCGGTGCAGGACATCGATGTCGACGAGGGCTCCGGCGCGGGGACCATGAACGGTGCGCCGGTGCGCAGCGCGTCGACCGGTGCCCCCATCCTGGCCGTGGCCGTGGCCTGGCTCGACTGTGAGATCCGTCACACACTGCCTGTCGGCAGCCACACGTGGTTCGTCGGCGAGGTGGTCGATGCCGGGATGGCGGAGCGGGGGACGTCGTCGAGCGACGTGACCGGTGACGACGGCATCCTGCGGATGGAGGACACACGGATGAGCTACGGCGGTTAGCGCCCTTCGCCCCCATCGGCCCCATCGGGCCGGAGGTCGATGCGGAGGGTGAGAATGCCGTCAGCCAGGGTGGCCTGGGCGTCCCCGAGCATGGCGTAGTCCATGAAGTCCAGCTGGGCCTGCTCCACGAATCGCTGGCGCTCGGGCCCCTCGATGGGCGGGATGCCCCGGCTGCGCACTGCCACGGCGCGTGACCGGAAGCGCTCGATCATGGCTGTCGGGTCGAAATCGTCGGGCACACCGTGACTGTAGTTCGACGAAATCCGTGCCCAGGGCCGGTGTCGGAGGTCGCGCGCCGACGGGTACACTCGGCCTGTCGCTCGCCGTGGGAGACGCGCCCCGGCCGACGGAGGAGTCGCTCGTGAAAAAGGGACGACATCGCCGCTTCGAAGAGGCCCGCAGCCTGAAGCGCTCGGTCGCGACCGCGCCCGAACGCTGCGCGGAGTGCGGTGCCGATCCCGAGGACGAGCATGCATCGTGGTGCATGGCCGAAGCGGACGAACTGGACGACACCCTGGGTGCCGACGCCGTCGCCCGGGAGCCTGAGGACGATCCCCTGGCCGAGTAGGAGGCCATCGCCCTCTCCGACCGGTGGGCGGGCCGCCGGATCTTCAGCGACGGCGGACGGCGGGATGCGGGAGCGGCACGGGAACCGGCACCGGCGCCGGGGCCTCGGCCGGAGCACCGCCACGGGTCCCGTTGGCGCTGGCGCGCCCGGCCCGGGCCCGGAGATAGCGGACGAGCCGCTTGTAGATCTTCCGACCGCTCAGGGCGACGAGCTCGTCGGCGAGCTCCTCGTAGACGGGCCGCGTCCCCACGAACGCGTCGGGGGCCTCGGTGCACCACCAGTGGAATTCGTCGCCGCCGGGGCCCCAGTCGCGTCGGTCCCACTGCCGGATGACCGAGGTCACGTACCCGTCGTCGGCGACCTCGTCCTCACGCCGTAGCGGGAGCTGCCAACAGACGTCGGGCTTGAGCTCGAGGTGCGGTACGCCGCGGTCCGTGGCGGCGCGGTGCAGAGCGCATCCCGCCCCTCCGGGAAACTCCGGACGGTTGAGGAAGATGCAGGCGTCCTTCACCAGTCTCGTACTCAGATCGCCGTTCCGGGCGCGTTTGACGACCCTCGGGCGTCCGCCGTCGCGGGGCTGACCCTGCCGCCAGAACTGCCACTGCTCCGGCGTGAGGGTGGCGGCGGCCGCCTCGACGCGCCGGGCGTCCTTGGGTCCGGTGAAATGGGCGCCGTACGAGCAGCACCCCTGCACCAGCTCGGGCGCCGGGCCTGTCAAGACACCCTGGCAGCCCCGACCGAAGATGCACGTCCAGTTGCTCTCCAGAAAGGTCACGTCGAAGAGCCAGGTGCGCTCGTCATCGGGGTCGGGGAAGCTCATCCACTCATGGGCGCCTTCGGGCGCTTGGCGCCACGCCTCATCGGCCGGGGTGCGCGGCGGGCGGGTCTGTCGCTGGGCCATGGTTGTCAGCTCCCTCCGGCCGGAGACGTCGTCTCGACGTGGAGGGCCCGGAATTGTGCGTCGGTCGGCTCGGCGCAGCAGAACCACGCCTCGGTGAGCCGGGGTCGGTCGTCGGGCGCCAGCGCCGACCGGAGTCGTCCGTCGCTCACGGGGGGTGGTGCGTCGAGATGGCCGATGTCCCCGGCCAGACCGGCATCCACGGCCGCCCGGACGGCTCCGTAGGCCCGCCCGCCCGGCCACTCGTCGGCGGCGGCCCGGACGGCGACGGCGGCGACTTCGCGCTGCACGACGTCGAGGCGCGGGTCCGGCGACCGCCACGTCCAGCTCAGTCCTTCGGGGTCGTAGGGACCGAGGGCGCCGTCGAGTGCGCCGGAGGCGAGCAGCAGGGATCCGGGCGGGACGAGAAGGCGGATGGCGAAGTGCACGGGGTCGACGTTCCCCACCAGGTCGCAGGACGAGACCATGTCGAGAAGGTCGCGGACGTCGGTCGCCGTGGTCCAGGGGGTGAACGGCATGAGCGACGGTCGGGGCTCGACGCCCGACGCCCGCAAGACCGCCACCGCCTCGATCTCGTCGGCCACCGTGTGGCCCTTGTCCAGCATGGCCAGGACATGGTCGCTGGCCGACTCGAAGGCCGACACCACGAAGAGCAGGCCCGCACGGGCCAGTGCCGGCCACATGTCGCGGTGCCGCAGGACGTGCTCGACCTTGGCGGTGACGTCGAAGGTCAGCTTGGGGAACGCCCCGTGGACGGCGGCCACCACGCGCACGGCGTGATGGGGACCGTTCAAGAAGTCAGGGTCCCCGAAGGTGACGTGACGGGCACCGAGGTCGACGAGCTGCGCGACGTCGGCCACGACGGCTTCCTCGCCCACCAGACGCGTCCGGCCGTCGTAGACGACGGGAACGGGGCAGTGACGGCACCGGTGGGCGCAGCCGTGGCTGGCCTCCACGTAGCCGGCCAGCCGCAGTTCGCCGGCGACGGACAGCCGGGCGTAGCGGTCGAGAGGGGGGAGAAGACGGCGGGCGGGGAGACCGAACCTCCCCCGGCCGATGGAGGCCACGGCGTCCGCCCGTGGACCCTGCCGTCGGCCGCCTTCGGCGGCGAGCTCGTCGACCCAGGCCACCAGCGCCGGTTCGTATTCACCGGCGATGGTCCTGTCGACGAGGGAGCTCGTCGAGGACTCGACGCGCCCGGCGTCGAGTCCCGCATACAGGCCGTACAGACAGAGAGGGATATCGGGGTACCGGCCACGGACCTCGTCGCACACCGCCAGGGCCAGTCGCATGGCGGTGTGCATCGGGACCGAACAGGCCACCGCGTCGGCCCACGCCAGGATGTCGGGATCGAGGGGATCGACGGAAAGGTCCATGCAGTGCACGTCGTGGCCGGCGCGCTCGAGGGCACCGGCCGGTGACGCGACGTGAAGCGGCTGATGCCCGAGCTCATAGGTGGAGATCAACGCGACGTGCACGCTGCCACGGTAGCGGGCCCCACCGCATGGTCGGAGAACCCGGGAACGAACCGATGATGTCGTCCTCCGACGCCACCACGTGGCGGGGTGGCGCGTCAGGTGCCGGCAGGGATGGCCGACGCGTCCGGGTCGGGTGTCACGCGCACGTCGAGCAAGGTCTGCGCGTGCCGGAGCGCGGCTTCGACGGCGTCCGGGGTCCGTCCCCGGGCGAAGACGAATCCGAGGTACCGGTCACCCTCGGGGACCGGTACCACCCGTCGACCCGGGGCGATCGTGATCTGCACGTCGGTGACACCGGGGGCCCGGAGGGCGGCGTCGCGGCCCTCGACCCCCTCCAGGATCCCGGCCCGGGGAATGGGCAACATGAGCACCCCCGACGCCCGGGCCTGGCGTTTCGTGGGTCCCATCTGTCGGCCCAGGGCATGCGCCAGCACCAGCTGCTCGAGCGTGCGCCCGGTGGAGAAGGTCAGGGTCCTGGCGCACAGACCGCCGATCGTCCGGGCCGCCACCTCGATCACCGATGCCCGGCCGTCGCGCACCCGGACCTCGGCGTGGACGGGCCCCTCGGTGAGCCCCAGCGCCCGGCAGGCGCCGGCGGCGACGGCGGCCACCGCCGACAGGTCGGTGGGGGCGAGGCGCGACGGGGTGACGTAGATCGTCTCCTCGAAAGCCGGACCGTCGAGAGGGTCGGGCTTGTCGAACACGGCGAGGACGGCGAGGTCGCCGTCGGTGAGCAGTCCTTCGACGGCCACCTCCGGCCCTGCCACGAAGCGCTCCAGGAGCAGGGGCCCGTCGCAGGCGGCCGTGGCCCCGGCGGCGATGCGACGCACGCGGTCCACCACGGCGATGGCGTCCTCGGTGGTGTCCGCCCGCAGGACGCCCTGGCTCGCCGAGAGCATGGTGGGCTTGATGACGCAGGGCAGACCGACGGTCTCGACCAGGCGGGCCACGTCGTCGGGCCCGGCCGTCGCCGGGACGGGGGCGAACACCGGCTGGGAGACCTCGGCGGCCCCGAGCCTCAGCCGCATCACGAGCTTGTCCCGGGTGGCGGCCACGGCACCGGGGTCGTTGTGCCGCAGTCCCAGGCGTCGCGCCGCCACGGCGGCGGCCACGGCGCCCCGGTCGTCCACGGCCACCACGGCATCGAGAGGGGCGACGGCGTCATGGGCGACGATGGCGTCCGCCGCCGCCTCGGGGTCGTCCAGGGGGACCTGGACCGATCGGCGGCCCATCAGATCCGGCCACGCGTGTGCCTGGTCCCCCCCGATCACGACGTCGACCCCGAGGGCCCGGGCAGCCTCCAAGAAGTCCGCCACCCGGTATGTCGCGGTCGGAACGAGGAGGAGAACGCGGGCCATGGCCCTATGATGGACCCGGGAGGTAGCGGCCATGGCCGAGGATGTCGGACCGGCCGGGAACGGCCACACGAGCACCGCGGTGCTCACGATCACGCCTGCGGCGCGCTCCGTCGTCCTCGATGCCCGCGCCCAGGAGGCCGACGCCGAGAGGCTGGCCCTGTGGGTCGAGGTCACCGGATCACGCGACGGCGCCTACACCTACGACATCTATTTCCAGGTGGCGGCCGACGCCCACGAGGCCGACTCCGTCGGGGGCAGCGACGACCTCAAAGTGGTGGTCCCCCAGTCGAGCGTGGCCCGCCTGGTCGGCGCCCGACTGGACTGGTCCGACGAGGGCGAGGGGGGCCTCGTCATCCTGAACCCCAACACGCCGCCGCGGACCGACGTCTTCGCCACCCGCCCGCCGGGCGATCTCTCCGGTGATCTGGCCCAACAGGTCCTGGCCGTTCTCGAAGAGCAGGTGAACCCGTCCATCGCCTTGCACGGGGGTCGGGCGGATCTGGTGGCGGTGGAGCAGGAGGTGGTCTACCTGCGCCTGAGTGGCGGCTGCCAGGGATGTGGCCTGGCCACGGTCACCTTGTCCCAGGGCATCGAGGTGGCGCTGCGCGACGCTCTGCCCGAGATCGTCTCGGTGGTGGACGTCACCGATCACGCCAGCGGCGCCAACCCCTTCTACGAACCTTCGAAGAAGTAGCGCGCCGGCCTCCCTGTCCCACCGCCCCCGAAGGTCCGCGGGGAGCTCGAGGCCGTGAATTAGCGTGCCCGCGATGGACGCCCTCGTCACGGGGGTGAGTGCTGCCGGTGGATTCGTGCTCGGGGACGGGTTGGAGATCCTCGTCGACCGCCTGGGGGAGCGCCGCCCGCTCGATCGACCGTGGTGGCGGTGCGAGGCGTGCGGGCACCGCGCGACGGGGCTCGGTCTGGTGCCCGTGGTCCGCGTCCTCGCTCGGCGTCGTGGCTGTCCGTCATGCGCCGTGGCCGTGAAACATCCCTTCCGTCCCGCCGTCCTCGCCGTGGCCAGTGCGGTCGTACTGGGCTTGTTCGCCTCTCGATTCGGCGCCGACGTCGTCCTCGCCGCCTACGCCGTTTTCGGCCTGTCCATGGTGGCGATCAGCGCCGTGGACCTCGACCGCTGGATCATCCCGAACCACATCGTCTATCCGACCCTGGCGCTGCTCGTCCCCCTGTTCGTGCTGTCCTCGGCCGTCGATCACCGATGGGGTTCCCTCGAGCGCGCCGCCATCTGCGGGGCAGTGGCCTTCCTGGGCTTCTACGTGCTGCACGTGGCCGTTCCCAAGGGCATGGGATTCGGTGACGTCCGTCTGGCCGGAGTCATCGGTCTGGCCACGGGCTGGCTGGGTTTCGGTCACGCCTTCGTGGGCTTCTTCGCCGGCTTCCTGCTGGGGGCGGTCGTCGGCATCGTCTTCATCGTGATCTCGGGCGGGGGCCGCAAGACCAAGATCCCTTTCGGTCCCTTCCTGGCCGCCGGTGCCGTCATCTCGATCGTGTGGGGGAGCCCCGCTGCTCACGCCCTGTTCCATCGGGGCGGCCTCTGACGGCACCGCCGTCGTCCGGTACCGGAGGAACACGTCCCGATCGCCCGGGGCGTGAGACCCCCGGCGGTAGATTGGGGTCGTGCTTCGCTTTCTGACCGCGGGTGAGTCCCACGGCAAAGCCCTGGTCGTGATCGTCGAAGGACTACCGGCGGGCCTCCCTGTCGGGGTGGAGGAGATTCAAGGCGAGCTGGCCCGGCGTCGGCTGGGCTTCGGTCGCGGCCCCCGCATGCGATTCGAGGCCGACGAGGTGACGCTGGTGGCCGGCATCCGCCACGGGCGGACGCTCGGGTCGCCCGTGGCCATCGAGATCGCCAACACCGAGTGGCCGAAGTGGGAGGAGGAGATGTCGCCCCACGCCGGCGTTCCGGCCAAAGTGCTCACGAAGCCCCGCCCCGGCCACGCCGATCTGGCGGGGATGCAGAAATACGGCTTCGACGACGCCCGCGACGTCCTCGAGCGTGCGTCGGCGCGTGAGACGGCGGCCCGGGTGGCCGCCGGCTGCCTGGCCAAGGCGCTTCTCTCCCGGTTGGGGACGGCGGTGGTGAGCCACGTCGTGGCCATCGGCCCCGAGCAGGTCGAGAGCCTGGTCCGCCCCGGTGCGGCCGACCTCGACCGCGTCGACGCCTCCGATGTCCGGTGTTTCGACGCCGGCACCGAGGCGCGCATGGTGGCGGCCATCAAGGCGGCGGCCAAGGACGGCGACTCCCTCGGGGGGGTGGTGGAGGTCCTGGTCTACGGGGTCCCCGTCGGCCTCGGCAGCCACGTCCACTGGGACCGGCGCCTCGACGGCCGGTTGGCCCAGGCGTTCATGAGCATCCAGGCGGTCAAGTACGTGGAGATCGGAGAAGGGGCGGCGGGCACGGCTCGGCGCGGTTCTGACGCGCACGACGCCATCTCGTGGGATGCCCAGTCGGAGAGCTACGAGCGGGCCACCACACGCGCCGGTGGCATCGAGGGCGGGATGTCGACCGGTGGTCTGATCGTGGCCCGGGTGGGGATGAAGCCCCTGGCCACCCTCAACCGGCCCGTTCTCGGTACCGTCGACGTGGTGACGAAGGAGGCGACGGTCTCGTTCAAGGAGCGCACCGACGTGACCGCGGTCCCCGCCATGGGTGTGGTGGCCGAGACCATGGCCGCGCTGGTCCTGGCGTCGGAAGCGCTGCGGAAGTTCGGCGGGGACTCCGTGGCCGAGCTGGTCCGTAATCACGAGAGCTACCTGGCGTCACTGGGGGACGCCCCACCCTCGTCGGCCGCGGCGGCCGGCCATGGCTGAGCGTCTCTTGCTCGTCGGGATGATGGGAGCCGGGAAGACGACGACAGCCCGGTTGGCGGCCGAGCGGCTCGGGTGGGGCTGGGTGGACACCGACGCCGAGGTCTCCCGGGCCGTCGGGGTGTCCGTGGCCGATCTGTTCGCCCGGCACGGGGAAGCCCGCTTCCGGCGGGAGGAGTCCCGCGCGCTGGCGGACGTTCTGGAGCGCGACGAGCCGGTCGTCGTGTCGGTCGGGGGAGGTGCCGTGCTCGACGAGCGCAACCGGGACATGCTGCGCGCCGCCGGTACCGTGGTCTGGCTGCGGGCCCGGCCCGAGACCTTGATCGAGAGGGTCATCGACGACGTCGGCCGCCCCCTGCTGGTCGGGGCCACACCGCAGGACCGGGCGGAGACGCTCCGCCGCATCGACGCCGACCGGCGGACCCTGTACGCGGAGGTGGCCGACGACATCTTGGACGTCGACCACCTCGATGCCGACCAGGTGGCGGAGCGGCTCCTCCAGCGTGCCGGTGGGGGCGTCCCCGATCGACAGGCGCGGGCGTGATCACCATCCCCGTCGCTCTCGGCGAGCGCGCCTACGACGTCGTGGTGGGACGGGGGATCCTCGGCCAAGTGAGCGAGGTCCTACCCGACGGAGTCCAACGGGTGGCGGTCGTGACCCAGGAGGGCATCGACGTCCACATCGACGCCGGTGTTCCCGCCGACGTCTTCGTCGTGCCGGCGGGTGAGGGGGCCAAGACGATGGCGCAGGTGGAGGAGCTCTGTCGCGGCTTCGCCCGAAGCGGACTGACGAGGTCCGACGCCGTGGTGGCGGTGGGGGGCGGGGTCGTGAGCGACCTCGCCGGCTTCGCCGCCGCCGTGTTCCACCGTGGTGTTCCCTACGTGACGGTGGCCACCACCCTGCTGGCCCAGGTGGACGCGGCCATCGGAGGCAAGACCGGCGTCAACCTACCCGAAGGCAAGAATCTGGTCGGAGCCTTCTGGCAGCCGGCGGCCGTCCTCTGTGACGTCGAGGTCCTCTCCACCCTGCCCGCCCGCGAGTGGGCGTCGGGGCGTGGCGAGATGGCCAAGTACGCCTTCCTCGGTGACTACCTTCCCGGAGCGCCGGGCATGTCGTTGCTGGACCTGGCGCTCGAGGAGCAGGTGGCGCGCTGCGTGGCCATCAAGGCGGCCGTGGTGGCGTCCGACGAACGTGAGTCGGATCGACGAATGGTCCTCAACTACGGACACACCTTGGCCCACGCCCTCGAGGCCGCCGCCTTCGGTCCCGACGCGCGGTGGGATCTCCGTCACGGCGAGGCGGTCGCCGTCGGGCTCGTCTTCGCCGCCCACCTGGCCCGCCGTCTCGGCCGGATCGACGACGCCCGGGTGGCACTGCACCGGAAGGTGGTGGGCGGATTCGATCTCTCGAGCGACATGCCCACCGGGGCCTCGGCCGGGCAGCTGCTGTCGTTCATGGCGCGCGACAAGAAGGCGCGCCACGACCTCACCTTCGTTCTCGACGGGCCCGCCGGCGTGGAACCGGTCCACGCCGTCCGCCAGGGCGATGTCCTCGCCACCTTGACGGAGATGGGGTGCGCACCGTGATCGGATCCGGTCTGTGACCCCAACGCCGCCGGCTCCGCTGGTGGTCCTTCTGTCGGGGCCGAACCTCAACCTCCTCGGCGAGCGCCAGCCGGAGGTCTACGGGCGCGCGACCCTCGACGACCACGTCGCCGGGGCCACGGCCGAAGCCGACGTCTGTGGGCTGGCCCTCGAGCACCACCAGACCAACCACGAGGGGGAGCTCGTCGAGCTCGTCCACGGGGCCCGGGGACGGGCCGCCGCCCTGGTGGTGAACGCCGGTGCCCTCACCCACTACTCGTGGGCCCTCCACGATGCGCTGGCCGCCTTCGAGGGCGTCGTCATCGAGCTCCACCTGTCGAACCCCGCGGCGCGCGAGCCGTGGCGGCACGTCTCGGTGGTGGCCCCCGTGTCCGATGGCACCATCGTCGGCTTCGGAGGCCTCGGCTACCGGTTGGCGGTGCAGGCCGTGGCCCGTCTCCTGTCGAGCCGCCCGGTCGACGACCGGTGACGACGACCCCCGCCGCCGGTCCGCCGGCGCCCATGGAATGCGCCGGGCGCCTGCCGAGGCTCCGCCCCCTGGTGGCGGCCGCCGGGGCCGACTCCCTCCTCGTCACCACGCTGCCCAACGTCCGCTACCTGACCGGTTTCAGCGGATCGGCCGGCCTCCTGCTCGTCACCGGTGACGAGACCCTCCTCGTGACCGACGGGCGCTATCGCACACAGGCGGCCGAGCAGCTCGACGCGGCCGGACTGGCCCGCTCGGTCGACCTGGTGGTGGGCGGTGTCCAGGTCCAACGCGACGCCATCGCCGCTGTGGCCTCCCGGAGGGGAAGCCGGGTGGGGCTCGAGGCGGAGAACGTGACCTGGGGATCGCAGCGGCGGTGGGCCGAGACCCTTCCGGCGGCGGAGCTGGTGGCCACCGCCGGAGTCGTCGAAGGGTTGCGTCTCGTGAAGGACGCCGGCGAGGTGGACAGGATCGCCGCCGCCGCCGCCATCGCCGACGCCGCACTGGGCGAGGTGCTCGAGATGCTCGGAGACGGGCGGACCGAGGTCGAGGTCGCCCTGGCCCTCGACACCGCCATGCGCCGCCTGGGATCGGCGGATCGTGCCTTCGAGACGATCGTGGCCTCGGGCCCGAACGCGGCGAAGCCCCATGCCCGCCCCACGCAGCGGCCGATCGGGGCCGGGGACCCGGTGGTGATCGACTTCGGCGCCACCTTCGACGGCTACCGCTCAGACATGACGCGCACCTTCTGCGTCGGAGGGTCACCGGGACCCGAGCTCACCCGGGTCTTCGCCGCCGTCTCCGAGGCCCAGGCGGCGGGCGTCGCCGCCGTCGGCCCCGGGGTGGCCGGCGGCGACATCGACAAGGTCTGTCGTGACCGGATCGCGCAGTCGGGGTGGGCCGAGGCGTTCGAGCACGGGACCGGGCACGGCGTCGGTCTCGACATCCACGAAGCGCCGGCGGTGGCCCCGGGGTCGACTGCTATCCTCACGCCCGGCGTCGTGGTCACCGTCGAACCGGGCATCTATCTCGCCGGCGTGGGCGGCGTCCGTATCGAGGACACCGTGGTGGTGACCGACCAGGGTTGTCGTCCGCTCACCGCCTTCACAAAGGAAATCGCCGCCTGATGGCCGTCACCACCAACGATCTGCGCAACGGCATGACCATCGATCTTCCCGAAGGCCTCTTCTCGGTGGTCGAGTTCCAGCACGTGAAGCCGGGCAAGGGCGGAGCTTTCGTCCGCACCAAGCTGAAGAACGTCCGCACCGGAGCGGTCATCGAGCGCACCTTCCGGGCCGACGAGCGCGTCGAGCAAGCCATCGTGGACAAGCGGGAGATGCAGTACCTCTACCGCGACGGGACGGACTACGTCTTCATGGACAACGTCTCCTACGACCAGGTCCAGGTCTCCCCCGATGCGCTGGGAGAGGCTTCGCGGTACGTGAAGGAGGGCGACAGCGCCGTTCTGCAGATGTACGACGACGAGATCGTGGGCGTGGACCTCCCGGCGGCCGTGGAGCTGACCGTGACGGAGACCGAGCCCGGGGTCCAGGGCGACCGGGTCTCGGGCGCCCGGAAGCCGGCGACCCTGGAGACCGGCCTGGTCCTGCAGGTCCCGCTCTTCGTCAATCCGGGCGAACGCATCAAGGTCGACACCCGCACCGGCGAGTACATCACCCGGGCCTAGGCCGACGGCCGGCGGCGACACAGTGGCGCGTGGCGGCGGCCCTGCGCACACGGACGGCCCCACGCCCGAGGAGGGTCCGCGTCACGAGGCACGCGAGCACGCCGTCGCCCTTCTCTACGAGGCGGAGATGAAGCAGTCGTCGCTCCCCGACGTCCTGGCCGGATTGTCCGTCTCGCCCGATCCCTTCACGGTGGCCCTTCTCCTCGGGGTCGACTCCGAGGGGGCCCGGATCGACGATCTGCTGTCGTCGGCGGCGGTCGGCTGGGAGATCGGTCGCATGCCCGTGGTGGACAGGACCATCCTCCGCCTGGCCACATGGGAGCTGCTGGCCCGGCCCGACGTGCCGGTGGCGGTGGTCATCGACGAGGCCGTCGAGTTGGCCAAGCAGTACTCCACGGAACAGTCGGGCGGGTTCGTGAACGGCGTTCTCAGCACCATCGCGACCCGCGTGCGACCCGCCCGATCGTGACGTCCGCCGCTCAGCCGTCACCCAGGCGCGCCAGCCGGACCGTCCGACGGCCGGGCGCGCCGCGACCCTGATCTCGGGTCCGCGGGGTGAAGGAGTCGTTCATCCGGCCCCGGAAGCTCACCAGGGCGCCGCCGGTGACGAGGACGTCGGTCGGCTCAAGAACGAGCAGTGCCGGGGCGTGTGCGGGACGCGCGGCATGCGCCAGACCGGGGGCCAGGGCGACGGCGCGGGCCGGCACCGGGACGGGCCGGCACCGATCCCGGTGGTATCCTCCTTCGAACCGTGAAGCGGGTCCCGAGAGGCCCGTACGGAACCTGGAGGAGCCCGAGTGGCCGAACGAGAGCGCAGACTGACCCCACCGCGCGGTGGGGTCTTTGTTCCTCGGGTCCAGGTCCTCGCCCCCGAGGACGTCCAGCGGGCCATCACGCGGATCGCCCACGAGATCGTCGAGCGCAACCGAGGTCTGGACGACGTCGTCGTCATCGGACTGCAGACCGGCGGCGTCCCCCTCGCCTTCCGCCTGGCCCAGGTCCTGGAGGAGATGGAGGCCACGGCCGTGCCCGTGGGGATGCTGGACGTCGCCTTCTACCGCGACGACATCGGCATCCGCCCCGTCCTGGCCGAAGCCATCACCTCCATCCCCTGCGACCTGGCCGGACAGTTGGTCATCCTCGTCGATGACGTCCTGTTCACGGGCCGGACGGTCCGGGCCGCGCTCAATGCTCTGGCCGACTACGGCCGGGCCCGTGCCGTCCAGCTGGCCGTCATGGTCGACCGCGGTCACCGTGAGTTGCCCGTCCGGCCCGACTACGTCGGGAAGAACATGCCGACACGCCTCGACGAGCAGGTCGATGTCAGCCTGGACGGTGTCGTCCTCGGCGACGTCGTCCCCCGATGAGCTTCCGCACCCCCCGTCCCGAGACGCACGGGATCAAGGCGCCGGCCGTGGCCGGCAGCGGTCGGAATCTCCTGTCGATCGCCGACCTCGGTGCCGAGGGGATCGAAGAGGTCCTCCGGGTCACCGACGCCTTCGTCGAGGTCGCCCGCCGGCCCATTCCCAAGGTGCCGGCCCTGCGGGGACGGACGGTGGTGACCCTGTTCGCCGAGGAGTCGACCCGGACCCGGTTCTCGTTCGAGACGGCGGCCAAGCGTTTGTCGGCCGACGTCCTCTCCTTCGCCGTGGCGTCCTCGTCGCTCAAGAAGGGGGAGTCGTTGCGCGACACCGTGGAGACGGTGGCGGCCATGGGTGTCGACGCCTTCGTCGTCCGCCATCCGTCGGCCGGTGCCCCCGCCCAGGTGGCGCGCTGGGTGGACGCCAGCGTCATAAACGCCGGCGACGGGTGGCACGAACACCCGACGCAGGCCCTTCTCGACTGCTACACGATCCGCCAGGTGCTCGCCGAGCGGTCCGGTCGCCCGGTCGCCGATGTCGGCATGAAGAATTTCGGCGGTCTGCGCGTGGCCATCGTGGGCGACGTGGCCCACAGCCGGGTGGCCCGCTCGGGGGTCCTCGCCCTGGCCGCCCTGGGGGCCGAGATCACGCTGGTGGCGCCGGGGAGCCTCCTGCCGCCCTCCCTCGAGGGCTGGCCCGTGTCGGCGGTGTCGCACGATCTCGATTCCGTCCTGCCCACCGTCGACGTCTGCTACCTCCTGCGCCTCCAGACCGAACGCGGTGCCGGTTCGTTCGTGCCCTCGCTCCGGGAGTACACCGCCGGCTACGGGCTCACCGTCCGCCGTGCCGGACTCCTGGCCGAGGGCGCTCTCGTGATGCATCCGGGCCCGATGAATCGTGGCGTGGAGATCGCCGACGAGGTGGCCGACCTGCCCCGGTCGGTGGTGCTGCGCCAGGTGGCCAACGGCGTGGCCGTGCGTATGGCGGTGCTCTTCCTCCTCCTCGGCCAGGTGGTGGACGGTGATGCCGCCGGTGCCGTGGATCTGGGCCCGGGCTTCGGGGCCGGCGATGGCTGACCGTCGGCGGACCCCGGCGGTCGCTCGGCACGCCACGGTGATGGTCCGGGGTGGCACCGTCGTCGACGAGACGGGGGAGCGCCGGGCCGACGTCGTGATCACCGACGGCGTCGTCACGGCGGTGGGACCGGGTCTCGAGGTCCCGACGGGCGCCACCGTGCTCGACGCCGTGGACTGCCTGGTGGCGCCGGGACTGGTCGATCTCCACACCCACCTGCGCCAGCCCGGTGGCGAAGAGGCGGAGACGGTGGAGACCGCCTCGCGGGCGGCGGCGCGCGGCGGCTACACGGCGGTGGTGGGGATGCCCAACACGAACCCGCCCATCGACAACGCGGCCGTGGCCCTCGAGGTCCTCGGCCTGGGCGAGCCGGCGTTGTGCCGGGTGGCGGTGGCCGGGGCCATCACCGTCGGCCGTGCCGGCGAGTGCCTGGCGCCCATGGGTGAGCTGGCCGCGCTGGGCGTCCGGCTCTTCACCGACGACGGGACGGGCGTCCAGGATTCCGGCGTCATGCGCCGGGCCCTCGAGTACGCCCGGGGCCTGGGCGTGACCCTCGGCCAACATTGCGAGGACGGCGACCTGGCCGCCGGCGGGCACATGCACGAGGGGGCGTGGTCGAGCCGGCTGGGTGTCCCCGGTGTGCCGGCGGCCGCCGAGGAGCTCATGGTGGCCCGCGACATCATGCTGGCCCGCCTGACGGGCGGACGCGTCCATTTCCTGCATCTCTCGACGGCGGGGTCGCTGGCCCTGGTGGCCACGGCCAAGGCCGAAGGATTGCCGGTGACCGCCGAGGTGGCGCCGCACCACTTGGCCCTCACCGACGCCGAACTGGCGGGATACGACACCGTCTTCAAGGTCAATCCCCCCCTCCGCACCGAGACCGACGTGGCCGCCCTGCGCGCCGGGTGCGCGGCGGGGACCGTCGACGCGGTGGCCACCGATCACGCACCGCACCCGTCCCAGGCCAAGGACGGACCCCTCGACACGGCCGCCCCCGGCATGCTCGGGCTGGAGACGGCCGTGGCCGTGACCCTGCAGGCGCTCGGAGCGGAACGTGACGGCATGGCCGAGGGCGACGGGAACGGAGCCGTCCCGCCGACCACGCGCCCCGGCGCCGCGGCGTCGATGACGGTGGGCGACGTCCTCGCCCTCATGTCCTGGCGCCCGGCGCGCATCGCCGGTCTGTCGGTCGAGCAGGGAGGGGACCAGGGAGGCCCCATCGCCGTGGGCATGCCGGGGAATCTCTGTGTGATCGATCCCGCCGAGCGCTGGGAGGTCGATCCCGACCGTCTGGCCAGTCGCAGCCGGAACACGCCGTGGGCGGGCAGGACGCTCATCGGCAGGGTGCGTCACACCGTCTACCGGGGCGA
>JGI12269J14319_10000274_pt1 | contig 49109 bp, 39 predicted proteins | sample PeaSoiSIISIP2007_FD_14319 | JGI IMG/M metagenome (IMG submission 14319)
TCCGGGACTTGAATCATTTCCTCCACTTTTCCCAGCGCTGAAGCGCTGGGCTAAGCTCGGACGCCCCTCCGGGGCTAAGCGATGCCCTGATACGAAACTTGAGTTTTTCGGCAAGCTGTAAAGCGCCGGGCTATTTTCGGTCGTCCCTCCGGGACTTGAATCATTTCTTCCGCTTTTCCCAGCGCCGAAGCGCTGGGCTAAGCTCGGACGCCCCTCCGGGGCTAAGCGATGCCCTGATACGAAAATTGAGTTTTTCGGCAAGCTGTAAAGCGCCGGGCTATTTTCGGTCGTCCCTCCGGGACTTGAATTATTTCTTCCGCTTTTCCCAGCGCTGAAGCGCCGGGCTAAGCTCGGACGCCCCTCCGGGGCTAAGCGATGCCCTGATACGAAACTTGAGTTTTTCGGCAATCTGTAGAGCCGCAAGCGGCAGCGAGGTCAGAGGCGTAAGCGGCAGCGAGGCTAGAGCCGTAACCGGCAGCGAGGTCAGTTGGAAGCCGATTTCGCGATTGACTTGCTGGCTGATGCCGGTGCGGATCGGGAGCGCAGAACCTCGCGGACTTTCTCGGCGAGACTCTGGAGGGTGAAGGGTTTCTGCAGAAACGCGGTGCCCGGACCGAGCGCGCCGTGGGTGATCACGGTATCTTCCGTGTAGCCCGAAAGATAGAGCACGCTGATGCCGGGACGCAGGGCGAGCAGCTTCTTTGCCAGTTCATGCCCGCCGATACCGGGCATGACGACGTCGGTGATAAGGATATCGATGGGTTCTTTGCAGGTCTCGGCGATGCGCAGACCGGCCTCGCCATTTTCGGCTTCGAGGACGTTGTAGCCGCGAGAGGCGAGGGTTAGACGCACCAGTTCGCGGACGGATTCCTCGTCTTCCACCAGCAAAACGGTCTCGCAGCCGCCGGTTTCGTTCTGCGGGGACTTGGCCGGACGCACCTCTTCGGCGGGATCTTCCACGCGCGGCAAGTAAACGTGGAAGGTTGTGCCTGCTCCGATATCGCTTTGGGCGAACACGTATCCATTGCTCTGCTTGACGATGCCGTAGACGGTCGAAAGGCCGAGGCCGGTGCCTTTCCCTTTTTCTTTGGTGGTAAAGAACGGCTCAAAGATGCGGGACTGGGTTTCCTTGTCCATGCCTTGGCCGGTATCGGTAACCGAGATTACGGCGTAGCGTCCGGGCTGGATAAAACGCTGTTCGCTGAAGTTTTGGCGCACGGTAANGTCGGAACTCTGCAAAGTGAGCTTGCCGCCTTCGGGCATGGCATCTTTGGCATTGACGACCAGGTTCATGATGACCTGCTCCAGCTGGCTGGTGTCGGCGCGGGTGTGTCCGGTTTGCGTGGAGAGCCGCGTCACCAATTCGATGTTTTCGCCGATCAAGGGCCGCAGCAGGCGCTCCATGTCCGCGATGACGGTGTTGACGTCGATCACCTTGAGTTCGAGGAACTGCTTGCGGCTGAACGCCAGCAACTGGCGCGTGAGGGTCGCGGCGCGGTCGGCTGCCTGCTGGATGGACTGGACCTCCTGGTGCATGGCGCCGCCCTTTTCCAACTGCTCCAGCAACACCTCGGTGTATCCGTTAATGACCATCAGAAGGTTGTTGAAGTCGTGGGCGACGCCGCCGGCGAGGCGGCCGACGGCATCCATTTTTTGCGCCTGGCGAAGCTGCTCTTCGAGCTGACGCCGGTCGGTGATATCTTCGGCGATCAATTCCAATACTTCCTCGGGTTCATCGCTGATCGTGGCGGCGCAGCCGCTGAGCCGCACGACGATGACGCGCCCGTCTTTGCGTTTCCACTGCACTTCCACCCCATCCCGGCTTCCGGTGCAGCGATAGTCTTCGGCCAGCCGGTCCAACTCCTCCGGATTGACGAAGACTTCGCGCCGCGCATTCAGCCGGAGAAGATCTTCGACCGATTCATACCCGAGCATGGCGATGAGCGCCGGATTCACGTCCAGGAATCTTCCGCCGAGTGTGCAGCGGCAAATGCCGAAGGCCGCGCTCAAGATCAGAGAACGGGAACGGGCCTCGGAGCGGCGGAGCGCTTCTTCATAACGCTTGTGCTCGATGGCGGCGGCCAACTGCTGCGAAACAAATTTTAGAATCTCGCGGTCGCGCTCTCCGAAGCGGGTGTTTTCGCTGTAGTTCTGGACGACCAGGGCTCCAAAGCAGGCGGTGCCGCTCTTCAGGGGAACACCCAGCCAGTCCACCGACGGAGCACCGATCAATTCCGCTTCACCGCGCTGTACCAGTTCCTCGAAGACTTCCGGCGTCGCCAGCAGAGGTTCGCCGGTTCGCAGGACGTATTCCGTCAAGCCGCGACCGAGATGCTTGGGGGCGGGGATAGAGTCCTGTTCGTCGACGAAGTAGGGAAAGCTCAACAACTGAGACTGCGGATCGTAGAGCGAGATGTAAAGGTTGCGCGCGTTCATCAACTGGCCGACGATGTTGTGAATGGCGGCGAAAAACTGTTGCAGATCCTCGGCCGACTGGCTGCGCGCCGCGATGGCGTACAAGGCCGCATTCAAATCCTCGGCGCGCTTCTGCTCGGTGATGTCGCGGTAGGAGACGTACGCTCCAAGTGCTTTGCCGTTCACGGTCACGCGTGAAGTGGAGAGCAGAACCTCGACCAGTGAGCCGTCTTTTCGCTGGCGCCGCGTCTCTAGCGTGACTTTGCGTTCCGTCTTGATGCTCTCCTCGATCCACGCGGTTTCCGCGTAGCGATCGGGCGGCACGATGAGCACGTCGAGCCGTTTTCCTGCAGCCTCATCGGCGGTAAAGCCGAACAAGCGGGTGAACTCCCCGTTGATACGCAGGATATGTAACTCTGGGTTGATAATACTGATCGCTTCCGGCGCGTTCTCGATAATCTGTTCGTAGTAGGCTTTCTCCGCTGTGAGCGGGACTTCGGCGGCTTTGCCGTTGGTGGGCGAATGGGCCGGGACGGGATCGGAGGTCGGAGTGAAGATCGGCGGGGCACCGTGCTCAAGAACGTCCTGTAGCGCCTTCACCAGCGGCAGCTCGGTCGACGTTCCTGCCGGGACGTTCTTCTCACCCATACGGTCCTTTCCCAGTGTGCGCTGAGGATAGTGAGATGGTAAGCGGGCTGGGTTATCCGCTGATAGTTACCCCAGTAATGAAGGTTAACGGGCGAACGCAGAAAGACTCAGGAGGCGTTCGCCAACACGACGCAGGTCTGGTGCAGCATCAGCTTCTGCTCGCCGGTCACGACCAGAAACTCGAATCCGCAGTGCAGGCCGTCGCTATAACGCACCGCGGCTCGCACCTTCATGACGTGAGGCGCGATGGGGATGGGAAACTCCAGGGAAACAACTTCGCCGATCTGCAACTCACCGCAGAGAGTGGCCCCGATGCCGTCCTCACCGAGTTCGCTGGTTCGGCCCCAGCAAGCGGTCGTCTGGCCTTCGCGAAACACCGACACCTGAACGCGTACGTCGAAACCATAGCGGGAGAAACGCCGTAGCCGCTGCTGAGCTTTGGCGGCTGCTTGTGCGTCGTCGCTCAATCCAGCTTCTCCATTGCGGATTGCCCTCCCAAATCCTGCCTTTGGGATTGTGCTTTAGGGCATGGCCTCCCTCAACGGCATCAAAGTGCATGTACTCATGTACTAAGGGAAGGGTGAGGGGAATGGCCACCGCGTCGTCACATTGCGCATCTTTTCCGGGCCGTAGAGACGGGGCTTGCCCGTCTCCGTTAGACGCGGCAATCCGCGTCTCTACGGGGAACCTGATGCCCGTTTAGAGTGTGCGTGAGAACTCGGTCGTCCCTCCGGGACTTGAATCATTTCTTCCACTTTTCCCAGCGCTGAAGCGCCGGGCTATTTTCGGTCGTCCCTCCGGGGCTTGAATCATTTCTTCCGCTTTTCCCAGCGCTGAAGCGCTGGGCTAAACTCGGGCGCCCCTCCGGGGCTGGAAGTTCGATGCTTCGTTCCACCGGGTTGCTCGAAAACGTTCTCACGCACACACTTTAGGGGCTCGGTAGAAAGCCGACTTTTTCGGAGCTCGTAAAGCTGCGTAAAGGTGCGTGACAGATTCCAGCGCAGCATCTAACATCAATAGCGGGTTTCTGGCGGACACGCGCTGAGTCGCTGACGGAGCCGCGCTGGAGCCATCTGAATTCTTCATGTCTTACCGCTCAAACGCCGCCGAAGCCTGGTATCCCGACGCGCAGTCCACGGCGGCACAGCCGGATATTCCGCTGGATTTGCTCCCGCCGCCCAGCGTGACGCAGCCGCTCTGGAGGTCGCTGGTCGGCAATCTTCGCGATACCTTCGCGCCGGAGAAATTACCGCCGCTCGAACTCACTTCACGCCCGTTGGACGTCGGCCTGTTGCTCGGGGACCGTCTGCGCCTGCCTTGGTTTCGCACCGTGTTCACTAACATTGGAGACGTGATTTCGCCCGATACCCTGACGCCGCTCGAACTTGAATCGCGGCCCGTCGATGTCGGCGAGCTCATCACCGATCAACTCAGCCACTTCTGGTGGGGCTCGCTGCTGCGGAATTTGGCCGATCGGGTCGCGCCGGAAACGCAGCCGGCCCTCCAACTGACTGCCAAACCGATTCTGGACATCATTCCGAAATCCTGGATGCTGCTGCCATTGTGGTCGGAAGTCGTGGACACGCCGAAGGTGTTTTATCCCGACAAGCCGAAGCCCGCCGATGCGGTGAGATCGGTTAATCTGCAACCGGTGGCGTTGCCCGTGGGGCGGGAAGCTCCGCCCCTCCAACTCACTAGCGCCGACCTGCTGCGCGACATACGGCGCTCGCGCATTCGTCAGCGGATCTGGATCGGGCTGGCGGCCGCACAGGTTCTCTACATGGCCGCAATGGCCTTAGGGAAACTCTGAAGGATCGGGTCATCGGGTGATCGGGTGATCGAAAAACCGCTGGGAACTTGGGTTTTGATCACCCGATGACCCGATCATCCGATCACCCGATCCCAGTGCCTCCGTGGTGAGTTGTGCTTCCGCAGCCTCTCACTGCCGTAACCCCATCCAGCCTTCGGCAATCACCATGGAATTTCCCGGATTGCGAGAATCGTACTTCACTGAGGTCGGCAGGCCGAGCCGGCAGGAATGTAGATTGATCCACTGCCGCAGATAGGTGACATCCTGTGAGGCCTCATAGGAAACGCCCGCTACGTCATACTGGTAAATCAGCATGGTGGCCGGGCGGTCCGCGGCAGTCGTGATTTCCTGGACATCAATCACCGTGCCATCGGTGATGCGCCCGACCGTATTCAGCCAGGTGCGGCGTTCGAGTTCGGCCGCGTTCGCGGGTTTGGGTTTGCGGCGCAGCAGGGCATAGCTGGCGACGGCCACGCCAATCGCGCCCAGCGCCAGGGTGTAGAGGCGAAGCGAAGTCATTTGCAAACGAAACCTGAGCCTTTCGGATCTACTTTCAGCATAAGCGCGAACCTCGCTTGCCGCCAAGGGCACGAAAGATGGTTACGGGGCCCGCAGGGACGACCCAGTGCTCACTTTGCGGCTTGGGCCGCCCCGACGTTATTCCCCGACTCGGTGCCCTCCAAGCCTGCTCTGTCAGCTTCACGATCGACGATTGCCTGAAACTTTCGCAGCACGTCTTCGGAAAGAGATGGCTTCCGATACTTGCTTACCAGTTCGTCGACTCGGCTACGGGCTCGCGTGAAGACGTCGCTCGCTGGCTCCGAGCCGCGCGCGCTGCGATCAATGACCGGAGAGGGGAGATGCTGCTCCTGCCGAAAAAGCGCGCGCGTTTCCTTCAGCTTGAGAAATTCTCCGGAGAGCCCGATTTGCGCGAACATGGCGGTGGCCAGGGTTTCACGGGGAACTTTCTCGCCGCGGGCTTTGTCGCTGCGAACTTCGTCACTACTGACTTCAATGCCTCGCGCCAGCCGGTACGCCGAGGCAATCGACTCCGCATCAATGACCAGCTTTTCGACGCTGAAACAGGCGAGAGATTCGAGCATGCCCGCTCCCGAAATCATGTTGATGCCCGCGAGCGCTCCCAGCGTCGCCGAGCGGGCACTCTCGGCGCCGGCCTGGGCATCCACCAACTTCGAATCGGTTGCGACCAGGTAGCCGTGGGTCGGCAGGCCAAGATGCTTGCCGACTTCGGCGCACGCCATGTTCAGCATGGCAGTCTCAACCGCACCCATGGGCGCGCCTCCGGTGCGCATGTCGAAGATGGCAGGAGCACCGCCCCAGACTATGGGTGAGCCCGGTCCAGCGAGTTGATGCAGTGTGATGCCAGCCAGCGTTTCGGCAGCATGCTGCGTCACGGAACCGGCGAGCGTCACGGGAGCGGTGCCGCCGGCCAGTGGCATGGAGACGATTTCCGCGGGCACTCCGGCGCGGGCCAGATCGAGCAGGTTGTGCGATCCGAACTCCGACCAGTTCAACGGCGGGGAGGGACACACATCAAAAACTGCCCGTGGTTGCTGGCGTAACTTGTCTGGACTGCCGCTGTCGGCGGCGAGCAGATCGATCATTCCCTGCAGGCCGGCCGCGGAGAACGATCCGGTCACCACGGGCTTGTCGGAATGCTGCAGGACGACGAACAGGCGGTAGAGATCGCCGATCGCGCTAGGCGCTTGGTTACCGTTCACAACGGCATCGCTACAAATTACGGCGGTGGATTGCGCGGCGAACTGCGGCAGCGTCTCCGTGACCTGGACGATGCGCACCAGGTCGCGGGTCTCGGACGGCCGCGCATCCAGCGTGTCGGGATCAAGCATCTGCACGCAGCAGGAGCCGGGATCGAAATGCACGTCGTCGCCGCCATAATGAACGGCTTTCTCTCCCTGGCGGTTGTACAGGTAGAAGTCCGGCGGAGCCGAGGCGAGGCACTGTCGCACCAGGCGCTCCGGGATACGCGCCACTCTGTCGTTTGACGCAACGCGGACCGCGGCTCCGACCTCAACGCCCGCCGACTGCAAGAGCTCGACCGCCGCCGAGCCCACGCGAACTCCGGGGCTCATCAGCAGTTCGAACGCTTCGCGCAGAATGCGCCCGATAAGCTCAGGACTGAGCAATTGAATTCTGGGTCTCATGCCAGGGCGGTTCCCTTGTTCATATCTTTTCTCGTCACTTTGCCAACCACTTTGCTCATCAGATTCTTCGCCAGTTCCAGAGCATCGATGGCGTTGCGAGAGTAGCCGTCAGCGCCGATTTCAGCAGCCCACTTCGAGGTGACCGCGGCGCCGCCGATGATCGCTTTTACGCGTGGCCGCAAACCATTCCGATCGAGCGCTTCGATCACGGCCTTCTGGCCGGCCATGGTCGTCGTCAGCAAAGCGGAGACGCCGACGATGTCGGCATCGACTTCTTTGGCCTTGGCGACGAATTGCTCGGGGGTCACGCTGGTACCGAGATCGAAGATCTGGAATCCGCTGGCGGAAAGAATGGTGGCGACCAGGTTCTTGCCAATGTCATGAATATCGCCTCGGGCGGTGCCGAGGACGATTTTGCCCCGACCCTTACGCTCGGAGCCGCGCTTCAGCATCTCCGGTTCAAGGATCTTGAGGGCCGCCTTCATGGCCTCGGCCGACGCGAGCAGATCGGGCAGAAACATTTCGCCGCAGCCGAATTGCTCGCCGGCGAATGTGATCCCCACAGCGAATCCGAGGTTCACGGCTTCGAGCGGATCGACGCCCTTTGCCAGCGCCTGCTGCGCCAATTCCGCGGCCTTATCCGGCGCGCCGTCGATGATGCTTTGGAGCATCGCCCCGAAGAGTGGATCCGACACAGAGCCTCCCGCCGAGATCGGCTTTTGGATCGAGCCGGTCAAGAACGGGATTTTACTCCGTCGGGAGCCGGAAAACTGTGCTCCGCCGCACATTCCCCGTGGGCGCGGACAGTCGTCGCTTCATGGGTTCGGAGGCACTAGGGTTCGTTCCGGCAGGCTGAAGAGGCTGCGGCCAGCCCCTTTAGAGTTTGCGGGAGAAGTGGGTCGTCCCTCCGGGACTTAGGTCACTCTTCCCACTTTTCCCAGCGCTGAAGCGCTGGGCTAAGTTAGTTCGCCCCTCCGGGGCTGTATTCTCGAGCTCTTCGTTTCACCGGATTGCCAAAACGCCAGTTCTCACGCACACACTGAAGAGGCACCGATTTCGAAGAACTTACGGCATCGCTAAAACAGCTTGCGGAAAAACTAGTCACTGCCGGTGGGTAAGGTGGATCGGGAGAATTTAGGACAGAAAGTGTGACCTCAGCGGCTAAACAGATTGCTGAAAAACTAGCCTGGGGTGCAAAAAGCTCACCCCGGGCGCTAAAGCGCGAACATATTTTCAACGATTTACGGCACGACTAAAAGTCGTGCCCTTCCCGATCCGCGCCCGACTCGGAGTTTTTCAGCAAACTGTAAAGCCGTCGATGAAAATAAACCAGTGATCGCAGCGGTAAACCGCTGCGCCACCCAAAAGCAACTGCAACAGCGAGTTTTTCCGCAAGCTGTAAAAGCGACGCCCTGATACGAAAGCCTGAATTTTCCGCGCTGGTGAAGCTGTGCTCTTCAGTCCGCTGGCATGGGCGCGGTTCGTGCGACCAGCGCAGGCACTTTTAGAGGGGCGGCCGCTTCGGCGGGAACCTCCAGCCATTTGCGCACTTCAGGCAGCGCGCGGCGCATCGCCAGTTCGCCTACGCGGATTAATTCGTCAGAGCGTTTGAAGTCGTCATAGTCAAAACCCGCGACATCGGGCTCGATTACGACGTCGGCCGCGTTTCTCCATAGCGAACTCGTCATGTCTTGCGCGATGGCAAACGACTGCCCGATGACGTCAAAGAAATGCCGGGGCGCGCTCGTCTTCGACCATTGTCCTCTCAGGTGCACGGCCAGCACGCGCTCCGCGCCCATTTCGCGCAGAGGACGCGTCGGTATGGGATGGGAGAGCATGCCATCCACCAGGCAGCGCCCGCGAATCTCTACCGGCAGAAACATCCCCGGATAAGCGCAACTCGCGCGCACCGGATCGACGATCGGGCCGGAGGTAAAGACCACTCCTTTCCCGGTGTTGAAGTCGGTGGCAACCACGCCCAGAGGGATGCGCAGCTCTTCGAATGTCTGCACCTTCAAGGTGCGCGCGAGAAACGAGATCATGCGGTCGGTCGTGGCGAAGCCGTAGCGGGAGAGCGTCCAGCGCGCGAAGTTGTTGAAGCGAACTTTGTGGGCGACTTCTTTCAGTTCCTCAATCGTGAGCCCGCTGCAATATGCGGCACCCATGATTGCGCCTACACTGGTGCCCGCAATCATGCGAATCTGGATGCCTTCTTCTTCGAGGACCTTGAGTACCCCAATGTGTGCGATGCCGCGAGCAAAGCCTCCGCCCAAGGCGACACCGATTGCCGGCATGCGCTTCGCTTCAGCCGCATTCGACTTGCGAGACAGTTCGCGGCCAAAGGCTTGCACAGACCGCATGATTTTTCCCAGATGTTTCATAGGAACCCCCACGTTCCTGGTTTGCTGGGGTGCAAACCTCCCTTGTGTGTAAGATGCCACAAATGCGTTTATGGGTGCAGGCCACTGTTGTGCTATCTGTCACTTACGGTAGAATTCACGCCGAGTTACCGTAGGCCGAGTTACCGTAGAAAGTATAGCCGCCCATTCGGTCCGTAGCTATCTCTTTTAATTCTCATCATTTGCGTCTTTGATGGCGCGGAGAATAGGCTGGTCCTCTGGTCACTGAGAGGACATGAAGCACCGGAGCACACTTGGGTCGGGCAACGAGAGAGGAAACCCCACGATGGCAAGCTACATTGGCGCCATTGATCAGGGAACGACAAGCTCGCGCTTCATCGTGTTCGATCGTTCCGGACGCATCGTGAGCACAGCTCAAAGAGAGCATGAGCAGATCTATCCCAAACCGGGATGGGTCGAGCACGATCCGGAAGAAATTTGGCGCCGCACGGATGGTGTCATCCAGGAAGCAATGCAAGCCCGCGGGCTGCGGCCGGACGATCTGGCTGCGATCGGGATCACCAACCAACGCGAAACCACGGTAGTCTGGCACAAGAAAAGTGGAAAGCCCGTGTACAACGCGATTGTCTGGCAGGATACGCGCGTTGCTTCCGCAGTCGCCGAGTTTGCCGCGCACGGCGGACAGGACCGCTATCGCGCCCAGACCGGCCTTCCGCTCGCTACCTATTTTAGCGGCCTCAAGATTCGCTGGATTCTCGAAGATGTTGCGGGCGCACGCGCACAAGCTGAAGCCGGCGATCTGCTGTTTGGCAATATCGATACATTTCTGATCTGGCATCTCACCGGTGGACCGCATAGCGGCGTGCACGTGACCGACGTGACCAATGCCAGCCGCACCCAACTGATGAACCTCAACACGCTCGAGTGGGATCGGGACATATTGAAAGACTTCGGCATTCCGATTCAAATGCTGCCGAAGATTGTTTCGAGCAGCGAAGTGTACGGCACTGCGAAACTGCCGGCGATTGCGGGAGTTGCGATCTCCGGCGATCTCGGCGATCAGCAAGCCGCTCTGGTTGGCCAGGCCTGCTTCAAGCCGGGAGAGGCGAAGAATACCTACGGCACCGGCTGCTTTATGCTGATGAATACCGGAGAAGAAGCCGTGTTCTCGAACTTCGGTCTGCTGACTACGCTGGCGTATAAGTTCGGCGCCAAGCCGGCATGTTATGCGCTGGAAGGGAGCGTCGCGATTGCCGGCGCCCTGGTGCAATGGCTCCGCGATAACCTTGGACTCATTGAAAAGAGCTCCGACATTGAGGCGCTTGCCCGAACCGTGAGCGACAACGGCGGCGTTTACTCCGTTCCCGCCTTCTCCGGCTTGTACGCGCCGTATTGGAAGGACGACGCGCGCGGCGTGATTGCCGGCTTGACCCGCTTCGTGAATAAGGGCCACATCGCCCGCGCCGTGCTGGAGGCGACAGCGTTCCAGGTTCGCGAGGTGGTCGATGCTATGGCAAAGGACTCCGGCATTACGCTTGATGTGCTGCGCGCCGACGGTGGCATGGTGATGAACGATTTGCTGATGCAATTCCAGTCCGACATTCTGGCGAAGCCGGTCGTTCGTCCAATGGTGAAGGAGACCACTGCTCTCGGCGCCGCCTATGCCGCCGGGTTGGCTGTCGGCTTCTTCCAGGATACCGACGAACTGGCCGCCAACTGGGCAGTCGATCAGCGGTGGGAGCCGCAGATGGATGAAGAATGTCGCGAGCGGCTTTATCGCTTTTGGAAAAAGGCAGTGACGCGAACTTTCGACTGGGTGGAATCGACTTAGAGCAAAATCTTTACCCCAGAGGACACAGAGGAACACAGGGGCAACCATGGTTTCACTGCATGGTTTCACTGCGTAGTTTCACTGCGAAGGCGCAGCTATGAATCGAACCGACATGTGGCGCCGCATCGAAGCGCATCCCAAAGCCTGGGACATGATTGTCGTGGGCGGCGGCGCTACCGGCGTAGGTGTTGCTATCGATGCCGCGACACGCGGCTACGATGTGCTGCTTGTCGAGCAGAGCGACTTCGGCAAAGGCACCTCCAGCCGCAGCACCAAGCTGGCACACGGCGGCGTGCGCTACCTGGAGCAGGGCAATATCGGCCTCGTCATGGAAGCGCTCAAGGAGCGCGGACTGCTTCTGCAAAACGCGCCCCACATAGTGCACGATCTTGCTTTCGTCGTGCCGAACTACGACTGGTGGGAGGCTCCATTCTACGGTCTCGGCTTGAAGCTGTATCAACTGCTCGCCGGTAAGTACGGGTTTGGCGTCTCGCGCATTCTTACCAGAGAAGAGACGCTCGAACATCTGCCCACACTGAAAACCGAAGGCCTGCGCGGCGGCGCCGTTTACTACGACGGACAATTCGACGACGCCCGGCTGCTCATCCACATGGTGGCCACCGCTTTCGAGCAGGGCGCCACGTTGCTGAACTATGTCGAGGTCACGGGACTGACGAAAGACGCGCAGGGATTTGTAGATGGGGTCAGCGCCCGCGATGTCGAAACGGGCAACGAATTTCGCGCGACCGCGAAGGTTGTGGTCAACGCGACCGGCGCTTTCAGCGACCGGCTGCGGCTCAAGGCGGAGCCTTCTGCTGCACCGATGATTGTTCCCAGCCAGGGCATTCATCTGGTCTTCGAATCCAGCTTCCTGCAAGGTGAAAGCGCGGTCATGGTTCCGCACACCAGCGATGGCCGCGTGTTATTCGCGATTCCGTGGCACGGTCACACGCTGGTCGGGACCACCGACACGCCCATTGCTGCCGCAACGCTCGAGCCGGTCGCCATGGAGCAGGAAATCGAATTTATCCTCGCGACCGCCGGGCAATATCTGACGAAAGCGCCTACGCGCGACGATGTGTTGAGCGTATTCGCCGGCATCCGGCCGCTGGTGAGCGCTACGGGCGTCGCCAGCGGCGTGGTCAGGACTGCGGCCCTGTCACGCGATCACCTTATCAACATCGACCGCTCCGGCCTGGTCACTGTCTGCGGTGGGAAATGGACGACCTATCGGCATATGGCTGAGGATTGCGTCGATCAGGCGGCAACGCTTGCGCAGTTGCCGGAAAGACCGTGCGTGACGCACCACCTGCACATCCACGGCTTCACCGATGTTACGAAAAACGACGCAACGAAAGAAGACGCGGCGAAACAATTCGGACCGCTGGCTGTCTACGGGTCGGACGCCTACGAGATTCGCAAACTCATCGCAAAGGACGCTTGGCTCAGCGAACCGCTGCATGCGTCCCTACCCTACGTGAAGGCGGAGGTAATCTGGGCAGCGCGACACGAAATGGCCCGCACCGTGGAAGACGCGCTCGCCCGGCGCACCCGCGCGCTGTTCTTGAATGCACGCGCAGCCCTCGCCATGGCGCCCGCCGTCGCGGATTTGATGGCTTCAGAACTGGGGTGGGACGAGGCTATCCGGACGAAACAGTTGGCTGCGTTTCGCGACGTTGCTTCGAACTACGTGCTTCGTCCCTAAAGTCCGTTCCCAAGAATTCCCGAGTGCTTCCCTGTGCCCCTGTGTTTCAGGCCTTCTCGGTTACCGCAGCCGGAGTTGCGGATGGCACCGGCAACGTTGATACTCCGACCATGACACTCAAAAATGCGGCGTTGCTGGCCCTGGTCGGGACGACTCTGATAACAGCTCTTTTGCTCTGGAGGTTCGTCTTCAACTTTCTCAATGTCTTGCGGGATTTGGTTCCCGCGGTCGTGCTGTTCTCGTCGTTCATTGAGGCGTTTGGTTGCTTCTGCGTGGCGGTCTTCTTTTACGTGTTCCATAGAGCGCAGTCGTAAAGAGCGGCGGGTGGCCCGGCCTTCCGCTTGCACAACCAAGCCGTGGGTGCCTCAATTCTTCGCGCCTTTCGCGCAGGGTGGGCGGAGGTCTGATCGCACGATGGGCCCGCGCCGGGTGCTCCACTCATCGTCATCGCGCTATGCTGGAGGCGCTTTCTCTCACGTCGTAACAAACATGTCAAGGACTTGCTCGTTCAGCATCTCGGCGAGCCTCTTGGCGTCCTCTACCTGCGTGCCTCGAAGCAGGTCAAATCCAAACGATACTTCCCTCAGCACCGGAATGGTGTCGCGGTAAAGTTGTACGGCAATGAAAGGCTTTCCGTCTCTCGCTTGCTGAACTGTGAAACGGCAGGCGCTACGATCGGTTTTCTTTTCCGCCATATCGCGCAGTATAGAACGGAACCGTCACCAATCCCGAAGTTCGAGTCGCGCTGACTTTCGGCGAGAACGCCGACCCAAGGAGTAAACATTTCTTGATCAGGCTCCGCTCTTAGCCGAGGGAGATTTCGAACCATCTTGGATGGCTCTGGAAGATGTAAAGCAGCGACCAATTGGGAGTTATCTCGCCGCTTCCGCATGCCCCCCCTCCCAAAGCAAGTTTTCCGGGTTCGACACGCTCGTGCCAGCCGCCATTCGTTGACTGGCCGCAGCCGCGTCCGTAGAATGAAGCGACCCGAAAGCCAGGCATCTCCCGAATGATCGGCCAGACCATCTCGCACTACCGCGTCATCGAGAAACTCGGCGGGGGCGGGATGGGCGTCGTCTACAAGGCAGAAGATGTCCGCCTGCACCGATTTGTGGCGCTCAAGTTTCTCCCCGATGAAGTAGCCCGAGATCCCCAAACTTTGAGCCGTTTTCGGCGCGAAGCTCAGGCCGCCTCGGCCCTCAATCATCCCAACATCTGCACCATTTACGACATCGGGGAAGAAGAAGGCAAGGCTTTCATCGCCATGGAACTGCTTGAGGGGGACACGCTGAAGCACCGCATCGAGGGCAAGGCGCTGAAGGCCGAGCAAGTGCTGGAGTTGGGAATTCAGATTGCCGACGCCCTGGACGCGGCCCATGCCAAAGGCATCATCCATCGCGATATAAAGCCGGCGAACGTTTTTCTGACCAAGCGGGGCCAGGCGAAAGTGTTGGATTTCGGCCTGGCCAAGGTCGGCGGAAGCCGCAAGGATGCACTGGAGGCTACGGCCGCGGCGGTCTCCCAGGAGCAACTCACCAGCCCCGGTTCCGCCGTGGGGACAGTGGCCTATATGTCTCCGGAGCAGGCTCGAGGCGAGGAACTGGATGCGCGCAGCGACGTGTTCTCGCTCGGTGTCGTGTTCTACGAGATGGCCACTGGCCATCGGGCGTTTGATGGAAACACGTCGGCGGTAATTTTCCACGCGATCCTGGAACGGGCCCCGGTGGCCCCATCCAAATTGAATCCCGCTCTTCCGCCAAAGCTGGAAGAAATTATCGACAAGACGCTGGAGAAAGATCTCGACATGCGCTACCAGACAGCCGCCGAGGTACGCAACGACCTCAAGCGTCTGAAACGCGCGTTGGACTCCGGACGCGGCACAGCAGCGGCCAGTGAAGTCCCGTCGCCCGTCCGGGCGAGTGCGGCAGGCAGCAAATCGGGTGAAAGACCCNCCACGATCACAAGTCATCGTCTCCAGTGGATAGCTGTCGCAACTTTGGCAACGTTCGCNCTCGCGACCGCGGCCTTCTTCCTCGGTCAGCACACGGCGAAAGCCATACTGCCTGTCTATCATCTGCTCACCTATCGCCGCGGCACCATTCGTATGGCGCGCCTCGCGCCCGACGGACAGACGGTGATTTACAGCGCGGCTTGGGAGGGCGCGCNGGTAGAAGTGTTCAGTACCCGCCAGGAGAGTCCGGAGTCGCGTTCGTTGGGCCTCTCGGGCGCCGAGATCCTGGCGGTTTCGTCCGCCGGGGAGATGGCGGTGCTGCTCNACAGCCGGCAAATGAAGTCGATGACCCATACCGGGACTCTGGCGCGAGTGCCGCTCGTGGGTGGAGCTCCGCGCGAGGTACTGGAAAATGTGCAATGGGCTGATTGGTCGCCCGATGGTGCAGCCCTGGCGGTGGTGCATGAAATTGGGGGGCGCAATCGCCTGGAATACCCCATCGGGAAGGTGCTTTACGAAACCGGCGGTTGGATCAGCAATCCGCGAATCTCCCCCAAAGGCGACTTGATTGCGTTCGTGGATCACCCGCTGCAAGGCGATACCATAGGCGCCGTCGCCGTCGTGGACCTCGCCGGCCACCAGAGGACTGTCTCCAGCCAGCAGCCGGGAGGCGCCATGGGTCTAGCTTGGTCTCCCAAGGGCGATGAGATCTGGTTCACCGCCACCAAGGTGGGACTGGATCGAGTCCTCCTGGCCGTGAGCCTGTCGGGCAGCGAGCGTTTGGTGGCGCGGGTTCCGGCGGATCTGAGCCTGCAGGACACGTGGCGGGACGGGCGTGTGCTGCTGACCCGGGACAACTGGCGTCGCGGCATGACGGTGCGGGCTCCCGGCCAGACTTCGGAACGAGATTTTACCTGGCTTGACTGGTCATACCCAGCAGACATTTCTCCTGATGGCCAGACCCTCCTGTTCCGGGAAGAAGGGGAAGCTGGAGGGGAAAGCTACGCGGTCTACCTGAGAAAGACCGACGGATCGCCAGCCGTCCGTCTGGGCGACGGTGCCTCGTTGGCTTTGTCGCCGGATGGAAAGTGGGCCCTTTGCACTCGTCCGGATAGACTTGCAGATCTTTTTCTCCTGCCTACCAAGGCGGGCGAGTCCAAAGCCCTGCCACGCAGCACCGTTTCTCAATTCAACACCGGGCGGGCGGCGTGGCTGCCCGATGGCAAGCGGATTCTGTTGTCCGGCAACGAGGCTGGTCACGGCGCGCGGCTCTACGTGCTCGATTTGGAGGACACAAAGCCGCAGCCGATTACTCCAGAAGGCATCGACGTGCTCACATTCTCCTTATCTCCCGGCGGACGTGCGGTTGCGGCGGTCGGTCCGGACGGCAAGGGTTACTTCTACCCCATTCCCGCGGGCGAGCCTCGCCCGATCAAGGGCCTGGGCGATGGAGAAGTTCCCGTCGGCTGGACTGCGGATTCCAAGGGCCTGTATGTTTACCGGCCGAGCGACCTCCCCGCCAAAGTCTATCAATTGAACATCGATACCGGACAGAGAATCCTATGGAAACAGCTCATGCCTCCTGACCCCGCCGGAGTGGAGTACGTCGGCCCGATTCTGCCTACGCCGGACGGCAAGGCATACGTCTACGGATATCGCCGCATGCTCTCTGACCTGTATGTGGTGGACGGGTTGAAGTAATCTCTTCTCAGGTGTCGGAACTGGAATAGCTGGGTGCCGCATTCTCATGTCGCGCTCTCTTACCTCCATGTGGTCAAAGGGCTGAAGTAGAGACGACGAGCATCACGGTTCGCCTTCCTTGAGCAGTCAATTAGGGCATCAGCGGAACTATTTCCGGCCACCCGTCGTATACGATTACAGTGTGGACCGCACAGACCCGACAGCGACGGAACAGGTGCTTCCGCGGCGGAGCGTCCGGAAGTTTGCCGCCTCGCGAGTCGGAGAACAACTCTGGCGTCACCTCACCGTGTTCCGCGACCCGGCGTTCGAGGCTCTGGCAGCATTGCGCGCACACAAGCTGCGTTCTGCGCTGACGCTGCTGGGCGTTACTTTGTCGGTGTCGGTGCTCATCCTTGTCGTATCGATTATCACTGGGGCGAACCTTTACATTGCGCAACGCGTTGCCAATCTCGGGTCCAATGTCTTTCTTGTGGTTCGCTTCCCCATTATCACCAATCAGCAGGACTTCTTCAAAGCGATGCGTCGCAACCGGTATGTCACTTGGGAAGACTACGAGGCTCTGCGTGATGGCATGAGGCTGCCTCGCGCGGTTGGCCTGGAGACGCGAACCAACGGCAAGGTCCGCCTGGGAACACAAGCGTTGGACGACATTAATATCCGCGGGGTGACGGCCAACATCGCCGATATGGATGTGGAGGAAGTCGAAACCGGCCGCTACATAACGGATGCGGACAATGAAGGCAGAGCGGAGGTCACCTTTATCGGACAACAAGTCGCCGGCAAGTTGTTCCCCACGGTCGACCCGATCGGCAAGACGATTTACGTCGATGGCCGCGGCTTCCTGGTGGTCGGCGTAGCCAAGGCGATTGGAACCGTCTTCGGGCAATCTCAGGACAATTTTGTCTACATCCCGATCCGGACGTTCTTGAAACACTATGGCGAACACGGGCAGGGACTGAATATGGCCATCAACATCCAGGGGCGCGGCCCGGCGTGGATGCGGGAGACCGAGGACGAAGCCCGCACCATGATGCGCGGCCGCCGCCATCTCGATCCCATGGCTGATGACAATTTTGGCATTCTGGCGTCTGACACAATTATGGGCTTATGGAATAGCCTGACTGGCGCCATCGCCAAGACCATGGTGGGAGTGGTATCGGTGTTCCTGGTCATCGGCGGGGTGGTGATCATGAATGTGATGCTGGCCAGTGTGACGGAGCGTACCCGCGAGATTGGCGTGCGCAAATCGCTGGGCGCGCGAAGACGCGACATCCTGATGCAGTTCCTCGTGGAATCCGCGGTGATGGCAGCCGTGGGAGGCGCGATCGGCATTGCCATTGCCTATCTTCTATCCACGCTGGTAAGAGTGCTCACGCCTGTGCCCTCCCAAGTACCCATCGGCGCGGTGCTTTTGTCGCTGGCGGTATCGACGACCGTGGGATTGTTCTTTGGGTTGTACCCCGCACACCGGGCTGCCCAACTGGATCCCATCGAGGCCCTGCGCTTCGAAACTTAGAGGTTTGAATCGTTAAAGAGGTTTCAACCGTGAGGATTGAAATCAGCGAAAGCACGCGCATGGCGTTCGATTCCCTTCGCCAGCACAAGACGAGGTCGCTGTTGACTGTCTTGGGTGTGGTCATCGGGATCATGGCCATGGTGGCCGTAGCCTCCATCATGGTGGGTTTGGATCGAGATATTCGCGGCTTTCTCGATCAATATGGCACCGATACGCTGTTCGTTTTTCGCTGGGACTTCGGTTTCCGAGGCAACCTCACGGCGGAAGAACGCAACCGCAAGACGCTGACCTACGAAGACACCATGGCAATTCGGGATGAGTGCCCCGACGTGAAGGATGTGACGGTGGAGATCTCCCCACGGATAGAACCGGGCAAGCCCTTCACCTTGGTGCCCGCGCGATACCAACGGAACGAGGTCTACGGGATTCAATTTACTGGTAGCATTCCGTCCTACGAATGGGTCTACAACGCGAACCCCGAGAAAGGCCGGTTCTTTACCGAAGCGGAAAACCTGAATCACATGGATGTGGCGGTAATCGGTCACGACTTGGCGGAGGGACTGTTCCACGCGGAAGACCCGCTGGGCAAGTCCATCGAGGTCGGAGGCGCTCTCTACCGGGTCGTCGGCGTGCTGGAGAAGCGCAAAGGCCAGCTCTTTAAAGATGAATCGGCGGACAAAGTTGTCGTCGTGCCCTACACGGCGTACCGCAAACATAATCCGCAGGACGACGAACACTTCATTGGCGCACAAGCGTCTCCGGGCAGAAAGGCCCAAGCGGAGGACGAAATCATCGGCCTGCTGCGGCGGCGCAGACGGGTTGGGACCGATAAGCCGAATAATTTCGCGATTTCCAGTTCGGAGGAGATTGCGCGCCAATTCCGTCAGATCACGGGAGCGATTGCCATTGCCGTGGTCGTGATCAGTTCCATCGGGCTCCTTATCGGTGGAGTTGGCGTGATGAACATCATGCTCATGTCGGTCACCGAACGCACGCGTGAAATCGGAGTGCGCAAGGCCATCGGCGCCCGGCGCCGGGATATCGTCCGCCAGTTTCTCACAGAAGCCGTCACCCTGACGGGTACTGGGGGAATCATCGGCGTCACACTGGGAGCGGGGATCAGCTTCTTGATCAATAAGCTATTGCCAAGTTTGCCTTCGGCGGTGCCGCTATGGTCGGTCATCGCTGCGGTAACCGCTTCGATGAGCGTCGGGCTATTCTTTGGGATTTATCCTGCCATAAAAGCCTCGCGACTAAATCCTGTGGAGGCGTTGCGCTACGAGTGAACGGTTGGCTGGGACGCCCGTCGCTATGCTCCTCCTGTGGACTTTCTGCCGCGAAGCGATCCCGACGGCAGACAAAACAACCTATCGCGAAGAGAACGCGGAGAATGACGAACCGGACGCTCCGGTGGAGGGACGGCGCTAGAACGCATGACTGATCACACGGTCCGGTATGAGAGGGGTGGTAAGGATGGGGTAGAATACGCGCCTGGTGCGGGGGATGAGCGCCAACCATCTATGACGCGAATCATTCTCATCGGAGCCGGCCGTGGTGGAAGAGCCCTGGTGGAACTATTCCACAAGGATCCGAGCATCGAGATTGTCGGAGTCGCGGACAAGGATGAAGGCGCGCCCGGCATCGTCCTCGCGCGGGAACTGGGCTTGCCGGTTGCCGCCAACTACAGAAAATTCCTCAAGGCTGATACCGCCGACCTCATCATCGATGTTACGGGAGATCCCGATGTTGGCCGGGAAATCTACCGCTTGCGTCCGCCCGGCACGGAAGTCGTGGGCGGCAAGACGGCCCGCTTCATCTCGGAATTTGCCGGCGACAGGAGTCAAGCGGAGCCTCTTCAGAATCAATATCAGTTGGCCCTGCACGAACTCGAAGCGCGCGCGGAAGGCGAATTCATCATCGGCAACAATTTGAAGATGAAGGAAATCTCGGGACTGATTTCCAAGGTTGCACCCACGCCCACGACGGTTTTGATCCGCGGCGAGAGCGGGACGGGGAAAGAACTGGTGGCGCGAGCCATCCATCGCAGCAGCACGCGCAGCAATCACCCGCTGGTGACGCTGAACTGCACGGCATTGTCTCCCGCCCTGCTGGAAAGCGAACTCTTTGGCTACCGGCGCGGCGCTTTTACTGGAGCTTATAACGACAGTAAAGGGCTGTTCGAAAAGGCCGACGGCGGCACGATGTTCCTCGATGAAATTGGCGACATGTCGCTGGAGATCCAGGCCAAATTTCTGCGCACACTGCAAACCGGGGAAATTCGCGCCGTCGGCGACATGCGAACACGAAAGGTTTCAGTGAGAATTGTTGCCGCCACCAACCGGAATCTGGAGACCGCCATTCGCGAAGGCACGTTTCGCGAAGATCTGTTCTACCGGATCAACACCTTCTCCATCACCCTGCCGCCACTGCGCGAGCGGATTGAGGACATTCCGTTTCTGGCGGAATACTTTTTGCTGCGCGCCCGCGCCAAGGTCAACAAGAAAGTAGACAGCATTGCGCCACCGGCGCTCGCGCTGCTGAAGAACTATTCCTGGCCGGGCAATCTTCGCGAACTGGAGAACATCATTGAACGGGCTGTCGTTTTGACGTCCTCTTCCGTGGTGGAGGCCGAGCACCTGCCTCTTCACGTTCAAGATGTGGTTTCGTTCGAGCCCCAAATGGGGTTCATGCCGAGCAAGGCGCACGCCATCGAGCAGTTTGAGCGGGAAGCATTGTCCAGCTATTTGCTCCAAGCCGACGGAAACATTTCCCGGGCCGCGACGCTGGCGAAAATGCCGCGCCGTACGTTTCATCGCTTGCTGGCGAAGCACAAGATCTCGACCCGCTCCTCACGGGACCATGGTGAGACTAAGAAGGCTCACTAGTGAGACATATTTGTCCATCTCGTATCTACCAACGTAACTGTAGCTCTTTCATATTGTTGCAGACTTCACTCTCTCTGGTTAGTGAGACATCTATGTCACGCATGAGTAAGCTGCAGAAATCGGTGCGCCCTGCGTTCCGCGCTCGCGGTTAGGTCCAACCGAAAGAAACAACAACTACTTATGGACTCTAGGTTGGCCGCCGAAAACATCGACGCGGCATTGGAACAGGAATTGCCTTAACAGGATATGCAGGCAGTGACAGCCGGCGAACCAGCCGGAACGACCTCGAAACCAGAGTCGCGAGAAGTACGAAGCAGAAGTACAAGCGAAGATGCGGTCGGGCCAACCAGTCCGGCTGCGGTCTGGAACTGAGCATCCCGCCCACCGAGGTCAGATCAAGCGCATTAGTCGTGTGGGAACGGGGCTTTGCGCCGTCCAAGCGGGGCACAGCCCCGCTTCCACACGAACAGCGAAGAGACTTAGCAATTTTCTTGAGGGAGATGGAAATGGCTGGTAACAGCAATTCTGGCAAAAAGAAAAGCCGTTGGGCCGCGGGCATTACGCCGTACGCGGAAATGGGATACTACGACGCCGATTACGAACCGAAAGCCACCGATATCCTGTGTGCGTTCCGTCTGGTGCCGCAAGCGGGCGTGGACCCGATCGAAGCGGCGGCAGCGGTGGCCGGCGAGTCTTCGACGGCAACTTGGACGGTGGTGTGGACCGATCGCCTAACGCCCTACGAGCATTATCAGGCGAAGTGCTACCGCGTCGATCCCGTCGCGGGCACGGATCAGTACATCGCCTACATTGCTTACGATATCGATCTTTTCGAAGAGGGCTCGATTGCCAACCTGACTTCTTCGATTATCGGCAATGTGTTCGGTTTCAAGGCGCTCAAGTCTCTGCGCCTGGAAGATATGCGGATTCCTCCGCATTACGCGAAAACGTTTCAGGGTCCGGCTCACGGCATCGTGATGGAACGCGAGTACCTGAATAAATTCGGGCGTCCGCTGCTGGGTGCAACCGTGAAACCGAAGCTCGGCCTTTCTGCCCGCAACTATGGGCGCGTGGTCTATGAAGCGCTGCGCGGCGGGCTCGACTTCACCAAAGACGACGAGAACATCAATAGCCAGCCTTTTATGCGCTGGCGCGACCGCTTTCTGTTTTGCATGGAAGCGGTGAACCGCGCCGCGGCCGCTACCGGCGAAATCAAGGGACATTACTTGAACGTGACGGCCGGAACCATGGAGGAAATGTACGAACGCGCCGATTTCGCCAAGGAACTCGGGACAGTGATTGTGATGATCGACCTGACGATCGGCTATACGGCAATACAGTCCATGGCCAAGTGGGCGCGTCGCAATAGCGTAATTCTGCACCTGCACCGGGCCGGTCACGGAACTTACACGCGGCAGAAGACGCACGGCGTTAACTTCCGCGTGATTTCTAAATGGATGCGGCTGGCGGGAGTCGACCACATTCACGCGGGCACAGTAGTCGGCAAGCTGGAGGGTGATCCCAACGCGATTCGCGGTTACTACAGTACGTTACGCGCGAACAAGATCGAGGCCGACCTATCGCAAGGATTGTATTTCGAGCAGGACTGGGCGTCATTGCCGGCGGTAATGCCGGTGGCTTCCGGCGGCATCCACGCGGGGCAGATGCATCAGTTGCTGCACCTTCTTGGCGAGGATGTGGTGTTGCAGTTTGGGGGCGGCACGATCGGTCATCCGGACGGGATCGCGCAAGGTGCGACGGCGAATCGGGTGGCTGTGGAAGCGATAATCCAGGCCCGCAACGAAGGCCGCGATTTTCTCAGCGAGGGGCCGGAGATCCTGAACAAGGTTGCCCGCTGGTCGCCGGAACTGCGCAAGGCGTTGGACATCTGGAAGGACGTCAGTTACGACTTTGAGTCAACGGATGTGCCCGACGCGGTCGGCACGGTCACGGTGGGATGAGCTGCACTTACTAAGCAGCTTGTACCAAACTGCGTTTGTGAATGGAGAGACGAATCATGCGAATTACACAAGGAACTTTTTCTTATTTGCCCGACTTCACGGAAGACCAGGTCAAAGCGCAGGTGCGGTACTGCTTCGAGAATGGCTGGGCTTTCTCCATCGAGCACACGGATGATCCTCATCCCCGAAACTCGTATTGGGACATGTGGGGGCTTCCGATGTTTGAATTGCAAGAGCTGAACGAAGCGATGGAGCGCATCGATGAATGCCGGAAGGCCTTCCCGCAGCATTACATCAAGCTGAACGGCTATGACCGCACCAAAGGCCGGCAAACGACGATGTTGAGTTTCATTGTGCAACGGCCCGCAGACGAGCCTGGGTTTTATTTGGAGCGCGCTGAGGCGCAGGATCGCCGTATCCAGTACACCATTCGCTCGAAGGGCAGCTCAGCGGGCAAGTCAGCGAACTAGAACGCGAGAAATGCCATGCACAAACTGGATACAGATTCCGTCGTGGATCGAGCGCCTAGCGGTGAGCCCGAGGAGAGCCTCGTGGATATCGGCGCGGCACATCGGGACTCCAATCTCGACGAAATTCTGGACGAGCTCGATCGTGAACTGGTTGGCCTCCAGCCGGTGAAGGCCTACATCCGGCGGGTAGCATCGCTGCTGCTGGTGACTCGGTTGCGCGAAAAGGTTGGGCTCTCCAACGAGCGTCCCACGTTGCACATGTCTTTTACCGGACATCCTGGCACCGGCAAAACCACGGTCGCGATGCGCATGGCGAAGATACTGCACCACCTCGGCTACCTGCGGCGCGGCCATCTGGTGGTTGCGACCCGCGACGATCTAGTCGGTCAATACGTCGGCCACACGGCTCCCAAGACGAAGGAGATTCTGAAGAAGGCCATGGGAGGCGTGCTGTTTATCGACGAAGCGTATTACCTCTACCGGCCGGAAAACGAACGCGACTACGGTCAGGAAGCGATTGAGATGTTGCTGCAGGCGATGGAAAATCAGCGCGAAGATTTGGTCGTGATCCTGGCCGGTTATCAAGATCGCATGGCGACCTTCTTTCAGTACAATCCCGGCTTTCGCTCCCGGGTGGCGCACCACATCAGCTTTCCCGATTACACGTTGCAGGAACTGACGACGATCGCCGACTTGATGCTGCGCGAGCAGAACTACAGCTTTGATAACGAGGCGCGACAGGCATTTGTCGAATACCTCGAGTTGCGGACCCGCCAGCCCCAATTTGCCAATGCCCGCAGCGTGCGCAATGCCGTCGATCGAATGAAGCTGCGTCAAGCCAGCCGGTTGGTCAGTGAGGGCGGGTGCATTGGCAAAGAGCAACTGGTTCGCATTGCCGCCGTCGACGTGCGTCAGAGCCGGGTTTTTCAAGGTGGGCTGGACGGAGAAACCGAAGCGGGCGCTGCAAGCGGCCCGCAACCCGTGCAGGGCAAGGCTAAGGAGGAGCGATGAGAAGAAGACCAATCTTGCTGGGCATCGTGGGAGACAGCGCCGCCGGCAAAACAACGATCACCCGGGGATTAACCCGGCTGCTGGGCCCGGAGCGTGTGACCCACGTGTGTGCCGATGACTATCACAAGTACGATCGCACCGAGCGCGCGCGCCTGAACATCACTCCGCTGCATCCCGACTGCAACTTTCTCGACATTCTGGAGTTGCACCTGGAGCGTGCGCACTACGGGCAGCCGATGCTCAAGCCGGTCTATGACCACAGCACCGGCTCGCTGGTGCGGCCCGAGTACGTGGAACCGCGCGAGTTCGTCATTGTGGAAGGCTTGCTCGGATTTCACACGCCCGCGATGCGGCAATTCTACGACGTCAAGGTTTTTCTCGATCCTCCCGAGGACATGAGGCGCCTTTGGAAAATCAAGCGCGACACCACCAAGCGCGGTTATGCGGCCGAGCAAGTGTTGAAGGAAATGGATAAGCGCGAGCCGGATTCGCGGGACTTCATCCGCCCACAGCGCGAATTCGCCGACATAGTNGTGCGCTTCTATCCGGAAAGCGGCGTGGGATCGGATCAGGCGGATGCGCATTTGAACGTGCATCTCGTGTTGCGCCCCACCATTCCTCATCCCGACCTGACTTATCTGGTGAACCATAAGAACGGCCAAACTGCGGGGATTCGCCTCGAACTCGGGCGCGACTGTGGACGGCCGGTGGAGTTTCTTGAGGTGGACGGCAGCGTGAGCCCGGAACACACCACCGAATTGGAACAAGCGATCTGGAAGCATCTTCCCGATCTGCGGCCGTTGCGCGCCGATCAGTTCGGCGATTACAACGACGGCAGCGAAGTCCGGCATAGCGATCCGCTGGCCCTCACGCAATTGCTCATCACTTATCACTTGCTGCGCGCTTATAGCAAGGACAGCCCCGTGCCGTTCGCGCGGCCGGTCGCGGCCCTGAGCCGATTGCAGTCGGTGCCGGAGGAATCGCCAGTGGAGGCTGTAACCAAACCGTGAGACCTGCCATGAGTGCATTTCGTTCCATCACGTTGCACGCTTGTCTTCGCCGCTATAGGTTCATGCCACGGAGCGGGGACGAGCATCGTGCCATGAGGCTTCCAGGCGAGCAGGAGCGTTTGTGATTCAGTTCAACCGGCGATTCGACCCCAGGAAGATGAAGCTGCTAATTTTCGACCTGGACGGTACACTCATCGATTCGCGCTGGGATCTGGTTCACTCCGTGAATGCCATGTTGCGCCACTTCGAGCGTCCCGAACTGCCCCCGGAAGTAATCACAGCCTACGTGGGCGATGGGGCTCGCATGCTCGTGCGTCGCGCCCTCGGCGATCCTAAGGACGAGCGTTTCTTGCAAGAAGCACTGGAGTTCTTCCTCGCCTTTTACGGCGTTCACAACCTCGACTACACGCGAACCTATGAAGGAGTGGGGGAAATGTTGGATGCGGTGCAGGCATCGCACAACGGAACTGGCCGAAATTTAACCGTCTTATCTAACAAACCGGTAGAGGCTGCGCGTGCGATCGTGAAAGGGTTAGGCATAGACCAGTTATTCAATTCGGTGTACGGTGGCAACAGCTTTGCCACTCAGAAACCCGATCCCCTGGGTGCCAGGAAAGTCTTGGAGGAAAGCAATACTGATCCGGAGCTGGCCCTTGTCATCGGCGACTCACCCAATGATGTCCTCACCGGACGCAACGCGGGAATGTGGACCTGTGGAGTGACTTACGGTTTCGCTCCCTGCAGTCTTCGCGAGGCCGCTCCAGACGTCATTGTGGACACACCGCGTGAATTGCAGTCGCTGTTCAGTTCATAGCGATCGCATCCCCGGCGTGGACCGGCGTGGGTAGCACCGAGCTATCGAGGCGGCAAGAATGACACCCCCAACCCCACCCAAATGTCGCACAGCCTCGCCGAGCCCGCGATCTTCGGCAACGAGCCCCCGACCGAAACAGTACAGCCCGAAACTTTCACAAGTGGCAACGAAGGCAACGGAAGCGGCAGACCCCAAACCTGCTGCAATCCAGTAGACGTCTCTGTTTACTGTCGTTGAATCTGGTGGCGGCGGTAGGACTCGAACCTACGGCCTACGGATTATGAGATGTACTTTCCGAGGGGCCGCCACGCGGATTCAATCACTTATATTCGGAACACGTCACCTGATTCGGGCCGACGTGTTGTCGTTTGGCGCCTAACTGACAACGGTTGTGGCAACATCCCTGCGGGCGTGAGCGGAGGACGAGCAGGCGAACCTCGAAAGTCACTATTTGCCTGACTAACGAATGAGTAGCGTCTTAATAAGAAAGTGGGGCCAACGACCTGAACCTTAGGGCCGCCAGGGGAGGCGATCGAATGGATATACGGCAACAATCAGCGCTATTTTCGGTGACAAAAATGAGATTCCAGATAAAAAAAGTGGCGGTCTCTTTGCTTGCGACAGTTCCTATCGTGGTTCTGCTGTTTATTTCTGCATTGAATCCGCCCAGCGCGTTGGCGGTTCCAAGCTATGCGCGGCAGACGGGTTTGGCATGCAGCGGCTGCCACTACAATCCTCCGGAACTGAACCCTGCCGGACGAAGGTTTAAGCTGCTCGCTTACGTGGATCGAGGGGATCAGACCAAAACCGTAACATCGGAGGGAAAGAAGACGCATGCAGCGCTTGATCTTCTCGCCTCGTTGCCTCTTTCCGTAATGCTTGAGGCCTCATTTACCGCAACCAAGTCACCGGTGCCGGCGACCCAGAACGGCAGTTTTCAACTTCCTCAAGATATATCGCTGTTCCTGGCTGGGGCATGGACCAGCAACGTAGGTAGCTTTCTTCAAGTCACTTACGAAACCCAATCCGACCATTTCACCAGCGATAATACGGATATCCGCTATGCGAATAAGACGAAGGTGAGCGGCAAGGAACTGGTTTACGGCTTGGACCTGAACAACAATCCGACCGTAGAGGACCTTTGGAACAGTACGCCGGCGTGGGGTTTTCCATGGATCGCCAGCAACGTGGCACCCACTCCAACCGCCACTCCCATCATTAATGGTGGTTTGGCGCAGGACGTCGCGGGAATCGGTGGCTACGCGATGTGGGATAGTCATCTCTATGTGAACATGGAAATTTATCGGTCGCAACACGTGGGCGGCCCTGAGCCGAATCCGGGAATTGGTGCCACCAACAACATCGTGGGGGTCGCACCATACTGGCGCGTCGCCTGGCAGGAATCGACCGGGACGACGCAATTTGAGATCGGCACCTATGGAATCCACGTGAAGAGCACCAACAACGGGATCAATAATGGGATAAGTGACGTCTATGATTCGTACACGGACTGGGCCGTAGACACGCAATATGATCGGACATTATTTCGGAAGGACGTGCTATCGCTGCGAGGCACGTATATCCGCGAAAATTCCAATTTGGCATCCAGCGCCAGCGTCCCACCCCCTACGGGTCCGTTGGCATCACCGGGCGAGCATCATCTCGACACTTTCATGGCCAACGCCGAATACCATTTCGGCAATCGCTACTCGGGCACATTCGGTTGGTTCATTACCCAGGGCACGGCCGATACCACCCTGTATTCGCTAGCAACTGGCAGTGCCAATGGCGACCCGAGAAGCGCCGGATATATCGCAAACGTCTCGTATTGGCCGTGGCAGAATCTGCAGCTCGCCGCCCAATATACCGCATATACTCGCTTCAATGGCGCCGCGAACAACTACGATGGCTCGGGTCGCAGCGCGAGAGCTAACAATACCGTTTATCTGAATGCGAAATTCCTTTTCTGACACGCACCTTAGCCATTACCATTTACAATTGCAAAGGAGAAAAACGCAATGAGACACAAGGGATTCATATTGGCGGTACTGACAGCCGGGTTGTGCATCGGAGCGCGGGCCGGCGATATCGAGGGAAAGGTTACTGGCATGAAGGGCCAGTCGGTGGTTTACGTCGACGCCATTGCGGGCAAAACGTTTCCCGCTCCCAAAGAGCACCCGGTCATGGATCAAAAGGGACTGGTCTTTGTGCCGCACATCATGGTCGTACAACAGGGCACAACCGTTGAGTTCCTGAATAGCGATAATGTGCAACACAACGTCTTCTGGACTGCTATCGCCGGCGACAAGAAGGCAGGACACAATCTCGGGACGTGGCCCAAGGGTGAAAAGCGTCCCTTTACATTCGATAAGGTGGGCGTCGTGCCACTGCTCTGCAATGTACACCCGGAAATGGCAGGATATGTCATTGTCAGCCCAACTCCCTATTTTGCCGAAACCGACGACAGCGGCAATTACAAGATCAAAGACGTTCCCGATGGCAGCTACACCGTAACCGCGTGGCATGAAGGCGCCAAGAATCAGTCCAAGCCGGTCGCCGTGGCGGGCAGTAGCAAGGCGGACTTCACACTGAGCAAATAGTGAAATAAGGAGCGGGCGGCCACGTCCGCTCTTCGCCCTGTGCCCTCTTCGAGTAGAATGCTTTCCATTAAACGAACGCACTGGGGATTGCCATCTTGCTGAAGCGGTTCAAAGACAAAAAAGTGGACAGGGATTGGTTGAACACCAACTTCCCCTGCATGATGGCTTGTCCAGCCCATACGAACGCGGGCCGGTACGTCGCGCTCATTGCGGAAGGGCGATTCGAGGAAGCATACAAGTTCGCCCGCGATCCCAACCCGCTGGCGAGCATCTGCGGCCGGGTTTGTGCGCATCCCTGTGAGACTGCCTGCCGCCGTGGAGATATCGATCGCCCCATCGCAATACGGGCTCTCAAACGCTTTCTGACTGAACAGTACGGCCCTGAATCAAAGCATTCTGTCGACATCAATGCGGGACGCGGCCAGAACAAACTGCCCTTCAAAGTCGCCGTGGTTGGCGGCGGCCCGGTGGGCTTATCAGCGGCACATGACCTGGCTCTCATGGGCTACTCGGTCACGATTTTCGAAGCCGCTCCCGTGGCCGGAGGAATGCTTTACCTCGGCATTCCCGAATACCGCTTGCCTCGTGACGTGGTGGAAGCGCAAGTGCGAGAAATTCTCGCGACCGGCGACATCACTCTTAAGCTCAATCAGGCAGCCGGACGCGACTTCATGGTTTCCGACCTGCGCCACCAGGGCTTCGATGCGGTGCTGATCGCCGTGGGCGCGCATCGCAGCCGCGATCTCACCATCCCCGGCGTTGACCTGGATGGCGTTTACAAAGGCATCGATTTTCTGCTCAACGTGAATCTCGGCTATAAGTTCACCATCGGCAAAAAGGTCATTGTGATCGGCGGCGGCAACGTGGCCATGGATGTGGCGCGTTCGGCGGCTCGCGAAGTCGTCCGGCAGCATGTCGCCGGAGTAGAAGACCTCGAGCCTTCGCTGGAGAGTGTAAGCGCCGTGGCCACGAAAGAGATGGTGGACGTGTCGCTCTCTGCTCTGCGCTTGGGCGCGCAGGAGGTGCATCTCGTCTGCCTCGAAAAACGCGAAGAAATGCCGGCGGCGCTGGAAGAGATCGAAGAGGCCGAAACGGAAGGCATCATCATGCATCCCGGCCTGGGCCCCAAGCGCATGATCGGCAAAGACGGCAAAGTTGTGGCGTTGGAGACGCTGAAGACGAAATGGGTCTTCGATCAGAACAAGCGCTTCAATCCTGCGTTCTACGAGGGCAGTGAAACGCAACTGGAGTGCGACACCATTATCATGGCGGTCGGCCAGGCGCCGAACCTGGATTTTCTGAAACCCGAAGACGGCGTGGAACTGTCTCCCCGTGGGCTGATCGCGGTGAACCCGCGAACCCTTATGACCTCGGCGGACGGAATCTTTGGCGGTGGGGACTGCGTTTTCGGCCCGCGTCTGATCATCGATAGCGTGGCTGACGGCAAGCGCGCTGCCGTCGGCATTGATGAGTTCCTGCGTGGCCAGCGACACCCAGATCCTATTGTCGAAGTCGAGATCTTTAAGCGCCACAGCATGCCGCTGGAGTTGTTGGACCTGGTTCGCCCGCCCATACCAATGCTGCCCCTGGAGCGCCGCACGGGAGTGACGGAAGTCGAGGTCGGCTACGACGCTGCGTCCGCGATGGAAGAAGCCCAGCGTTGCCTGCACTGCTGGGTAAACACGGTCTTCGAGGGCAGCCCCGAAGACGGGAGTATGTGCATTCTGTGCGGCGGTTGCGTGGATGTGTGCCCGGAAAACTGCCTGTCGCTCGTATCCCTCGATCGTCTCCAGTTCGAGCCCGAAGCCGTGCAGCAGATCCAAGAACACCAGCAGTTGTTTGGGGTGGAGCTCGACGAAGTGGCGGCCGACGAACTCGGCATCGTGACCGGGTCAGCCATGCTGAAAGACGAGACTCGCTGTATTCGCTGTGGGCTCTGCGCCGCGCGCTGTCCCGTCAGCACCATCACCATGGAGTCATACAATCTCGTTTCCGCCGAGCCCACGGGGTTGATGTCGGTGGAAGCCATCGATGGACCCTTCAGACCAAAATCGCCAGTTACGGCTGGAGGCCCGAAGTAAGCGCTAAAAGTAAGCGTTCGAGGTAAAGCTCGAGGTAAAGAATGGCCGAAGAAAAAAAGAATACGCCGGCGGAGAGTGGCGCGGAACTTGGCGCAAAACCAGGCACAGAGTTCGACCGCCGCGCTTTTTTCGTGAAGCTGGGATTGGGATCGCTGAGTATCGCCGCTGCTGGCACCGCCGCGTTCTCGTACCAGTTCCTGTCGCCCGATGTCTTGTATGAGCCTTCTCCCATCGTCAATGCTGGCAAGCCGGAAAATTATGCGGTGGATTCAGTGACGATGGACGTGAACTCAGGAATTTATCTGATCCATGCTCAAGAAGGTTTTTTTGCGCTGAGTGCCGTCTGTACCCACCTCGGCTGCCTGACCGCATGGAAGCCTGAGTTGGGAATCATCGCTTGCCCTTGCCATGGCAGCAAGTTCACGCGCTTCGGGGCCAAGATTGAAGGCCCTGCCCCCAAGCCGCTGCCTTGGCTGCAAACCTCTATCAGCGACGAGGGTGATCTGATGGTGGACCGTTCTATCACGATTCGTCCCATGCAGTTTGTGAGGGTGTGAGCGTGGCGAAAACAATCGTTGCTAAAACAATCAAAGACTATTTCGAGGAGTTGCGCAGCACGCGGGTTTGGCGTTCAGTGTTTCGCAGCGGGACCGGATCCAGTACTCTGCACCGCGCCCTCGCGGTGCAGCAGAACGTATTCCTGCACCTTTTCTCCACCAAAGTGCGGACCCGAATGCTCAGCCTCAGCACCACGTGGTATCTGGGCACCCTGACCTTCGGAACGTTCCTCATATTGGTAGCCACCGGCGTTCCCTTGATGTTCTATTACCATCCCTCGGTGCCGCAAGCCTACGCCGATACGAAGGATCTCCAGTTTGTAGTTTCCTCCGGATTATTTCTGCGCAACCTGCACCGCTGGTCCGCGCACGCCATGGTCTTCCTGGTGTTCGCGCACATGTTCAAGGTGTTTTACCGCGGAGCCTACCGGCCGCCACGCGAGTTCAATTGGGTCATTGGAGTCATCCTGCTGCTGATTACGCTCTTGCTTAGCTACACGGGCTATCTGCTGCCCTGGGATCAGTTGGCCTTTTGGGCGATCACCGTGGGTTCGAATATCGCATCTGCTGTCCCACTGATGGGCAGCAAGGTTCATTTCCTGATGCTCGGCGGCAATATGGTGAACGCTAATGCCCTGCTGCGCTTTTACGTGCTGCACTGCATGATTCTGCCCCTGGTGGCGATCCTTTTTGTCGCAGTGCACTTCTGGCGCATTCGCAAAGATGGCGGCCTCTACGCCCACCAAAGCGAGCCCCAAAGGGTCGCGGCTGAACCAGTTCCCGCCGCCGCAAAGGGGGCGCAATAGCCAATGACCGATCCCATTAGCGATAAGACGATCAGCGATAAGACGACCAATCCGAAAGATTTCATCGCCGGCATGGGCTCAAATGCCCGCAAGTCGCCGACGCGTGTTGTCTTCGTCACCCGGCGCACCTCGGCGCAGGTCAAGGTTAGGGACGAAGATCAGGTGCAGACATATCCGGAGGTCCTCTTCCGCGCCATCGTCGCCATCGAGGTGCTGACGATCGCGTTGGTGGGCGTGTCTCTTCTCTTCAACGCACCCCTGGAGGGCATTGCCGATCCCTCCCATACCCCCAACCCTGCCAAGGCGCCGTGGTACTTCCTCGGCTTGCAGGAAATGCTGCACTACTTTCCTCCGGTGGTCGCGGGTGTGCTGGTTCCGACTCTGGTCGTGATCGCGCTGATTGTGATCCCGTATTTCAACATTAACGTCGAGGCGGAGGGTTTGTTCCTGAAGGATCGCAAGCGTCGTCTGCTTATTTTCTATCTGGCTGCGGCTGCGCTTTGTTTGTTCTTGTTGTTCTTTGATGTGTACGTGGCGTTGGTGCCGACCCTGATCGTCGCCGGGTTCATGGTGCTGGCGGCGCAAAGTTCTCCGCAGTCGGCTTCGGCCTTCCGGAGTTATCTGGCCGCCAAGCCCCTTTCATACTGGATCATGACGTGGTTTCTGTTCGAACTGGCCGTACTCACGGCGGTTGGCACTTTCTTCCGCGGCCCGGGTTGGTCCTGGGTGTTGCCTTGGAGGAGCTAATTGAAGAACACGCTATCTTCCCTGTGGCAGACATTGTTCGGCCATCCCGTGAGCGCTTTTGGTTCGGTCAGTCTGCTGTTGCTGATTTCGCTCGCCATTGCGCCGGCCAAAAATTACTTCAGTGAATGGCGTCACTACCAGAAACAGTACTTGGCGCTGGTTCGGAGCCGGGGAGAAGCGGTAACCCTGCAGCGCCATTTCCACGACGGAATCCAGCAGATCTGGCTTCCCGGGCTTGGAGTCGTAGACCGCTGCACCACCTGTCACGCCGGATTGAAAGAAGCGAGCCTGGCCGATGCCAACCTTCCCCAGCCCTTCCGCCGGCATCCGGTAATCCCGCACACGCTCGACCAGTTCGGCTGCGTGATGTGTCACCGCGGGCAAGGCCCCGCGACCACCGTCGAGCAAGCTCACAGCAGCACGGAGGCTTGGGAGCAGCCGACTTTGCCGGCACGGTACGTACAATCTTCCTGCGGGCAATGCCATCGCTCTCCTCTGACCGGCACGCCGCAACTGAACCTAGGACGCAATTTGCTGGGCCGTTATGGCTGCGTGCATTGCCACACCATCAAACTGCCTGACGGCAGCGCGATCAAGCCGACCGACGATCCGCCTTCGCTTGAGCACATCGCCGACAAGACCACACGGGAATGGATTTATGCGTGGTTGAAGGATCCTCAGGCCTATGCCGTAACCGCGACGATGCCGAATTTCAAGCTGAGCGATCCGGATGCGCGCGATATTTCGGCATTCCTGATCGCCAGCAGCACGCCCATCGCTGGAGACACAGCACCGGCCAGCCCAGCCAGTAAAGACCAGAAGGCGCCGGATCCGGCGGCGGGAGCCAGCCTGTACGGCGAGTCATTCTGCGCCTCCTGCCATGCCGTGCAGAATGCTGCCGGGAATGTGGTGGGCGGCGATGTCGGTCCGGAACTGACCCGGATCGGCAACAAGGTGAAGCCGGAATGGTTGCGGGCATGGTTGCGCAATCCGCGTGTCTACGATTCCGGAACGGCCATGCCGCACTACCGTTTCACTGATCCGCAACTTTCACTGCTGACTGCCTTTCTAGGAAACAAGACGGATTCCGATCTGCTGGCCAATGTGCACCTCGACGCCGCCACGCCGGAGCAGATTGCACACGGCAAGCTTCTGGTCACCGAATACGGCTGCGCCTCATGCCACGAGGTCAGCGGCATCAAGAAACCCGATAACTTCGCTCCGGAATTGACCCGCATCGGGAGCAAGCCGCTGACCCAAATTATTTTCCTGCCCGGAATGACGCACGCTATACCCGATTACATTGCGGCCAAGATCCGTCAACCGCGTTCGTTTGGAGCGGCGCTGAAGATGCCCCAGTTCAACCTCGCACCCGCACAAATCGATGCGTTGACCACCGCACTGCTCGCGCTAACCGACCGGGCACACGATTTGCCGCTGGCCCTGACCGTTCCGGCGAAACCGCCTTCGAATTACGAACCCGCGGGCAAGGCTGGACAACTCATGGCGGACATGGCCTGCTTCACCTGCCACGCCATCAACGGTCGCGGCGGCGACATGGCTCCCGACCTGACCTGGGAAGGCAGTTCGGTGCAGCGCCAGTGGCTGCAGGCATTCCTGAAGAACCCAGGCACACTGCGCCCGGCGCTGATCCGCCGCATGCCGAGGTTCAATCTTTCCGATGACGACGCGAAGGAACTGACGGACTACATCATGACCGTTTATCAGGCTCCGGCATTCGATCGCGACTCGATGCCGTTGAGCGGCTATCCGCCCGCTCAGGTGGAGCAGGGGAAACAGCTTTTCTATTCCAAATATGCCTGCCAGGGCTGCCACATCATCGATACCAAGGTCGACAAAGGCTACATCGGACCAACGCTAACGCAAGTAGGCTCGCGCCTGAATGCTGCCTGGATTTACCACTGGCTGAAGGAACCGCAGACCATGCGGCCCGGCACCATCGAACCAAACCGCAACATGAACGACGAGGATGCCCGCGCCCTGACCGCATTCCTGATGACGCAAAAGGGCTCCAGCAAGCAGGAGGCGAAGAAATGAAGAGATATTTGCGGACACTCTTCGTGGTCTCCCTCGCTCTCGTAACCGCAGGATGCACCCGCAAGCCGGGGACAGCCTCTGCTCTAAAGCCCACAGGGTTCGGCGCCGCCCTGGTAGAGTCGAGTGGAGGCAAGCAGATCGGCGCAACCGGCATGGTCCTTGCTCAGCCCCTGGTCGTGCAGGTCAACGACGAACAAGGGACGGCTGTCACCGGAGCATTGGTCGAGTTCAGCGGCCCCGCAGGCGTCGGCTTTGACCCTCCGAGCGGCCTGACCGACTCCAGCGGACAGCTCAGCACGAACGTCGCTCTCGGCGACATGGCGGGCCGATATCAACTTGTCGCGCACACATCCACGAAAGCTCAGAAGCCAGTCGAATTGAAGATGGAAGAAATTGCCTTGGGATATCAGGAGCAGGTGGGATTCCAGCTCGACAACAAGTATTGCGCTCGCTGCCACGATCCGGAATCCACGCCAGAGCGCGTTTCCAATTACGACAATCTGGAGACCAAGCCGCACCCATTTACCGAGGGCGACACACTCAACAAAATGAGCGATGCCGAACTGACAGCCATCATCAGCCACGGCGGACCCGCGCTCAACAAGTCCGCACTGATGCCGCCGTACGGCTACACTCTCCGCAAGACGGAGATCGAGGCACTAATTGCATATATTCGCCTTGTCTCCGATCCCCCCTATCATGCTTCCGGAATGGTGTACGCACAAAGGTAGGGCCGGTTGGCTCGGCCCTGTTCTATTTCTTCTCAGCGCCGGCTTCTGCCGCGGGATCACAATACAAACTGGCAGCCACGGGTTTCGACGACCATGTACGGGGTCTCAGGGTTCGGGCTGTCATATCAGCGGGAATTCGGCCACGCTGGATCTGGTCATCAATTAGGGGGAAGCCACGATAATACAGTAAACAGAACAGAGCGAAAATTTCGCAAGTGGCAACAGAAGCGGCAGACGTCAACCCTGCTGTAATCCAGTAAACGCCTTTGTTTGCTGTCGTTGAATCTGGTGGCGGCGGTTGGACTCGAACCAACGACCTACGGATTATGAGACCGTCGCTCTAACCACCTGAGCTACACCGCCACGGTGTGCTTACAACAACTTACTAGGATGTGACCTCCGCGCTCTGGCATTTCTTATCGCGAACTACCACAGCGCAGACCTGTCGGAGGTCGCTTGAGTCGCTATCAGACCGGTCAAATTCTTGGGGCGTTTCCCGTTCGATTCTATCAAACCGAGTCGCGTGACGGACAAGTCACGCCCGCGCAGAAGTCGCACCGGCGGTGCGCTAAGGACACGAAGCACGACTCGGAGAAATCGAAGCCAGTGAGTCTGAGTGAGGTTCGGTTGGACGGTTTTCAACGAAGCGCCGGGGCTAGCTTGCCCGAGAAGGCTAGCCCGGCAAGATCTCCTTGAGCGCCCACTCAATCCTATCGACTTCTTCGCGGATCACTCTGATCGATTGCTGATTTTTCAAGGGGTGGGCCACCGTAGTGATTCCCTCCACAGCGCCTCGTATTTGATGATTCCGAGCCCAAATGAAGTTGAGCCTTGCGCTTCTCTCCTTGCGATGTCGGTAAACGCCTCCGCCGAACTTAGTGGCGAGCCAGGCAAATACCAAACCAAACAGCACCTCAACCGGAATACGGTCGGTGGCGCCGTCAAACTCTGAAAACAAGAGTCGATAGACGGCCTCACCCATCCCAAACGCCGCGAACAATACAGTTACCCCGAACAAATATACTTTTAGGCGCTCCATTGGCTGCAAGCGTATGGAGTCGTCGCTTCCGTCACGTGTCTGCACAAAGTTGATGGCCATCCTTCCCCCCAATGATTTGTCATCTTCCCGAGGTCACAATCGGCCCTGCCAGCGTCAGTCTCTCTTAAATGATAACTTGAAATTGCAATCAGGGCAGGATTCTCTTTAGCCGACTGCCCGCAAACGAGTGCCCCCCAAAGCCAAATGTGGAACTCCCCACGTCGGTTTCGGGGATTCCATTCACGAGGGTAGCGCATTGATTGAGCCCGGGCTACATGCGAAACTGGGCGCATGAAAGTCATCGCTGTGATTCCGGCGCGGCTGGCTTCGACGCGCCTTCCCCGCAAGATGCTGCGCGAGATTGCGGGCGTTGCGTTGCTGGCTTGGGTCTATCAGGGAGTGCGGCGGTGTTCGTCGGTCGATCAAGTTATTGTGGCGACCGATTCGGATGAAATCATGCGGTTCTGCGAAGAGCAAGGCTTTGTCGCACGCATGACTTCGCAGGCGCATCGGTCTGGTACCGAGAGGGTCCATGAGATCGCAAACGCGATTTTGGCAGATGTTTATTTGAATGTACAGGGCGACGAGCCGCTGACTCGGCCCGAGCATATCGCGAGCTTGATCGCGGTGATGCAAGGAGCGGGGGTCGAGGTGGGGACGCTGAAGACGCCGGCCGCGGCGGTTGACATCAACAATCCGAGCGCGGTGAAGGTGGTGACGGATAGCGCGGGGCGCGCGCTGTATTTTTCGCGGGCTACAATTCCGCATGATCGCGATGGCGTGCGTCCGCGATATTACAAACATCTTGGGTTCTATGGCTATCGCAAGGACGCGCTGGATAAGTTCGTGCGCTGGCCGGAGTCCTCACTTGAGCGCAGCGAGCGACTGGAGCAGTTGCGCTTTCTGGAGAACGGGGTTCCGATTTACGTAGGGGAAACGCCGTTCGACACCGTAGGCGTGGACACGGAAGAGGATGTTCGGCGGGTCGAAGAGATTCTGGAGAAGAATTTGTAATTTTGTAATCGGGTAATTTGGTAATTTGAAAATCAGATCAAGGCCGAGACGGCGAGCGTGCCATGGGATCGGTTTCAAATTACCAAATTACAAATTACTCAATTACCAATTTCCCCTGCGACTTCGCCCAGGCTTCGGCGGCGGCGACTCGCTTTCCGATCGCAGGATGCGAGTGGAGCAACCACTCGACCCAGCGGGCCGGCGCTTTTTCAGCGAGATTCTGTTCGGCCAACTTATTCATCGACGAAATAAAGGGCTCGACGCTGGCCACGGACTCGAAGCAATAGCGGTCGGCCTGCCGCTCGTTGAAGCGCGAGTAGGCGTTGAGCGCGGGCATCAGCAAAAACGAGAGCACGGTCGAGACCAGGATCAGCAATGGCAGATTGGCGAAATCGTGCATGGTCTCGTACATATTGCGGCGCTCCACGGCGTAGCGCAGGACTTCGTTGGCCAGCCAAAAGCCGAAGAGCGTGATTCCCGCCTGCACGAAAATACTCTTCAGAATATGCCGGTGAACGTGATGCCCGAGTTCGTGCGCGAGCACGGCCTCGATTTCGTCGTCGGAATAGTTGTCGAGTAAAGTGTCGGCGAGAATGATGCGGCGGGTCGCGCCGAGTCCGGTCAGCGCGGCGTTGGCCTTTTTGCTTTTCTCGGAAAGATGCCACTTATAGACGCCGCGAATGCGGGTGCCGGCGCGTTCGCTCAGGACGATCAGGCGGCGCTTGAGTTCTTCATTTTCCAGCGGCTCGAATTTGTAAAAAATTGGAAAAAGCACAACCGGCGCGAGTTGCGCGAGCAGCACAAAGAGTCCGAGGAAAACAACCCATGCGATCACCCACCAGTGTTGCGGGGTCTGGCGCATTAGCATGTAGAGCAGTTCGACTACGATCGTGGCCATGACCAAGCCGATCAGAAAGCTCTTGCATTCGTCCCAGAGCCAGGAGCGGAGTGTTTGGTTGGACAGGCTATAGCGGTGCTCGATCCGGAAGCCGTAGTACTCGAGCGGAGTTCCCAGCACTTTGCTGATCAGCATCAGCATCAGGACGTAAAGGAAAACGGCGAACGAGTAATTCTGCGAAGCGCCACGTTCCGCCAGATCGCGGAGCGTCCCGGTCCAGCCCGTGGCCAGGAGCACAATGAGCAACCCCAGGCCGATCGCGAAATCGGCGACGCCCAACCACCGCTTGGTGCGGTTGTAGCGGCGCGATTCCGAAGAATCGGCGAGAACGGGTGTGGTTTCCTTGGCGTCGATCATGCTGAGGTGTTGTTACTATCCTATCGTGTTCGGCGGCTGGGCAGAACGCGAAAGCGCCGGAAAACGCTAGCTCTCAGCTGTCAGCTCTCAGCCTTCAGTTTTTTACCTTTGGCTCGTCGCTTCGGAGCCTTCAATTAAGAACGACGGATTGAGAAGATCCGCCGTCAAGCCTGCCGCACGAATCTTTCGCCGGTTTCAAGGATTTCTCCAACCAGTTCGGGCGTGGACGCTTCGACATAGCAGCGCAGCATATTCTCCGTACCGGAGGCCCGAAACAATACCCAGGCGTCGGCGCCGTTGCCGCGCTTGGGAGCGTCGAGGAAGAACTTCACGCCGTCGCGATTCTCCTTGCGCAGGATGGAATATGCGCCGAGCTTGGTGGTCTGCGGACCGGCGGCGCGGCGGATGGCGCTGTCCTTGATCTCGTCGGAAATGTGCAGATCGCGCCGGCCGTAGTAGTGCGCGCCGAATTCACGCTGCAGATCGGCGACCAATTCACCGAGCGGCTTCCTTTCTTCCGCCATGACATTCGCCAGCAGGAGCGCGTTGAGAATGCCATCGCGTTCTGGGAGAAAGCGTCCGTATCCGATGCCGCCCGATTCTTCTCCGCCGATCAGAATTTCATGCTCCATCATGAGGTCGGCAATGTATTTGAAGCCGATCGAGCACTCGCGCAGCTTGCGCCCAAACTTGGCGGCGATGCGGTCGATCATGCCGCTGGTGTTGAAAGCGCGCACCACATCGCCCGGCCACTTCTTGTATACCAGCAACCAGTTCAGCAGAACGGCAAAGCACTTGTGCGAATCGACGAAGCTCCCATCTTCTGCCACAGCACCGATACGGTCGGCATCGCCGTCGGTTGCCAGACCGGCGTGGCATTTTGCTTGCACTACGGTTTCCTGCAGCAGCGCCACGTGCGGCAGAATCGGTTCGGGATTGATCCCCGGGAATAGCGGGTTCACTTCCTGACGGATCGCTACGTAGCGGATGCCGTGCGCGTCAAATATCTTCGGAAGAACTCCGCGGCCGGAGCCGTACATGGAGTCGATGGCAAACTTGAAATTCGCGCGGCAAATCAGGTCGAGATCGGCGAACTGCGAAACGGCTTCGACGTACGCAGGCTTCAGGTCAACTTCTTCGATTTTCGCCGCGCGGCCGGTGGGCATGGCGCCGGCGCCCAGTTCGTCTTCAATGGACTTCATGATCGCGGGCGTGGCCGAGCCTCCAAACTTGGCTTTGAACTTCACGCCATTCCAGTTCCACGGATTGTGGCTCGAGGTGACCATGACGCCGCCCGCCGCGCCCCGCTTTTTGACGTTGTAGGAAACCGCGGGGGTGGGCACGTAGTCGTTAGCAAGCAGCACGGGAACGCCCGCGTCGGCGATCACTTGAGCGACGGCACGAGCGGCGCGGTCCGACAGGAAGCGCGTGTCATAGCCGATAACGACACCGCGAGCGGGATCTTCGTGCTTGAGGACGTAAGATGCAATGGCGCCCGCGACCCGCCGCACGTTGTCGAAAGTGAAGTCGTCGGCAATGAGGCCGCGCCAGCCGTCGGTACCGAATTTGATTTGGGTCATGGGGTCCGTCGTTCGCTGTTCGCCGCTCGCTGTTCGCAAAGGCAGGTTCCTCGCTCCACTTGGGATGACCATCCAAAAAGGGTGTTGCGAACAGCGAGCGGCGAACAGCGAACGACGCTCACACATGTTTCTTCAGCTTTTTCGCGTCCAGATACTTCACCACTTTGCCGACATCCTGTGACTGGTCGAGGGTGGTGACGAGCAGCGCGTCTTGGGTCTCGACAATCACCAGGTTGCTCACGCCGACCAGAGCGACAAACTTTCCGGGAGCGTGAACGAAATTATTCTTCGCATTCAGGGCAAACCTACCCGACGCCGAGACCAGGTTTCGGTCGCCAGGTTTCGCCTGCGCCGCTTGGTGCTCGTGCAGCGCGGTCCAGGAGCCGAGGTCGTTCCATCCGAAGTCGGAGGGCAGACAGAAGATGCGCGACTGGGCTTCTCCCTTGGCCGAGCGGGGTTCGAGGACCGCATAGTCGATGCCGATGTTTTTGCACTTCGGGTAGAGCTTTCGAAAAGTGTCCGCGAACTTGCGCGTGCCATAGGCGGCGGCAATCTTTTCGAGGAGCGGAGCGGTGTTCGGAAGATGCTCGCGCAGCGCGTTGGCGAGTGTGTCGGCGCGCCAGAGAAACATGCCGCTGTTCCAGAAGTAGTTGCCCGCCTGGAGAAACTGCCGGGCTTTGGCGAGCTCCGGTTTTTCGGTGAAGCGGCGCACGCGCAGGGCGCCATCATGATCGGGAGCCCCCGACTCAATGTATCCGTAGCCGGTTTCGGGGCGAGTCGGGCGGATGCCGAGCACAACGATGTTGTCTCCCGCGGCGGCGATCTCGATTCCTCGGCTGAGAGTGGCGCGATATTGAGCAGGGTCGGCGATGACGTGATCGGAGGGAAACAGACCGAGCACTGCATCGGGGTCGTGACGAAGCAAAAGAAATGCCGCTAAACCAATCGCTGGAGCTGTGTTGCGGCCGCAGGGCTCGGCGATGATCTGCTTCGGAGGAAGTTTTGGGAGCTGACGCAGGATGGCGGGGCGCAGGTCGTCGTTGGTGATGATCCAGAAACGGCTCGGCCCGGCCATGGGTGCGAGGCGCGCGACGGTCTGCTGGATCATGCTCTGCTTGCCATCGAGCGCGAGCAATTGCTTGGCGCGACGCTTCCGGCTTAGCGGCCAGAAACGCGTGCCTCGGCCGCCAGCCAGGATTACTGGATAGAAGTGCGGGTTCGTCTTCACGGTCGCTGCAAGCCTAACATTTACGCGGGGCGCGGCGAAAGGCGTCACCACAGGGGGCACAGGGGATCATAGGAGAAAAGTGTGTGAAGAATTTGATCTTCGCTGTGAACCTCTGTGCCCGCTGTGGTAGAGGTTTTCGGTTACCGCCGAGTCGCGGGCTCAGGCACGGATCCACCCGGCACGTAGGCTTTCAAAAACTCGATCGCCCACTGCGGACGCACCGTGAAACCCTGTAGGGCTGCGGGAACCACGACCGCGTCGCCCTTGGCCAGCGTCACCGGGTCGCGGCCCTGCGCCTCTACAACGCCGCAGCCTTCTACCGCGACCAGGATTTGCACAGAAGTTTTCCTGGACTCATCTTTCTCGGACGCGATGGTCGAGAAATCCTGCGGCGCTTTCAATTCGAACAAGTCCACCGCGAAGTAAGGCGCGGCGATCATGGAAGAGCGCCGGTTTTTGCCGCCGTTGATGGCAACGGGCGCGGGGCGGATCACTTTGCCGGAGGCAGTGCGCTCTTTGATCGCGCCCAGGCCTTGCTCTAGATGCAGCGGGCGCGGGCGTCCGTAATCGTAGAGACGATAGGTGGTGTCGGACTGCTGCTGCGTCTCCACTATGACGGCTCCGGTTCCCAGCGTATGCACCGTGCCACCGGCCACGTAAATCATCTCGCCCTGATAAACATTGATCCAGTTGAGCAACTCTTCGGCGCGCTTGTCATGGATGGCTTGCTCGAATTGAGCCACAGTAACGCCGGGCTTCAAGTCCAGGGCGATTTGCGATCCAGGCTTGGCATGGGCCACGTACCAGCATTCGGTTTTGCCCCAGGGCTCGCCGAAGATCTGAGCGGTGGCGTCATCGGGGTGCACCTGGACCGAGAGTTTTTCCTCGGGAAACAGGAACTTCAGAAGCAACGGAAAGCGCTGTGGGTCGGGCGCAGCGGTGCCCACGAGTTCAGAGCCGAATTTTTTGCTCAGGTCTCCGAGCGAACGTTTCGCCAGCGGACCATTGGCAACCACGCAGTTGTCGCCGGTGAGCCAGGCTTCGCCGATTCTTTCGTTGAATTTGTGATTTGGATAGATCGCGGAAAGGTCGAGCGTGCCCCACGGGCGCGGGTCGAAGGCAGGCGACATCAGGAATGGGTAGAGTTGGCTCATGCGAGCAGCGGCAAATCGTCGAACCAATTGGAGCAGGTGTTGGTGTCGTTTCCTTGGAGGTAGATTTTACGAATCTTCCAGCTTTTGGAAGGTTGCGCTCAGTTCTTCGCCTGGGTTCTTCTTTGCTTCGCCGTCGATTTCCAGCAACAGGGGCGGCTTTTGCGGGGCGGCGCGCAGCAATTCCATGGTCTGTTTCCAATCGATCGATCCGTTGCCCGGCCAGAGGTGCGAGTCTTTGTCTTTGTTGTTGTCGTGCACGTGGGTCGAGCAGATGTGGTTCTTCAGCGTGGCGAAAGCTTCGGGGATGCCCTTCATCATGTGCGCGTGGCCGCAATCGAAGCAGACGCCGATGTCGTCGAAATGCATGGTCTTGATGAACTCGACGAGGCGCTCGGGAGTGGAAAGTTCGTTGGGAATATTTTCCACGAGCACTCTTACGCCGAGCGGCTTGGCGAAGGCGCGCAGATGCTCGACGCAGGTCATGGCGGCTTCGAATTTCTTTTCGTCGAAGGCTTCGTTGGGATTGCCGATGTGCTGGACGAGAAAGCGGAACGGGATGTGCTCGGCGATTTCGAGGGCGCGTTTGATTTCGTCCATGGCATCGATACGGCCGGCGCGGTCGGTGGAGGCGATGTTGACGGGCGGCGCGCCGGTGCGTCCCCACTCATAGTCGGAGTACAGAGGCGCGTGGACGGAATTGAGTGGAGTGCCGGTGGAGCGGAACCAGTCGGCAATTTCGCGGACATGCTGCTTGCGATTAGCGTAATCGAAGTGCTGGCGAGCGGCGAAGATTTCGATCGACTGGGTTCCCCCCTTGACCAACTCGTCAAGCAAGCCCGGATGGAGTCGTTCCTTTACATAGACGTACGTCGATACAGCCCTCAGCATCAGTAACCCACCGCCTTCCCGTTGTTGCGTCCGTCGCTGGCGCCGAGGCGCTCGCCGGTTTTGGGGTCAATCATAATGCACTCGCCATCTCCCCAAAAATGCTCGACGTTCAGCTTGTGTCCTTTGGACCGCAGAAGATTCATTGTATCGGGAGAGAGGCGGTCTTCGACGAGAATCTGATCGGGGAGCCACTGATGATGAAACCTGGGCGCGTCGACCGCTTCCTCGATATCGAGCGAGAAATCCACGACGCCGATGAGGATGTTGGCCACAGTGGTGATGATGGTGGGACCGCCGGGTGAGCCGAGAACGAGGAAGAGCTTGCCCTCTTTGAGCGCATCCTTTCTGAGGACAATGGTCGGCGTCATGGCGGAGAGCGGGCGCTTGCCCGGGCCAACGGCGTTGGCGGGGCCCTGGATGAGCCCGTAGATGTTGGGGACGCCTTGTTTGGCGGCGAAGTCGTCCATTTCGTCGTTGAGCAGGAAGCCCAGGCCTTCGGCGGTGACGCGGGAACCGAAGGCGTCATTGAGCGTGGTGGTTACGGAAACGGCGTTGCCTTCGGCATCGACTACGGAATAGTGGGTGGTGTTTTCGGGTTCGCGAATGGGTGTGGGCCGCAACTGGGCTACGCGCTCCAGTTCACTGAAAATCGACGGGCGTTTCAGGTCTGTGCTCACGCTGGCGTGGTTGGGGTCGATGGAGTCGCGCCATGCGGCGGCGTACTTTTTATCGATGAGCTGCGCGACGGGAACCTTGGTGAAGTCGGGATCGCCCATGAAATCGGCGCGATCATAGAAGGCGCGACGGAACGCTTCGGCCTCGAGGTGGATGGCGTCAGCGGAACGGTTGCCGGATTTCGCGAGGTCGTAGCCTTCAAGAATATTGAGGATTTCGACGAGCGCTACTCCGCCGGAAGATGGCGGCGGAGCGCTGATGATGTCGTAGCCGCGATAGGAGCCGCGAATGGGCTCGCGTTCTTTGACTTCGTAAGCGGCGAGGTCTTCGGCGGTGACCAGGCCTCCGCCTTTGCGGATGGCCGCGGCCAGTTCGCGGGCCATGGCGCCGTGATAGAACGTGTCGGGATCCTTGGCGAGGCGTTCCAGGGTGCGGGCGAGTTCGGGCTGCTTGAATAATTCGCCGGGCTGGTAGTGGTTTCCGTCGCGCAGAAAAATGCGTTTGGATTCGGGAAACTGGGCGAGGTAGTCATCGTCTTTCAGAGCTTGCGTGTCCTCGTAGGCGAGGGGAAAGCCATCGCGGGCGAACTTGATGGCGGGAGCCATCACTTTTTCTATCGATAGCTTGCCGTATTGTTTTTCCGCGTAGACGAGGCCGGCCACGGAACCGGGGACGCCGATGGACTTGTATCCGACGACGCTGGAGTCTTTGCTGGACTCTGGGATGACGTTGCCCTGGGCGTCGAGATACATGTTTGCGGTGGCGGCGGCGGGCGCTTTTTCGCGGAAGTCGATGAAGTGAGTTTCCCCGGTGGCGTTGCGGAGAAGAAGGAAGCCGCCTCCGCCGAGGTTTCCGGCCTGGGGATGGACGACGGCGAGCGCGAAGCCGGTGGCGACGGCGGCGTCGATAGCGTTGCCACCAGAGCGCAGCATCTCAACGCCGGCGCGCGAGGCGAGTTCGTGGACGCTGGTGACGATGGCGTGCGGAGCGTGCGTGGGGCGCAGAGGCGCGGCCGCGACGGTCGAGGCGAGTAAAGCGCACAGCGTGCAGAGGATCAAGAAACTACGTTGAATGCGCATGGATTGTGCGAAGGTACGAGGCTAGCCCAGGGGGTTGCAGGGAGTCAAACCGGGTTCACCGCCGAGGCGCGGAGGAAAGCTTTAACCGCAGAGAACGCAGAGCGCGCAAAGTTTCTTGAAACTTGTTTTCCTCTGTGTGCCGGAGTGAAGGGCTCAGGCTGAAATGTTCCTGAACCGTCGAGATCGAAGAGATTCTTTAGCTATCTTTTCTCAGCGATCTCCGCGCCTCTGCGGCTCAAAGTTTCGCTTACTTTTTCCGGCGCTTGCGTGGCGCCTTTTTGCGCGCGGCTTTGCTCTTTGGCGCCTTTGCTACGACCAGATCGTAGGACTGGCGAATCAAGGCTTCGAGTTCCACGGCGGGCAGGATGTTGGAGTTTGCCAGAAGTATCCATTTGTAGCGGCCGACGTAGGGGGCTTGGGAGATGCCTTCGACTTCGAGGAGTTCGTCGAATTTTTCCGGAGTGCATTTAAGGGAAACGGGCGCGCGGTTGCCTTGAGAGAGGTCGACGATGGTGAAGAGTTTGCTTCGCACCTTGAAGCACAGGTCTTCGTCCCACTGGATGTTTTCGGTCGTGTCGGGGAGCGAGAGGCAGAGTTTGCGGATCCAGTCGACGTCGGGCATGGGGAGATGATAGCGCGGGAGGGACCGCACCAACTTAGGGAGCGCGCATTTCGCCCGAAGCGGGCAGCCTTGTTGACATTCGCATGTACAGCAGTGCAAAACCAATGAACATCGTGGGTTCGACGACGATAACGGCGCCAACCGACGCGGCATCCAAGAGCCACGGAAACCACGAGGGTAATGGAGCGTCGCGTGAAATCCAAGAAGCTAGCCAGAAAGGACACATTCCGGCAGCGTATCCGCCAACTAGAGACTTGAACAGAAGGGCTGCTAGAGTGAGCCACTTTCCTTCGGTTAGCTCGTCGCTGCGGAAGACTGCTTGGCCGACCCTGCAATTGTCCAAGATGAGAGCAGGCATCGCGAGCGCAAAGCGGGAGAAAACCAATAACGCCAACCCTATTGTGGTGAATACGGCGAGCTGGATTGTGAAATGGCTCAGGTGAGCTTGACGTTGCCGTGCAATCCAGAATACGCCCGTCGATAGCAGCGAGGCAGCGGCCGCCGCTAGGCAAAGTAGGAAGTAAAGCAGCAGGGAAAGGCGTAAGAAGGGTCCCATCCGTTGCCGAACCGCAGTGAAGGAATCTTGAAATGACTGGATCGTTCCCTCTTTAATTTGGTGCATGGCTGAACAAATCGCACCAAAAGAGAGACACGAGGCGATCCACAGGACAAGGTACTCTGCTTGGTTTACGAAGAAAATCTCGATCATCTCGGTTTTGTGCTCAAGCGCTTCAACTCCCCGAGGAATGTGTCTCGCGATCTCGCGCACCTCGTGGCGTCCCGTGAGGACTGCGATATAACCGACGATCACCGCTGGAGCTATGAGCTTCACGAAAAGCCAGAAATGGTTGTGGTAAACACGGAGAACTTCCGCCACAAACTCGCTGACTCGGTACGAGTCGCGCAAAGGCGGCACTCCACTATCTCCGAGTCGTTCAAGTGCTGGCCGTTTTCCCTCGTCGCAAAAAACCTTCGGACGCTCCGCAATACTAAGTCGACGCTTTGCCAATTCGTCCGTCAGAGCTGCTTGGGCAGGGGAGGTTAGTTGTTCTGAATCCGTCGCCAACTGAAGAAGTTCTTCGTCGGTTTTCGCAAGGTATTCTTTGGCGAAATCTTCGATGTGCATCGTCCGGAATAGTAGTTCACATCAGCGAGTCCAACAAGCGCCATTGACAGGAATAGTTGGTTCATAGAAGGTACACGCCGGGCGAGGGGTGCCCGAGACTCCATCGACGACACGCAAGTGCGCGCGGGCGAGGGCGCCCGCGCTACACAAACTACACCTGATCCCTCGCTTCGCCCAGCACCACCGTTACTTCCACCTGTTTCTTCCCGCGGAAGATGGTCACCTTCACGGTGTCGCCGGCACGGTGTTTGTTCATGATCTGGGCGAGGGTCTGCTGGCTTTCGATTTTTTCTCCGTCGATGGCGACGATTAAATCTCCGCCGACCATGATGGGAATGTTGCCGAGGTAGGCGCGTTCCGTGCCGCCGCGCAATCCGGCGCGGTCGGCGGAGCCTCCGGGAACGGCTTGCACGATGAGGAGTCCGTAGTTGGCGGCGAGGCCCAGTTCTTCAGCAATTTCCGGATCGATGGGGATAGTGCGCACGCCGAGCGCGGGACGGCGCACGCGTCCGAGCGTGACCAGGTCGTTGACCACGGCTTTGGCGGTGTTGATGGGGATGGCGAAGCCGATGCCGGCGCTTTGTCCGACGCTGGAGGCAATCATGGTGTTGATGCCGATGACTTGGCCGTGCCAGTTGAGCAGCGGGCCCCCGGAGTTGCCGGGATTGATGGCGGCGTCGGTCTGGATGGCTTCTTCGATGACCAAGCCGTCGGGCTCCTGCACCTGGCGGATGGAACTGACGATGCCGAGCGTGAGCGTTCCGGCGAGGCCGAAGGGGTTGCCGATGGCATAGACCTTCTGGCCGACTTGTAGATTGGAGGAATCGCCGAGGGTCATCGGCTGCAGATCGGGAGCTTTGATCTGGACTATGGCCAAGTCGTGAGACTTGTCGGTGCCGACGATGGTGGCCTTATATTTCTTGCGGTTGTGGAGCGTGACTTCGACCTGGCGCGCGTCGGCGATGACGTGATAGTTGGTGAGGATGTGTCCTGCTTTGTCGATGACGAAGCCGGAGCCCTGGCCTTCCTGCGGCACCAGACCGTAGAAGAAGTCGAAGGTCATGACGCGCGAGGTGATGTTAACTACCGATGCGATGTTCTTGCGGTAGACGCTGATGTTGTTTTGCTCTTCAGCGTCGAGCGCTTCGCTGCCGGCGGCTTCGGTGATTTCAACGTGCGGCGGACGGCTTATCCAGTTGCCGGGATGGAGACGCCCGTTGCGATAGGTGGTGAAGTAGAGGAAGGCGGACGCCAGAAGAATTGCGAAGATAAGAGTACGCAAGAATCTCATCGTGGTTAGTCCCTTAAAGGCTGCAGCTTGAATTCTAGCGAAAAAGGCGATTTACCGCAGAGGGCGCGGAGGGCGCAGAGAAAATCTTCAAACGCAGAGATTCGACAGAGTGTATTAGGTCAGAGGTAAGAGGTCAGATTGCAGAGGCGAAACCAGATTTGCGAAAGTCATTGCAGAAGTGGAAAAATCCAGTTCTCTATTCTCTAGTGGCCTGTCGCGGTGAGTTCGTTACTATGGACGCAGCACGGCGATGCTGTTGATGCCGAATACCGGTATTGAGTGAAAAGGGTTCGCTTCAGCGACC
>JGI12269J14319_10000276_pt1 | contig 49092 bp, 42 predicted proteins | sample PeaSoiSIISIP2007_FD_14319 | JGI IMG/M metagenome (IMG submission 14319)
GAGGATTTGTTCGTCGATCCGGACTGGATGCGACGCGGTATCGGCCGCCGGCTCGTGCTCGACGTCGTGGACAGGGCCCGCCGGGCCGGGACAGCCCGTGTCGAGGTGACCGCGAACCACCATGCCCTTGCCTTCTACGAGGACGCCGGCTTCGCGTACCACCACGACGTGGAGACCCAGTTCGGTTCCGCACCTCGCATGTTCCTCGTTGTCACATCCTGAGCCTCGACGTCGCCGTGGCGCCGTCTCGTCGGGCGGCGATCAATCGGCAGCGATGGCGGCCAGGACATCGAGCCGCGCCGCGCGGCGCGCCGGCCAGGAGGCCGCCCCGAGGCCCAGCAGGCCCGCGATGACGAGGAACACCACCAGGCTCCCGTAGGGAATCACGATGTCGGTNATCCCCTGTTGCTTCAACGAGGCCGCGAACGCCGTGCCGAGGGCGGTTCCGACGACGATGCCAATGATCGCCCCGAACAGCGACAGGATCACGGCTTCCGAACGGATCATCGCCTTGACCTGGCGGCGTTTCATGCCGACGGCCCGGAGCAGTCCGATCTCGTGCGTGCGCTCGAACACCGACAGCATGAGTGTGTTCACGATGCCGATGAGGGCGATGACGACAGCCAGGGCCAGCAGGGCGTAGACGAGGCCAAGCAACTTGTTGACCTGAGCCTGTTGTGACTTTTCGAACTGGGCCCGCGTCTGGACCTGGATGTTGGGATAGGCCCTGAGCCCACCCGACACCGCCGTGGTGATATCGGGGACGCCGGTCTTGGTGCTCAACAGCACGGCGACGGGGAGCGGATTGTCGAAGTGAGACAGGAAGACTCCGTCACCGACGAGAAAGCTGCCCAACAGCGCGTTCGGCTTGTAGATTCCGCCGATCCGCATGGTCGAAGACCCCGTCTCGGCGAACTTCACCGGCACGACGGACCCCACCGAGAGGTGATCGGAGTTCGCCGTGGTCGTGTCGATCAACAGCTCGTTGGCACTGAGGGCAGAAGCCCCAGTCCCGGAATCCATGCGCAGGATGATGGTGTCGGCCAGATGATGCGGCGAGACCGCCGTCACGTTGGAAAGCGATTTCCGGAACTCGAACTCGTCGCNGTAGACCGTGGAGGTGGTGGCAACCCCCGGCACACGCGCTGCCGCATCCGCCACCGAATTGCTGAACCCACCACTACCGGCACCTGTTGCGGTGATGATGTAGACGGCGCTGACGGCATTGTCGACACTGCTCGTGGCCGACTTCGACAACGAGGCGCCGAACACCGTGATGGTGGACACGAGGGCCAAACCGACCATGAGGGCGGCCGCTGTCTGCGCGGTCCGGCGTGGACTTCGCATCGAGTTCTCCCGGCCNANCTTTCCCGAGATCCGAAAGGCGCGCGCCAGGGGCCGACCCAAGGTGCTCGCCATGGGGCGCGCCACGATCGGCGCCAGCATGCCGATGCCGATGAAGACGGCGACGGCGCCGATCCCGACAAATTGGATCGCCGGCTTGGTCAGCCCGAGTGCGAGGGCGGCGACACCCAGGACGGCGATGATCGTGCCGATGACGATCCGTCGTCGCGACGATTCCCCCTGCTCCCCCTGATAATCGACGAGAGCCGCCACGGGCGGGATCCGCACGGCGCGCCGCGCCGGGCTGATCGCCGAGATCACGGTCACTCCGAGACCCACGACGATGCCGGCGATGACGGTGCGCGCCTCGAAGACGAGCGATCCCGATGGGAGCGAGATCCCGAAACCCTTGAGCAGGGCCACGAGTCCCAACGCGGCCAAAACACCCAGGCCGAGACCGATCAGCGAGGCCACCAACCCGAGGATGGCGGCCTCGACGAGGACGGATCGGAACACCTGTCGCCGGCTGGCTCCGACGATCCGGAGCAAGGCGAGCTCCCGGGTGCGCTGGCCCACGAGGATCGAGAACGTGTTGAAGATCGTGAATCCGCCCACGAACAGCGAGATGAAGGCGAACACGAGCAGTGCGGTCGAGAAGAACCCGAGAGCCTGGTTGACGTTGTTCGTCTGCTCGTTCGCCACTGTCTGCCCGGTCACGACCTCGACCCCCGTCGGCAGGGTCCTGGCGATGGCGTGTTGGACGGTCGCCTTGTCTACCCCCGGCTGGGCCAGCACGTCGATGGCATCGAAGCGCCCCGTCTCGTTGAAGAGGAGCTGCGCCGTCGGCAGGTTGAACGCCGCGATCGTGGCCCCGGCCAGATTGTCCGCCGTCCCGAACTTGACCAGCCCGGAGATCGTGAAGGTCCGTGGAGGCCCGGACAGGAGGATCCGCACGTGGTCGCCGACCTTGAAGTGGTACTTCTGGGCGGTGCCCTCGTCCATCACCACCTGGTTCGGTGTGGTGGGGGCCGTGCCCTGCGCCAGGTGCAGCGACGAAAGCTGCGAGTTGGGATCGAACGACAGGCCCAGCGTGGGCGCCCCTCCCGTGCTGACGGCCTTGCCGCCGGGGGAGACGAACTGGGCGTAACCGCTGACGGTTCCGTCGGCGTACGACACGCCGGGGACCCGGCGGACGTCGTTGATGATCGATGCCGAGATCGGTTTGCGCTCAACGCTACCGCCCCCGCTATTGGTGAGGACCGCCTTCCCACGAACCTCGAAGTCGATGTTCTGATAGATGTGTCCGAACAGCGTGGTGAAGGTGTTGTGCAGGGTGTCGGTGAGGACGAACGTCCCCGAGATGAACGTCACCCCCAGCACGATGGCGAGACCGGTGAGCACCAGCCGCAGCTTATGGGCGAGGAGGCCTTTGATCGTGACCTTCCACATGTCAGTTCCCGAACTGCTTCATGTGCTCCAACACGGAGTCGGCGGTGGGTGAGGACAGCTCTCCCCCGACCTGGCCGTCAGCGAGGAAGACGACCCGATCGGCGAAGGCGGCGCCGCGGGGATCGTGGGTGACCATGACGATCGACTGGTGGAATTCCGTCACCGACCGACGCAGGAACCCGAGCATCTCCGCGGACGAGTTCGAATCGAGGTTGCCGGTGGGTTCGTCGGCGAAGATCAGGTCGGGCCGACCGACCAGGGCCCGCGCACACGCGGCTCGCTGCTGTTGGCCGCCCGACAACTCCTGGGGCCGGTGCGACAGCCGGTCACCGATGCCGAGCTGGCCGACGAGATAGTCGAACCACGCCTGATCGACCTTCTTCCCGGCAAGATCCGTCGGCAGGGTGATGTTCTCGCGAGCGGTCAGGGTGGGTACGAGGTTGAAGGACTGGAAGACGAAGCCGACCCGGTCACGGCGCATCTGGGTCAGCCCCGCGTCGTCGAGCAGCCCGATGTCCTGGTCTCCGACATAGGCATGGCCCGACGTGGGGGTGTCGAGTCCCGCCATGCAGTGCATCAGGGTGGACTTCCCCGAGCCCGACGGGCCCATCACGGCGGTGAACTGCCCGCGCCGGAACTCCACGTTCACGCCCACCAGCGCATGGACGGCGGCATCGCCCTTGCCGTAGATCTTGGTGAGATCGATGGCGCGCGCCGCCGGCGTTTCCGAGCTCGGCGGTGTCCCCGCCGAGGCGTGGTCGGTGATGGTCATGGACCTCCGTCCTTGATGTCGTCGTGGCTGTGCGCGTCGTCCCGGGACGTGACCAGGTTTCGCGGCGTGAGCAGTGGGTGGTCCGTTCCAGTCTTCCCTGCAGGAGATCGGGTCCGTGCGCACCGAGCCCGGGTGCTTGTCCGCTCAAAGACACCGCGGTTCGATCATTCGTGCGGATCTTCGGTCTACGGCGCGAACTCTCGAGGTGTTCAACGTCTCGGTATGTCCAAGGTATCAGTGTGACGTGGAACGGAATGACACGAAATCCGCCATCACCCCGACGCGACCCTGACGTGGGGACGAAGGCTGCTCGACCTGGGGTCGGGCACACTCGTGGCGTGGGTGACGGGCCTGTCGACGTCGAGCCCGAGCCCGAGCGACACGGCGCGCCGGGGTCGCTCACAGACTGGATGTTTCGCAACCGTCACACGGGTCGGATCACGATCGCCCAGTTCCCCAACCCGCAGTTGTGGATCTTCCGGGTGACCGTGGTGGCGCGCTGGGTGGTTGCTNCCCGGAGTGTCGCTGACGCGCTGAGCGAGTCCCTTGCGTCGCCGCGCCGCGCCCCGCCGCGCGTCACGTCAACCCGTGCGCTACATGAAGCTGTCTTCGGCGGCAAGGCCGAGGACGTCGTCACCGCCGGTGATGATGGGTTGGCAGTTGCCCCATCCCTCACCGCCCCCGATCGGATCGACGACGTGGACGACCGTGTCCCGGATCTGGTGCAGTCGCCGGGCCGCCACCGGGTCGGCGCAATCGGGGATGTGCTCCCCCTCGACGGCGAGGTCGCCGCGCCATTCTCCGTGATGGTGGCCGTCGAGCCCGAAGTACAGCCCGGCACCGAGGTGAAAGCCCGTATCCGACACGGCTTCGATTTCGAGGGTGCGGACGTTGCCGTCGGCGGTGCGGGCCTCGATCGTCCCGCCGCGCAGCCGGCGGTTGGCGGGGTCGAAGGCCAGCGCGGGCTCGAGGTCGACGAAGCGCTCGACGGTCCCGTCGGGGTGCTCGACGCCGCCCATGACGACTTGTTTGTAAGTGAAGCCCGGTCCCTGGACGATCTGGTAGTGGAGGAACAGCCCGTAGAGGGTGCCGTCGGCACGCTGCATGGCGACCGGGCTCCAGATCATGCGGAACGACAGTCCCGCCAACGGGTCGCGCGGTTCGAGGTCCCGGGGCGGGAGCCCGACGTCATAGCGCACGCCCCAGGAGTGGTCGCGGGTGGACACCCAGGTGTCGGGGGAGATCTCGGTGCGGGCGCCGTCGACCTCCACCCACCCCGAGGCGAGCCCGATCTGGTGGTAACGCACCAGATCGGAGCCCACCCGGAATCCCTGGCGCATGTGGGTACGGTCCTCGAGCGCGGGTGGCACGATGCACTCGAACAGCCAGTCGAATGCGATCGGCTGGGCGTCGTTGGCTTCGAGGACGAATCGGACCGAACGCAGGGGATCCACGACCTCGTAGCGAATCGGTCCGACGGTGGTGAGGGCGGGGGCGGAGTCGAGGCGTCGGCTGGCCCGCACGGTGCGCTGCTCGATGCCCCGGGAGATCCCCGCGTACCCGTCCATCACGTTGCGGTTGGGGTACTTGCCGAGGCCGAACCCCAACTGCAGGGTCCCGTCCTTGGCCGCCGCCATGGCGCAGATCTTCTCGGTCCACGAGAGGTCGCTCGTGGCCACAACGGCGAAGGTGTCGGTGATCTGGTGGCACAGGCCTTCGTCGGCGGGGACGAGGGGCCCGATCGGGTTGGTCACCGGGTGTGGGCTCGGCCGGGAATGGTCACAGCTTCTCCCAATAAGTTCCCTCGAGCATCTGTTCGAGTGTGGGGCGGTGCATGATCATGTCGTCGGGATCGTCGGGCATGGTGATCTCACCGAACAGCACCTGTCGGCGCGCCACTCTGCTCATCACGATGGCATGACGCAGCGCTGCGTACATGGTGTAGAAGTCGAGATCACGCGGTCGATGGCCGGCGTGTCGTTCATAGGCCGCCGCCACATCGTCGAGTCGCATGAAATGCGGCATGCCCGGCAGCCCGGCCTGAAGAGCGATGTCGTCGAGGAACCGGTGCAGGTAGACCATCCAGCCGATGTCGATCTCGCGCGGCCCGAGCGCCACCATCTCCCAGTCGAGCACGGCCACGGGCTCGAAGTCGCGGAACATCATGTTGCCGATGCGGGAGTCACCCCAGCTGATGACCGGTGTCCCCTCCGTCGCCGGCCAGTGGTCCTCGAGCCACGCGAACGTGCGCTCGATGAGCGGGGATCGCGCCCCGTCGGCGACCACCCACTCGTAGTAGGAGCGTTGCTCGGCCAGGTGGCGTCGCAGTGCGGTGTCCCCGGGACGGTCGAGCTCGAGGAAGGCGATGTCGTCGGCGCTGACGTCGGCCCCGTGCAACTCGGCGAGCACCCGCACCGACGAATCCTGGAGCCGGTCCTGGTCGGCGCGTGGTGCTTCGGAGAGCCATGATCCGAACGGGTACGGCATGATGTCGGGTGGAACCACCCCGTCGACGCGCTCCATCACGAAGAAGGGCGAGCCGATGGCGTCGGGGTCGAGCTCCAGCCACAACGTGCGCGGCACCGGGACCCGGGTGCGCTCGCCCACCAGGCGCAGGACCCGGAACTGGCGCTCGAGGTCGTAGACCGGGAAGACGGGGACCGCGTCGGGGTCGGGGACGAGACGCGCCGCGCACGCCTGGGTCACGCGTGCGCCGGGCCGGGCCGACCCGTCGGTGTCTCGCCACGTGCACTCGAACAGCAGGGTCTCGCTCGACATGCCGTTGGACTCGGGTACCAGGAGCTCGGAGATCTCGGGGTCGGGCACGCGCGTGGCCAGCCACCCCACGAGCCGTCGATGCAACGCGTCGCGGTCGCGGGTGGAGGTGCGGGGTCGGGGAGCCTGGGCCTCGACGGGCTCGGTCATGACGCCGGACCCGGCGCCACCGACTCCCAGCCGGTGAAGCCCGACGGCTCGTGGCGGCCGAAGGTCCCGTGTTCGAACATGCCCCAACCCTCGGACCCGTCGCAGGTCGCCCGGGCCACGTGGTCGACCACACCGAAGGGGATCCGACCCGTGATGGCGGGGTCGCGCATGTCGACGACGACGCCCTCGGTGAACCCCCGACCCCGCCACTGCCCGTGTGACCAGTCGGGGTCGCCGCCGTAGCCCGGCCCGCAGTTCAGTCCCACGAACCCGAGGGTCTCGATCTCGAGCGTGACGGGCTCGCCCCTGCGGCTGCGCATGTGGAGCACAGCGCCTTCGGGGTGCCGGGTGCCGGGACGGTAACGGACCTCCACCTCGGGCCAGCCGAGTTGTTCGGGGAGCCGGGCCGCAGAGGCGGGATAGACCCGGACCGCCTCGTTGAGCAGGCGGTGGCCGTCGCCGTCCTCCTGGGCGATGACGACGATGGCGAAGTCGTCGAAGCGAAGAGGGACGTAGGTCCACCAGAATCCGAACCGCTCGTCGGGTTCGGAGGCGGCCCGTCCGGGTGGTTCGGGCTCGCCGACGGGCCGGATGCCCCACGACCGGTCACGGGTGCCGACCCAGCGGTCGTCGCTCACCGTGAGCTCGTGTCCGCCCACCTCCAAGACGCCCGACCACGTGCCCACCTGGGCGAAGCGCGACGCGTCGAGGATGACGCGACCGCCCTGGCGCATGATGTGCGCAGGTTCCTCCACCGGCGGGAACGACCCCGTCCAGGTGAGGTCGAAGGCCACCCCGTGCTCGGCGCCGTCGCACACCACCCGCACCCGCTCCAGCGGCTCGACCACTTCGATGCGGTAGGGGCCCACGCGCTGGTCCATGCGATCGTCGCCGAGGGCGTCGGACGTGCGCACCGTGTACTGCTCGTCACCACGCCGGACGGTGGCGTAGGCGTCGATGACGCCGAGATTCGGATAGACCCCCATGCCCGTGACGAGGAACACGTCCCCGGTGCGATCGTGGGCGTTGAAGTAACACCGGTCGTAGGCGTTGCGGTCGCTCGTCGCCATGTACCGCATCGAGAGCGGCACCTGGTGTACGGGGTATTCGTCGAGCGGCACGGGCATGTGGTCGGTTCCCCCTGGTCGTCCTCGGCACCATCGTCGCCCCGCCGCACCCGCGCCGGGCCCCCGAGGCACTCAACGTAGCCCCGCCTACGGGGTGACACGGCGCCGCCGGCCGCCGGTCCTCGCTGGCGATGGTGTCGGTGTGAGCGTCGCGCCGGTGGTCAGACGACGAGGCCGCGCCCCGTGATCAACGGCAGGTCGAGGGCGGTGAGGAGCCCGGGCGGTGCTTCGACCACGGCCGGCACGGCGTTGACGAGTCGCATGGCGGTGGCCTTGAGCCCGCCGGTGTTGTGGTCCCCGTCGGTGCCCATGAGCTGGAGGTCGACGGTGTAGTTGGGCTCACCCCGCACGACGACGCGGTAGCCGCCCTGGCCGGCGGGCTGGGGCCAGTCGGGCCCGATGTCGTCGGCGAGGCGGGTGACGTGCTCGAGGACGATGACCGCCCGCCCCGCCCGCATGCCCCGTACTTCGAAGCGGAGCCCGGCCGCGGTGCCCTCCTCCACGACGCCCGACGCGATGGTGATCTGGCGCGGCGCCGGAAGGCGCTCGAAATGCTCCTCGACCGCATCGAGTTCGACGTCGAGCCCGGCCGCGATCTGACGCACCACACTGCCCCACGCCATGGTGAGCACGCCGGGCAGGAGCAGCATGGGGATGTCGTCCAGGGCGCGCCCGAATCCCATGATGTCGAACATGACCATGGGCTGGTCGTAGGTTGCGTAGTTGAGGATCTCGAGGCAGCGGACCTCTTCGATGCGCTCGCTGATGCCGGTGATCACGAGCGGGAGCCAGTCGTTGGCGAAACCGGGGTCGATGCCGTTGACCCACAGCGACACGCCCGCGCCGGCCGCCGCGTCGCGCAGGGGGTCGGTCATCGCGGCCGGGACCACGCCCTCGGGGTACTGCAGGAACACGGGCCCGCTCGACACCACGTTGATCCCGGCCCGAAGGATCTTCTCGAGATCGGCGAGCGCCTCGGGCAGGCGGTGGTCGGCCATGGCGGTGTGGACGACACAATCCGGCCTCAAGGCCAAAATGGCATCGACGTCGTCGGTGGCGGTCACGCCGAGGGAGCGGCCCAGGCCGGCGAGGTCCCCAGCGTCACGGCCCGCCTTGTCGGGGTTCGACACCCACACCCCCACGAGCTCGAGGTCGGGGCGGGCGTCGATGCCGGCCAGGGCGTGGCGGCCCACGTTGCCCGTCCCCCACAGCACCACGCGATAGGTCATCGAACGCTCCTTGTCCTCGGCGTCATCGGCAGCGTGGGCCGTGTCACGGGGCGGCTCGTCACGGCACCAGGCCGCGCCCGGGTCGGCTCAACCGAGGTCGACCTGGGGGCGCTCGGCACCACCGTCGACCTCGAAGATCTTGCCGGTGACGAAGTCACCAGCCGGCGACGCGAGGTAGATGACACACGCCGCGATGTCCTCGGGCTGCCCGATGCGCCGCACCAGGGCGGTCTCCTCGACGAAGGCGAGCATGGCCGCGTCGTGGACGACGATGTCGACCGCCGAGGTGGCAATGGTGCCCACTGCGATGGCGTTGACGCGGATGCGGGGGGCGAGCTCGGCGGCGGCCAGGCGCGTGTAGTGCGAGAGCGCCGCTTTGGCCGTGGCGTAGGCGGTGAAACCCCGGGGGGCGACGCGTCCCGCCATCGACGAGATGTTGACAACGGCTCCTCCGTCGCCCCGCATCATGGCGGGCACCGCCGCGCGCACCAGGGCGTGGGCGCTGCTCACGTTGTAGCGAAAGGCGCGTTCGAGGTGGCCCGGGGACACGTCGAGCAGCGGGCGTGGCATCCAACCGCCGTGGTTGTTCACGATGACGTCGAGGCGCCCGAAGGCGTCGGTGGCCTTGTCGACGAGTTGCGCCATGACGTCGAGGTCGTTGAGATCGGCCGGCACCACGACGGCCCTGCGGCCTACCGCGTCGATCTTCTTGGCCACTTCGAGCAATTGCTCTTCGGTGCGTGCCGCGATGACGACGTCGGCACCTGCTTCGGCGAGGGCGATGGCGGTGGCGGCGCCGATGCCGCGTCCTGCCCCGGTGACGATGGCGGCGCGGTCGGTGAGGCGGAAACGGTCCAGGATCATCGGCGCCGACCCTAGCCCAGGGCTCCGGCAAAGTGAAACGTGTTCCAGTCCGACGACGGCCTGGTCAGGGCGTCCGGCGGGGCGGCGCGGTCAGGTCGGGAGTGGGGGCGGGCCGGTCAGGTCGGGCGGGTCGAGGGCAGTCCGAGCTTGCGGTGGTCCCACGACACGGTGCGCGTGACGTGCAGGGCGATGACGACGCGCTTGTTGAGCATGGTCTCGACGAACGGGCGCAGCTCTTCGGTGTAGGTCCCGTAGTAGCGCTCGAAGAGGTTGATGCCCAGCTCGAACATGCGNTCGGAGTCGTCGATGAACTCGGCGGTGCCGACGAGCTCCACGCCGCGCAGCTCCTCGTAGTANTCCCCGTCCTCGGCCATGCACGTCATGGTCGGATTGCGCCGCAGGTTCTGGGCCTTCTGCGACTTGGCCTTGGTCTCGAANGCGAGCATCCCGTCGAGGAACCCGTACCACATGGCCACGGCGTGGATGGAACCGTCGTGGTTGATCGAGCACAACGACACNGGACGGCGTTCGTGGAGGAACCCGTCGATCTCCTCCGGGGTCATCTTGATCTGCGCCCGCTGGTTGACGCCGTGGCCCATTTGTCCCGTCGGGCTCGGCCCCGGCTGTGCCGTGTCGCTCATCGCTTGGCTCTCATCCGGGCGAGCGTACCGGCCCCCGCCGGCTCAGGTCGTGGCTCCCGGCTTTGGTACCGGCCAGGCTTTAGTACGCACAGGGCAGGTGCTTGATGCCGTTGATGAAGTTCGAGCGCAGGCGGTCGGGCTCAGCCGTGGCGTGGATGTCGGGAAGATGGCGGAAGAGCTCTCGGTACATCACCGAGATCTCTCGCCGGGCCAGGTGGGCGCCGAGGCAGAAGTGGGGCCCGGGGGCCCCGAAGCCGACGTGGGGATTGGGATGGCGCAGCACGTCGAAGCGCTGGGGGTCCTCGAACACGTCCTCGTCGCGGTTGGCCGAGTTGTAGAAGAGGATGCACTTGTCACCTTCGGCGAACTCGTGGCCCGAAAGCGTCGTCGGCGCGGTGGTGGTGCGGCGCATGAAGATGACCGGGGAGGCCCAGCGCACGATCTCGTCGACGGCGGTCGGGGCCACCTTGTCAAAGTCCGCCGCCCACACGGCACGCTGGTCGGGGTGCTCGGTGAACGCCCACAGGCCGTGGCTGATGGCGTTGCGCGTGGTCTCGTTGCCGGCCACCACCAACAAGATGAAGAACGAGGCCAACTCGGCGTCGGTCAGCGACTCGCCGTCGACATTGCCGTTGACCAGCGCCGAGGTGAGGTCGTCGGTGGGGTGCTCGACGCGGTAGGCGGCCAGGCCACGCATGAGCTCGGCCAGGTCGTTGCCGGCATTCATGAAGGCCAGCACGGGGTCCTCGCCTTCGGGGACGTACTCGGTGTCTCCGAACGACAAGATGATGTTCGACCTGCTGAAGACGGTGTCGTAGTCGCTCTCGGGCACGCCCATCATGTCGCAGATGATCTTCAAGGGGAGCCGGGCCGCCACCTCGGTGACGAAGTCGCACTCACCCTTGTCCCGCACGGTGGCGATGAGATCGTCGGCGACGTGCTCGATGTTGTCCTCGATGGCGCGCACCATGCGGGGGTTGAAAGCCGCAGACACGATCCGGCGCAGCCGGGCGTGGCGCGGGTCGTCCATGTTGATCATCGAGCCGAAGAACTCGAGGAGCTCGGGAGGCATGTCCAAGATGGTGGTGCCCGACTGGCCCGAGCAGTACAGCTCGGGATGCCGACTGATCTCGACCACGTCGGCGTAGCGCGTCACGGCGTAATAGCCCCGGCCCGGGGGGATGGGGACGATCGTCTCGATCTCGATCTGGGGGTCCTCGAAGAAGGCGATAGGCCGTTCGGCGCGCAGCTTGGCGAAGGCCGCCTCGCGTAGCGACCATGGCTTCTCCCAGAACTCCATGTTCGACAGCTCGATGTCGTCCATCCGGAGTGTCTGCGGGATCGTCACGTCGTACCCCCTCCGTCCGTTCTGGTCGATGCCGCCTCATCCTCGCGCCGCCGCCGGGTGCCACGCCCATCCCGGCCCCACCCCGCCCTGCTCAGGACGGGACGAGCTCAGGACGGGACGACCTCAGGACGGGACGACCTCAGGACGGGACGAGCGCCTTGCGTCGGTTGGGAGGACCAGCCAGCCCCGACCGGACGATGGTGCTGAGCTCCTCGGCGTCAGCCGCGTCCTCGGGCGTGCAGGGGTTCGAGCCGTAGCTGGCCCGGGCGGCCAGGGCGGCCAGGGCGGCGTAGGCATCCACCGAGGCGTCGACCGTGCCCCCGGCTCGATCGCCACCACTGCGCCCGTCGGGAACCGGGGAGAGCCCGGGCGCGGCGGGGGAGCCGGGCGAGGCGTCGGTGACGGGACGGTACGGCATCAGCCACTTGGCCCCGGCCAGCGACTTCAGGCGCGAGGCGTGCTCCTCGAGGGTCTCGGCCGGTCGACGGCCCAACCGGGCCCGTTCGAGGACCCGGGCCGCGTCGTGCCACTGGGCGAGGACCTCGGCGGTGGGGTCGAGGGCGGGACGACGCCGGCGCCGCCTCCAGCGGTCGCGCCAAGCACCGACGGGGTCCCAACCCCCCCGCACCAGACGCCTCAGCCACCATGCGCCCATGAGGGCGAGCGCCACGAGCGCGACGACGATCCCCGCCACCTCACCCGCGTTGCTCGACGACCCACCGGAGAGGGAGGGGGCCGGCTTGCGGCGCAGCGCCCTCGGGATCGTGGTCGGGACCGACACGTTGGACGCCAGAGGACGGCGGATCTGCGGAAAGGTCGACGCCGTGGTGGGGGTGGACTTGGCCCCCGGGGTCTGCGCGCTGCTCTTCGAGCCCGAGTTCACGCCCACGCCGGTGGCCTCACCCGACGACGCCGGCGTCGGCTCGTACGAGGTCCATCCCGTGGCCGGGCCGAGATACACCTCGGGCCACACGTGGGCGTCGGCGCCGGTGATCTGATAGCGCCCGTGTCCCTCCGAGTCACCGGTCGTGAACCCCACCGCCACACGGGTGGGCAGGCCGTCGATCCGGGCCAGGACGCCGTAGGCGGCCGCGAACTGCTGGCAGAACCCGGCCCGGGTGGCGAACAGGAAGGTCTCGAGCGCGTCGGGACCCGGCGACACGGGTGGGGAGAGCGTGTAGCGGAACCGGCCGCTGTCGAACCACCGGGCCAGGGCGGCGGCTTCGGCGGCGGGGCCCTTGGCGTCGGCCACGATCTCGTGGGCGAGCGCCACGACCGGGGCAGGTTCGTGGGGAAGCTGCAGGTAGGGCGCCAGGTCCGAGGCTGTCACCCCGCTCGACGCACTCGAGCCCGCCGTCGTCGTGGCGGTGACGGGCGTGACCTTGTGACCGGGGCGCACCGTGGCCGCCGACTGGGTGGGGGCGACCGGGACCCGGGCGGTGGCCACATAGCTCAACCCGGGCGCCGCCTCCACCGGCTGGACGGCTCCGAAGCCGGGCACCAGATCGGCATCGGTGTCGACCGCATACGTGGTCGGGGGCAGGGGAAGCAGCGTGCTCTCGAGGTCCCCGATGGTGATCTGGGCCTGGAAGGTCTTGGTGGCCTGGGGCTCGGGGAGCGCGGGCAGCCCCGGCACCCCCTGGCTCTGCGGTGACAGGGCGAAGCTCTGGGCGGCCGCCTCGGTGGTCGGGTCGGGCTGCCACGCCGTGCCGTCGAAGTCGGTGAGCACCGCCACCTGCCAGTAGGTGGGGAGCGGGGTCTGGGCGTCGAACATGACGTCGCTGGTGCGGTTCACGAGGACCGCCTTCAGGTTGTCGACGAGATCGATGGCGCGCACCCCGGTGGTCCCCAGGTTGGCACCGGCGCCACCCCCGCTGCCCCCGGACCCGCCGGTGCCATTACCGAAGGCCAGGCCGAGGCTCTTGGCTCCCGGTGTGGTCGGGAAGGGCAGGGCGTTCACCTTCAGCATCGCCAGGGCCGGGCTGGCGGCGACGGGGACGACGACGGCGAGGGTCCCCACCAGCACGGCGGGCATCGACGCGACCACCCCCGACATCAAGCGCCGCCCTGTCGACGTAGTGCCGGCCGGGTCGTGCGACGGGNGTNCCGACACTCGTGGCCCGGTCGGCGACGATGACGAAGCCGAGGGCGGCCACGACGTAGGTGACGACGCCGGGCAGCCGGTCGATCTGTGAGCTCAACAGCGCCGTGTAACAGAACAGCCCGAACGTGGGCAGCAGAGCCACGGCGCCGCCCCCACGGCGGTCCTCCTGCCATGCCCACAGAGCGCGCGACAGCACCGCCACGAGCCCGGCTCCGGTGGCGATGCACAGCACGATCTCGGGTGTGGCCGGCACCGGGGTGGGATGCGACCGGATGACGCCGCCGGCGGTGTCGAACTTCGACAGCAACGTCCGCCACGTCTGGAGGGTCGGGATGCCGTCGCGCGTCGCGGACAGCAGCTGGCCCCAGATGGTGGCGAGGACCACGGCGACCACGCCACCGATCACGACCACACCCATCGACAGCCGCAACCGCCGTGCCACCGACGCGCCCAGGTGGCCCGCCACGACCGTGGCGGTGATGGGGCCCACGACGTGCGCGGCACCGGGAGCCTGGGTGAGGCGCGCCGTGCCGAGCCCCGCCGCCAGCGACACCGCCAAGAGCCACAGGTCGGGCGCGATGGAGGGCAAGGCGCGTCCGGCGTGCGCCTCGGGGGCTACCACCGCGTGCGACGTGGGTGCGGCGGCCCCGGTGGCGGCCCGGGTGCGGGCAACGGTGCCGGACACGGCGAATGGGGGCTCTCGAGACGTCATGGCACGAGGACCGTTTCGGCCTGGCGGCGAATGGCGTCGGGGAGGGTGCTCTGGGCGGACCCCGCCTGGGTGGTGACGAGGACCACGTCGTCTCCGAGCACGCTCCCCGTCGCCCACACCGCACCCCCGGTCGGTCGGTTCCCCCAGCGCCGCACGACGGCGGGGGGCGGGCTAGCCGCACCGAGGAGAGCCAAAGCACGCAACATGGTCTGGCGGCCCGAGGCGTTGGGGGGGATCACCATGCGATCGCCCGTGCTCGTGCACAGTTCCACGGACAGGCCCCTCTGCAAGGCGGCGATCCCGAACCCCGCGGCGCGCGAGATCGTCCTCTCGATCGAGTCGCCGGTGTGGGCCGAGGGCCGGAGGTCGACGAGCAGCGCCAACGAACCCGCCTGGGGTTCGAGGAACTCGCGCACGACTAGTTCCCCCGTGCGCGCCAGGGAGGGCCAGTGCAGCCGCGTGAGACGGTCGCCCGGGGCGTAGGGGCGCAGCCCGCTCAGCTCGTCCCCCGACAGCGCGTTGGTGGCGCCCGATGCCGACGACCGATCGCGCCCGCCGGGGTGCGCGGTGGCGGGACGTCGCTCGGCGGTGATGTCGGCGGGCACGGGGTAGACGACGACGTGGGCGGGCGGTGCCACGGTGATCCGGCGGGCGACGAGACCGAACGGATCTTCGCACCACAGTCCCAGGTCGGACAGGGTGAGCAGCCCACGGGAGGCGGTGGGGACCGGGATCGAGAACGTCACGGCGGCGTCGGGACCGAGGTCGGGGAGCCGGCGTGACCCCGAGACCGTCCGTCGGTCGCGGGCCCGCTGGCGGCGGTCGGGGCGTCCCCCGGGATTGCCGAGCCAGTCCCCCGAGGGCGAGCGCTGTCCGAGCGCGGTGAAGCCCGATGGACCCCGGGCCGGCGCAAGCGTCGCTCCGCGTGCCCCGGCCACCGAGCTCTCGCCCAGTCCGGGGTGGGAGACCGACCAGTGGGCGCGAGGATCCTCCACCAACAGGGGAGGCAGGCGCCGGCGACCGACGTTGGACACCGTCAGCTCGACGACGGCGGACTGGGCCGCGGTGACCTCGGCAACGGGGACCTTCATCACGAGGTGCAACCCCCGACGGCTCACGCGCTGTCGGTACCACGCAATGACGGTGCCGAGCACCAACAGCACCGCCACCACGAGCGCCAGGAAGACGAACTCCTCGACGCCGTAGGCGAGGCCCGCGACGGCGGCACAGGCGGTGCCCACCGTCAGCACCGCGCCCCGGGTCGACAGCACGGCCCGGCTCAGATGCCGCGGCGGCGGCTCGGGCCCGTCGGCATGCGCTACCGGGTGCGGCCGACGGGTACCACGATGCGCGACAGGATCTCCTCGATCGTCGACGACGCCGTGACGCCGGCCAGCTCGGCGGCGGGATGGACCACGACGCGGTGCCCGAGGGCGGGCTCGGCCACGAGCTTCACGTCGTCGGGTGTCACGTAGTCGCGGCCGGTGGACACCGCCACCGCCCCCCCGGCCCGGAGCACGGCCAGGGTGGCCCGCGGCGACGCACCCACCGTGAGGTCGGGGTGCGACCGCGTCTCACCGATGAGGTCCAGGACATAGCCGCGCACCTCGGGAGCCACGTGGGCGCGCCGCACGGCGTCGGCGAAGACGTGGAGGAACTCGGGGCCACCCACTCCCGACAACGAATCGGGAGAGGGCCTGGTGAGGGTGGTGGCGAGCAGTTCGTCCTCGGCGGCCCGGTCGGGGTAGCCGAGGCTGAGACGGAGCAGGAAGCGGTCGCGTTGGCTGTGGGGGAGTGGGAACGTGCCCGCCGCGTCGTAGGGGTTCTGGGTGGCGATCACCATGAACGGCTGCGGCAACGGGTGGCTCACGCCGTCCGCGCTGACCTGGTGCTCCTCCATGGACTCCAGCAGCGCCGACTGGGCTTTGGGCGACGCTCGGTTGAGCTCGTCCGCCAACAGGATGTTGGTGAACACGGGCCCGGGTCGGAAGGCGATCTGCCCGCTGTCGCGGTCGAAGACCATGGCGCCGGTGACGTCGGCGGGGAGAAGGTCGGCGGTGAACTGCACCCGGCCGAAGGTGAGGCCGAGCGATCGAGCCAGGGCCTTGGCGAGAGTCGTCTTGCCCACCCCGGGGTGGTCCTCGACGAGGAGATGGCCCTCGGCCATGAGACAGCACAGCGCCAGGCGCACGGTGCTGTCCTTGCCCACATAGCTGCTGCGCACGTTGGCCACGACGGCGTCGAAGGTCCGGGCCAGACGCGATGGCATATCGGAGGGCGACGCCGCCGAGGGGACGACGGGAAGGACCGGCGTACCGGGACGGCTCGGCATGGCGACACCGGGGACTACCGACGGGCCGGGCAGATCCTTCACGGATGCCGAGCCGGAAGCCACCCCGTCACCGCCGGCGGCCAACGTGCCGCTCAGTGCCGGTGCGATCCCCGCATCCTCGGCGGACGGTGCCATGGCGACGAGCCTAGGGTGCCCACCCCCGGACGACACCGCGGCGACATTGCGAAACGATTCCAACGACATTGAGACTGGCTTGCGGGACAGGCCATTCCCGAGGAGACGGGGCGACCAGGGCCGGGCTCGAGCGGGTCAGGGCACCGGCTGGGCGACGGCATACACGGGGACACCGTTGTAGGACGCAGAGTCCCGGAGGAGGAACGGGCCGTTGACGATGACGTTCAGCTGTCCCGAGGGCGCCGGCCCGGCGTCACCCTCGACCGTGAGCACGGCATCGTCGGGCCATGCCTCGACGACGATCCCGGTGTGCACCGAGGTGGCGGTGCTCTGGGGGCCGGTGCCGTACAGCACGGCGTCGCCGGGCGCGGGCAACACCAAGCCGGGCACGATGCGTCCGTGGGCGGCGGCCCACGCGTAGACGTTGCCGGTGAAGGGAATGGAGGGCACGGGGATGCCCACGTGTGCCCACATCCACGTGACGAACAACGCGCACCACTGCTCGCATGGCCCGTAGGGGTTGCAATACGCGCCCTGGGCGTTGTTGGGGTCGGGACCGACCTGGCTGGTCGCCAGGGCCGTGATGGCGGCGGAGGGTGCCAGGTCGTAGGGCGACGGCGCCGAGAACGAGTAGGACCAGTCGTCGGGCTCCAACAACCAGTACCCCTTGCCGTCGGACGTCGGGATGATGGCGGAGACGGGGGCGATCGGTTTGGTCGCCGCCGTGGCACCGAAGAGCTGGGCGTCACCGAACTGGTAGACCGTGCCGCCGTTGTCCACCATCCAGTACCCGTTGCCGTCGNGGGTGGGAGCGATGCCCGCGATCGAGTCGGGCGGAGGCTTCATCGCCAGGGACCCGTAGAAGGTGGCGTCGCCGAAGGAGAACACGCCGCCGTCGCCGCCGACCATCCAGTAGCCCTTGCCGTCGTGCGTCGAGGCGATGCCCGTGATCCCGGCGGCCAGGTGCGTCGCCCCCATGGAGCCGTAGAACGTGGCGTCGCCGAAGGAGAACACCCCGCCGTCGCCGGCCACGAGCCAGTACCCCTTGCCATCGGGGGTGACCGCCATGCCCACGATGGGTTGGGCGAGGGTGGTCCCGCCCATCGATCCGTAAAAGGCGGCGTCGCCGAAGGCGAAGACCCCACCGTCGAGAGCGGCGAGCCAGTACCCGTTGCCGTCGGGGGTGGAGGCGATGGCCACAACGGGCCCGTAGAGCTTGAGCGCACCCAGGGACCCGTAGAAGCCGGCGTCGCCGAAGGCGAAGACCCCACCGTCCGCTCCCACCAGCCAGTACCCCTTGTCGTCCGGTGTCGCCGCCATCCCCGTGACGGCCGAGGCAAGGGTGGTGGTCAACGTGCCGTAAGTCCCGGCGTCACCGAAGGGAACGACACCACCGCCGGCGTAGGGATGCACGACCGGTGCAGCCGCAGCGGCTCGGGCCGGGAGGGCGACGATGGCGACGACGGCACCGATCGACGTCAGCGTCGCGACCGCGACGACCAGCAGCGAGGTGACGACCCCATGGGCTCGGCGTCGCCGTGGGCGCGACAGCACGTGCGGTGCAATCCTGTGAGAGCGGTTCAACGAAACGAGCGCCCGAGCATCGTGCTGCTCGCTTCGCGTCACCGTCAAATTGTCGGTCGAAACCGTGTCGATCTGAAGAGACCGTGTCGGAAGAGCGTGTCGATCTGAAGAGCGTGTCGATCTGAAGAGCCGGTCCTCGACCCGGCCCTTCGATGCTGTGATTCGACTGAGACTCGGTGACGGCAGTTGTTGTCGGGTTGTCGTGATTCGCGTCAGTGTGTGGTCGGCTCAGTGTCTGGTCGGCTCAGTGTCTGGTCGGCTCAGTGTCTGGTCGCCGCCACCACGACCGGCCACCCGTCGCGCACGCTGCGTTGTGCGGGCTTCCAACCGGTGGCATCGGCGAAGGCGCGGTTGGAGACGCGCTGCGATCGCGTCACCGCCGCCGCCATGGACCCTGCCAGCCGGGCGAGCCCGGCCGGCGCGATGAACGGCGGCGCCACCCCGAGTGCACCGGCCAACGCGGCGAAGAACTCCCGGCCGGTCACCGGTTCGTCGTCACCGACGTTGTAGAGCCCGGCCGGCGCCGACAGCGCCGCCACCACGGCGGAGGCGGCGTCGTCAGTGGTGATCGAGGACATGTAACGGTCGGGTCCGGCGCTGAGGGCGATGCGGTGCCGGGCCAGCCTGATCATGGCCAGGGTGGCGTCACTGTCAGGCCCGTAGAAGGCGGCGAAGCGCAGGACCACGCCGGTGGCGCCGGCCGCGGTCACCCGGGCGGCGTGGGCCTCGGCCACGGGCGCCGAGCGCAGGTTCGCCACGGCATCGATGGGGGACGACTCGTCGAGCCAGGCATTGGCTCCGTCGCGGTAGAGGAAGGCGATCGATTCCTGGACGTATCGGGCCGCCCCCGCGCTCAGCGCGGCGTCGACGAGGTTGCGCGACCCCTCGGTCCGGATCTTGTCGTTCTCCGCCCAGGCCGTCGACCTGCCCATGCGCGACGGGGCCGGGATGTGGGTCGCCAGATTGCACACCGCCTGGTGGCCGGCCACGGCCCGGCGCAGCGACTCAGGATCGAACAGATCGGCTCGCACCGGGGTGGCCCCGAGCCCGGTCACCAGGGTGGCGCGGGTGTCAGAGCGTGCCAGCGCGCTGACCTCGTGGCCGGCCGCGACGAGCAGCGGCACCACCCGCCGACCGAGCACGCCCGTGGCACCGGCGACGAACGTCTTCACCGTCGACGACCGTCGCACCCCGACACGATCCGATGGTAGGCGCCGGCGCGGGTTCGCCGAGAAATGTGCGTCCGTTGGGATTCGGCGCCGTGAATGCCCGGGAACGCGCTACGTGGTCGAAATAGTCCCGCTTTGCATTCACAAATCGAGTGTTTTCACCTGACGCACGTGAAAGTGACGTTTCCTCCCCCAAGAGAACGCTCGTGCCGATGCACCAATGACCACAGGATTCAGGCGTCCGGTAGGTAGCCTGGAAAGTGCTTTTGCAGTACGTGAGAGTGAGGCGACAGAGCGTGATCTTCGTCGAAGTGTTCAGGCTCCTTCTCGTGATCGCCGGGACCATCGGCGGTCTCACGGTGGGGAACGAGATCGGCCGCAACTCGACCGCGCCCGTCGTCGGGATCACCCTGGGCGCGCTGGCTTCGTACCTCCTCGGCGGGATCATCGGACGCCTCATCGACCGGGGCCTGCGCGGTGCGGTGGTGCAGCTGCGCGCCACGCCGGCGAGCGCGGTGTTCGCGGGATCGGTGGTCGGGACGACGGGGCTCCTCCTCGGGCTCGTGGCTGGGCTCCCTGTCGTGGCCCTCGTCCACTCGAGCATCGACTATCCGCTCGTGGCCGCCTTCGCCTGGGTGTTGTGCGCGGCGGGGGTGCGCATCGGGGTGGCCAAGGGCCAGGAGATCGTTCGCGCCGCGGGGATGACCCATCTGCTCGACCGTCCTGCCGAGCCGCCGCCGGGAACCGCCCTCTTGGTGGACGCCTCGGCGGTGATGGACCGGTATCTCATGGTGCTCGGGAGGTCCGGCCTCCTGGCCGGGGGCATCGTGCTGCCGCGTTTCGTGGCCGATGAGGTGCGCGCCCTGTCGCACAGCCCCGACCCCGTGACGTCACGGCGCGCCCATCGTGGGCTCGAGGCGATCGAGGCGCTGCAGGCCGGCGGTGTCTCGGTGTGGCTGGACGAGGACGAGGTCCCGGAGTTCGAAGACAGTGGAGACCGCGTCCTCGCCCTGGCCCATCGCCTCCACGTGCGCCTCGGCACGTGCTCGGCCGCCCTGGCCCAGCGCGCCGAGGCCGCGGAGGTGGACGTGGTCGATCTGCGCCGGCTGACGACCGAGCTCTCGCCCGACCATCCTTCTGGTGAGCACCTGGTCATCGACCTCGTGAAAGAAGGTCGCCAGCCTCGACAGGCGGTGGGTTACCTGCCCGATGGCGACATGGTGGTCGTGAACGACGCGTCGCACCTCGTGGGCCAGGGCGACATCGAGGTCGTCGTCGACTCGGCCCGTCAGACGAGCCAGGGCCTGTTGGTCTTCGCCCAGCTCTTCGAGGGTGGCCCCTCGCTGGCCCAGCGGGCCAGCACCGGCTGAGGCGCACCTCGGTCGCCTTGGCGCCGGAGAGGTGCGCGGCGCCGGACCGGGGCACGGCGGCGGTCAGGCCGCTTTGACCGCCGCCACCAACTTCGACAGGGAGTCCTTGGCGTCTCCGAACAGCATGGTCGTCTTCGGGTCGTAGAGCAGCTCGTTGTCGATGCCGGCGAACCCGGGGCGCATCGAGCGCTTCAGGAAGACGATGTTCGTGGCCAGGTCGGCGTTGATGATCGGCATCCCGAAGATGGGACTGCCCGGCGTGTTCTTGGCGGCCGGGTTCACCGTGTCGTTGGCGCCCACCACGAGCGCGACGTCGGTGGTGGACATGTCCAGGTTGGCGTCGTCCATCTCCTCGAGCTGGTCGTAGGGGACGTTCGCCTCGGCCAGGAGCACGTTCATGTGTCCGGGCATACGGCCCGCCACGGGGTGGATGGCGTAGTACACCTCGACCCCGCGCGCCGCGAGGGCGTCGGCGAGCTCGCGCGCCGTGTGCTGCGCCTGGGCCACGGCCAGGCCGTAGCCCGGGATGATGGCGACCTTGCGCGCATAGGCGAGGAGTACGCCGATGTCGTCGGCGGTCCCCGACCGCACCGACCGCCCCTCGGCGTCGGGGCCCTCGCCCGATGCGGTGACGACCGAGCCGAAGGCGCTGAAGAGGATGTTGGTGAGCGACCGGCCCATGGCCTGGCTCATCATCCGCGTCAGCAGGGTGCCCGAGGCACCCACCAAGGTGCCCGCCACGATGAGCAGCGTGCTGTTGAGGGTGAAGCCCGACGCGGCCACGGCCAATCCGGTGAAGGCGTTCAACAAGGAGATGAGCACGGGGGTGTCGGCCCCGCCGATGGGCAACACGAAGATCGCACCGAGCACGAGCGACAGCACCAACACGATGACGAGCACGGTGGTGCTGGCCGTCACCACCGTGACGACGAGCAGGGCCACGATGGCGATCCCGATGCCGGCGTTGATGGGCTGCTGGGCCGGATAGGTGATGGGGCGCCCCGTCATGAGCTCCTGGAGCTTGGCGAAGGCGACGGCGCTGCCCGCCAGGGACACCGAGCCCACGAGCACCCCGAAGAGGATCTCGCAGATCTTGTAGATGGCCAGCGACTTGCCCGGGACCGAGATGAATTCGGTCACCGACACCAGGGCGGCGGCCCCACCCCCCACGCCGTTGAAGATGGCCACCATCTGCGGCATCGCCGTCATCTTCACCAGCCGGGCCGCGGGGACGGCGATGACGGCCCCGATGGCGATGGCGATGATGATCAGCACCAGGTTGCGGGTGTGGGAGTACACCTGGGGCAGCGAGAACGTCCACGCCACCGCCACGAGCATGCCGCCCGCACCGACCAGGTTCCCGAGCCGGGCGCGCTTGGGCGAGCTCAGGCCCTTGAGAGCCAGGATGAACCCGACGATCGCGATCAGGTAGACGAGGTCGGTGGCGGTGCCTCTGCTCACGACGGCTTCCCCGCGCCCGAGCCGGCTTCCCCGGCCTTGCCGGCCGAGGCGGCTGACGCGTCGCCGTCACCGCCGGCCGCTTTGCGATCCGTCGGCTTCGCCCTGAACATGTGGAGCATCCGGTCGGTCACGACGAAGCCGCCCACCACGTTGAGCGTGGCGAGGACGACGGCGAGGAAGCCGAGCGTGAGTTGGGCGGGGCCGTGCGCCTGGCCCAGCACGAGCATCGTGCCCACGAGGATGATGCCATGGATGGCGTTGCTGCCCGACATGAGCGGGGTGTGCAGGATGCTCGGCACTTTGGAGACGACCTCGTAGCCCACGAAGCCGGCCAGCACGAACACCGTGATGAAGGTCATGAGGCCCGGGGCGGNGGCGATCACGGTGCTTCCTCCTTGGTTCCGGCGAGCAATTCGGCGGTGGGGGCGTGGACGACCTCGCCGGCGCGCACCACGCAGCTGCCGACGACGATCTCGTCGTCGAAGTCGGGCCGCAACGTGCCGTCCACCACGATGAGGGCCAGGAAGTTGGCTACGTTGCGCGAGAACAGGAAGCTGGCGTGGGTGGGCATCGCCGAGGGCGGGTTCGAGAGCCCGGCCACCACCACGCCGTGGTGCACGATGTCCTGGCCCGGCTCCGACACTTCGCAGTTGCCGCCGCTGTCGGCTGCCATGTCGACGATGACCGATCCCTCGACCATGCGCTCCACCATGGCCGTGGTGACGAGGACCGGTGCCTGGCGACCGGGGACGGCCGCGGTGGTGATCACCACGTCGGCGGCGGCCACCTCGTTGCTGATCAGCTCGCGCTGGCGGGCCAGGAACTCCTCGGACTGCACGCGCGCATACCCACCTGCTCCCTCCTGGGACTCGAGCTCGAGCTCCACGAAGTTGGCACCGAGGGACTGCACCTCCTCCTTGGCCGCGGCGCGTACGTCGTAGGCGCGCACCTGGGCGCCGAGCCGACGGGCGGTGGCGATGGCCTGGAGGCCGGCCACCCCTGCGCCGAGCACGAGCACCTTGGCGGGGGGGATGGTTCCCGCCGCCGTCATGAACATGGGGAAGAACTTGGGGAGCCGCTCCGCGGCGGCGAGCGCCGACAGGTAGCCCGACACCGTCGCCTGCGACGACAACGCGTCCATCGACTGGGCCCGGCTGATGCGGGGGATGAGATCGAGGCTGAACGCCGTCGCCTTGCTCTTGACGAGGGCCCGGACGGTGTCGAGCTGCGAACCCGGTTGGAAGAAGCTGACCACGGTGATCCCCTCACCGAGCACTTCCACCTCTTCCGGTGTCGGCGCCTGGACCTTGGCGACGAGGTCGGCGCCCGCCACCGTCTCGGCGGCGCCGGGCCGGAGCGTGGCCCCTTTGTCCGCGTAGGCGGAGTCCGGGAAGTGGGCATGCACGCCGGCGCCTTCCTGCACGATGACCTCGACACCCGTGCCGACCAAGCGTCCGGCCACGTCGGGAATCATCGCCACCCGGTGCTCGCCGGTGCGCGTTTCGGTAGGGACGGCGAGTTTCACGGGGGGCTATCAGAGCACGTCAAGGCACGACGCTCCACTTTGACGACGCGTCAGGCACCGCGCAGGGCGGCGAGGAAGGCGGGCCCCTCGTTCCCGCCGTGGACCTCGAGGGCGGCCCCCGACACGTACGACGCCAGCGGCGAGGCCAGGAACAGGCAGGCACCGGCCACGTCGTCGGGGGTCCCCATCCGACCCAGGGGAACCGTGGCGGCCACCGCGGCGAGCCCGGCCGCCCCTCCGTAGTGGTCTTCGGCGGCGTCGGTGGCGATCATCCCCGCCACCACGCAATTGACGCGGACCTTGGGAGCCCACTCGACCGCCAAGGTGCGGGTCAGGTTGATGAGCCCCGCTTTGGCGGCGCCGTAGGCGGCGGTCCCCGGTGACGGGCGCAGCCCCGACACGCTGGCGATGTTGATGATCGAGCCGCCGCCTGCGGCCTCCTGCATCAAGGCGTTGGCGGCCTGGGCGCAGTACATGGGGGCGAGGAGGTTGAGCGCGACGACCTGGGCCACGAATCGCGCCGAGGCGTCCGCGGCGGGCACGGCCGGCGAGCCACCGGCGTTGTTGACGAGCACGTCGACGCGCCCGAAATGCTCGTGCGTGGCGCGCAGGACCGACGCCGCCTGTTCACCGTCGCGCACATCCGCGGTGAAGAACACCGCCCGCCGCCCGGCCGCCACCGGGAGGTCGTCCACCGCCGGCTGGTTCCGTCCGCAGATGGCCACGTCCGCCCCCGCCGCCAGGAAGGCCTCGGTGATGCCGCGGCCCACGCCCCGGGACCCGCCCGTCACGACGACCACCTTTCCCGTGAAATCGAGCTTTCCCGTGGAGTCGATGCCCTCGGTCACGTGCAGAACCTAATGGGATTACCCCGTCGACGCCCCGGCGAGCGGGCGGTGCGTGGTGTCGGTACCCGCCGGGTCGGGGGGGTCGGTCGGGACCGCTCTTGACCTTCTCGGCAGCCAGAACGAGACTCGCAGCAGGGGTGAGGACGTCGGGGGGCGTCCTTCCGGGGGGACTGCGGAGGTGCGATGAGAACGAGGACGCGTCCCGCGTCACCGGTCTCGTTGCAGTACCTGCCCGCGCTGGACGGGATTCGGGGAGTGGCGGTGGTGGCGGTCATCGCCACCCATACCGTGGCGACGATCCCGGGCGGCTTCTTGAGCGTCGACGTCTTCTTCGCGTTGTCGGGCTACCTGATCACCTCGCTCCTGATCGCCGAGTGGCGCGAGACCGGCACCATCGCTCTCGGTCGGTTCTGGTCGCGTCGGGCCCGACGTCTGCTTCCGGCCCTGTTCCTCATGCTCACCGCCGTGGGCGCGGGTGCCGCCCTGTGGCCGCAGATCTTCGGCAGCACCTCGTTACGGGGCGACACCCTGGCGACGGTCCTCTATGTCGCCAACTGGCACTTCATCGCCGACCACACCAGTTACTTCCAGGCCTACGGGACGGCGTCCCCGTTGCTCCACACGTGGTCCCTGGCCATCGAGGAGCAGTTCTACCTGGTGTGGCCGATCGTGGTCCTGGCCGTGCTCGGGCTGCGCCGGCCCCGGGCACGCGCCGGGGGCGACCCGGACGGGGTGTGGGTCAGCGGCGGGGCCGGTGACCCCGGTGATCGGCGACGTCGCCTGACGGTGCTCTTCGTTCTCGCCGCCGCCGGTGCGGTGGCCTCGGCGCTGTGGATGGCGGCGCTGACCCATGCCGGTGGCGACACCACGCGCAGCTTCTATGCCAGTGACACCCGTGCCCAGGCGATCCTGGTCGGTGCGGCACTCGCCATCGGGAGCGTGTTGTGGGCGCCCACCCGATCTCGCCGGGCCCGCGCCGCGCTGTGGAGCTGGGGCGTCGCCGGCGTGGTGGGAACGGCTCTGCTGTGGGCGCTCGTCCCCGCCAGCTCGCTGCTCGTGTTCCGGGGTGGCTTCTTCGTCGCCGCGCTGTGCACGGCCGGCGTCATCGCGTGTGTCGCCAACCTTCCCACCAGCCCTCTCGCCTCGGTCCTGTGTGTGAGACCGCTGCGCTACGTGGGCCGTATCTCCTACGGCATGTACCTCTGGTACTGGCCGCTCATCCTGGTCCTGTCGGGCACCCGCACCCACCTCCAGGGGTATCGGTTGCTCGGGGTCCGGCTCGTGGCGATCATCGCCGTGGCGACGGCCTCGGCGTACCTCGTCGAGCTTCCGATCCGCAGAGGCCATCTCCCGGTCTGGTGGGCACCGACCGCCATGCCGATCGCCGCCAGCCTGGCCGTGCTCACCACGTTCCTGGCCACGGTGGGCGTGAGCGACGTGGCGGCGGCGTCGGTGGGGGGCGGGCACGGCACCGCGCTCGCCACGGCGGCGACGAGGGGATCGGGCGAATCGGCGCGCACCATGACGTCTTCTGCGCCCGTGAAGGTGCTCATCGTGGGGGACTCGATCGCGGGCACGCTCGGCGTCGGGATCGGCCAGCTGATGTCGCAGAACGACATGGTGGCGGTGAACGAGGGCAGTCCGGGCTGCTCGGTGTCGATGGACCAATTGGTGAAGGTGCTGTGGTTCACCAACCCACCCGGCAAGCCGTGCGTGGAGGACGACCCCGACGCCCTGTTGGCCCAATGGCGCGCCTGGGTGGACCAATTCAATCCCGACGTCGTGCTCTACCTGGCCCGCAGCGAAGTCCTCGACCAGGAGGTGAATTCGACGTGGACCAACCTGGGGGTAGCGGCCTTCGACTCGTACGTGACGTCGCGGTTCCACCAGGCCATCGACGTCCTCGGATCCCGCGGTGCCCATGTCGTCTTGCTGACCTCACCGTTCTACGACACCGGCGTGCAGCCGAGCGGCTTGCCGTGGCCCGAGGACGATCCCGCCCGGGTGACCCTCGACAACCAGATCATCGAGTCGATGGCCGATCCCCCCGTCCGGAGCTCGGGTGGGGCGCGGTCGTCGTCGCGTTCCCGGACGGGTTCCGGGTCGAACTCGGGGTCGGGCCCACGGGCCGGTTCCGGCTCGGTTCGCCCCCAGCGTGGGCCGTCCTCATGGATCACCGGCAGGGGCAACGTCACGGTGATCGACTCCGGGGCGTGGCTGTCGCCGGGTGGGCACTACAGCGTCACGGTCGACGGCGTGCAGGCCCGGTGCGGGGACGGCGTCCATCTCACCGTGGCCGGGAGCGAGTGGCTGGCCAAGCGGATCCTGCCCGTCATCTCGTTGTTGGGCCGGGCGCACCAGGCGTCGTCGCCCACGGGCTCGTGGTCGGGCGAGACCGCGCTGACCCCCCCGTCGTGGTACTCGGAGCTGCCCTGCGCCGCCTCGTGATCGCTCCGGCGGGCTCGGTCTGACCCCTCGGGCCACGCTGCGCACGTTCGCATGCGACGCCGACCACCGAATACCCTGCTCGGACCGGCGCGGCTGACATCAGTCCGGTCGGCTCGACGATCCTGACGGGGTCGTCACGGAACGATCTGGAGCCGTCCATGGGTATCGAGACACACGAGCGCTCGCCGGGCACCGCCGAGGTGGTCATCGACGTGCCTCCCGTGAACGCGCTCGACGTGGCGTCCTGGTTCGCCTTCGCTGACGCCGTGCTGACGGCAGGTTCGATCCCGTCGGTGCGGGTGGTCGTGGTGCGAGCCGAGGGACGAGGATTCTGTGCGGGCGTGGACATCAAGGAGATCCAGACCAAGGGGGACGAGGCGCTGGTCGGGGTGAACCGGGGCTGCGCGGCGGCGTTCGCGGCCGTCTACGACTGCGAAGTGCCGGTGATCGTCGCCGTGCACGGTTTCTGCCTCGGCGGGGGCATCGGCATCGCCGGGAACGCCGACATCGTCGTGGCTTCTCACGACGCCACGTTCGGGCTGCCCGAGGTCGACCGGGGCGCGCTGGGCGCCGCCACCCATCTCGCCCGGCTCGTTCCCCAGCACCGCATGCGTTCGATGGTGTACACGGCCCAGCCTGCCACGGCGGCCGAGCTGCACCACTACGGCTCGGTGCTGCGCGTCGTGCCCAAGGACGACCTCGTCGCCACTGCCTACGAGGTGGCCGAGTCCATCGCGTCGAAGAGCCCGACCATCATCCGCCGTGCCAAGGAGTCGCTCAACGGAATCGACCCCGTCGACGTGAAGCGCAGTTACCGCTTCGAGCAGGGGTTCACCTACGAGCTCCATGTCGCCGGGGTCGCCGACGAGCAGCGCCGAGCCTTCGTCGAGAAGCGCGACGCGGACACCTCCACGTGAGCGGTCGCACGGGGAGGTGGGCGTGAGCGACAAACGCGCCACCGTCGAGGACATGGTCGCAGAGCTCCGCGACGGCATGACCGTCGGCTTCGGGGGGTGGGGATCGCGCCGCAAGCCCATGGCCGTGGTGCGGGCCATCCTGCGTTCCGGCGTCGGCGACCTGACCGTCGTCTCCTACGGCGGACCCGACATCGGGGTGCTGTGCGCGGCGGGTCGCGTCCGCAAGGCGGTCTACGCCTTCGTGACCCTCGATTCCATCGCCCTCGACCCCCATTTCCGCAAGGCCCGCCAGGCCGGGACCATCGAGGCGATGGAGATCGACGAGGGCATGTTCTACCTGGGCCTGCTGGCCGCGTCCCAACGTGTGCCCTTCCTCCCGACCCGAGCCGGACTGGGCTCCGACGTCCTGCGCGTGAACCCCGGCCTGCGCACGGTGCGCTCGCCCTACGACGACGGCGAGGAGTTGGTCGCCATGCCGGCGCTCACCCTCGACGTCGCCTTCGTGCACGCCAACCGGGCCGACACCCATGGCAACGCGCAGATGCTCGGCCCCGACCCCTTCTTCGACGAGCTCTTCCTGGGCGCCGCCACCCGACGCTTCGTCACCGCCGAAAAGGTGGTGGAGCCGGGCCGGCTCACCGACGAGGGCCCCATCCAGACCGTCGTCGTCAACCGGCTGATGACCGACGCCGTGGCCGAGGCGCCCGGCGGCGCCCACTTCACGTCGTGTCCACCCGACTACGCCCGCGACGAGGCGTTCCANAAGGCGTATGCGTCGGCGGCCGCCGATGCCGATGCCTGGGCGGCGTTCGACCGCCGCTACCTCCAGGTCGACGAGGCCGGGTACCGCGCCGCCGTGCAGGAAACCTCTCATGCCTGACACCGAGGTCACACGGGCCGAGGTCTGCGCCGTGGCGTGCGCCCAGGCGTGGCGCGGCGACGGAGAGGTGATGGCGAGCCCCTTCGGCACCGTGCCCCAGATCGGTGCCCGCCTGGCCCGGCTCACCTTCGAGCCCGATCTCGTGCTCACCGACGGTGAGGCCGCGCTCATGGCGAACACCCCGTCGGTGTCGGCGCGACGCGACGAGCTCGTGCTCGAGGCGTGGATGCCGTACCGGCGCGTGTTCGACGTGGTGTGGTCGGGTCGGCGCCACATCATGATGATGGCGTCGCAGGTGGACCGGTTCGGCAACCAGAACCTCAGCGCCATCGGCGATTGGGCCCGGCCCAAGGCCCAGCTGATCGGGGTGCGGGGCGCGCCCGGCAACAGCCTCAACCACACCACGAGTTACTGGGTCCCGGCCCACACGGCGCGCAGTTTCGTCGAGCACGTCGACATGGTGTGCGGCGTCGGCTACGACCGCGCCGCCGCGGCGGGGTACTCGGCGACGCGCTTTCACGATGTCCGCCTGGTCGTGTCGAACCTGGGCGTCTTCGACTTCGACACCCCCGATCACGCCATGCGGATCCGGTCCCTGCACCCGGGCGTCGAGGTCGAGGAGGTCGTGGGGGTCACCGGGTTCGAGCTCGTGGTCCCCGACCCGGTCCCCACCACGCCGCTTCCCACCGCCGACGAGCTCGAACTGATCCGCGAGGTCCTGGACCCGACACGGCAGCGCGACAAGGAGATCCCGTCCTGACCCCGGACGTCGGATTGCCCGACCCTCACCCTGCCCTGCATACCCGGCTGTGCGACCTGGTCGGCGTGCGCTACCCGATCGTGCAGACGGGCATGGGCTGGGTGGCCGGTCCCCGGCTCGTCGCCGCGACGGCCAACGCCGGGGCGCTCGGGATCCTGGCCTCGGCGACGATGACCGTCGACGAGCTGCGTACCGCCATCGCGGAGGTGCAGGCCCGCACCGGCGCGCCATTCGGCGTGAACCTGCGCACCGACGCCCCCGACTCATCCCAGCGCATCGCGCTGCTCGTGGACGCCGGGGTGAAGGTGGCGAGCTTCGCGCAGGCGCCCCGCCCCGACATGGTGGCCCGACTGCGCGACGCGGGTGTGGTCGTGATCCCCACCGTCGGCGCCCGGCGTCACGCCGAGAAGGTGGCCGAGTGGGGGGTCCACGGCGTCATCGCCCAGGGTGCCGAGGGTGGCGGCCATACCGGCCAGGTGCCCACGTCGCTGTTGCTGCCCCAGGTCTGTGATGCCGTCGGTGACCGGGTGGCGGTCATCGGTGCGGGGGGATTCTCGAGCGGCCGCGGGCTCGTGGCCGCGCTGGCCTACGGCGCGGCCGGGATCGCCATGGGGACGCGCTTTCTCCTCACCCGCGAGAGCACGGTGCCCGATGACGTGAAGAAGATCTACCTGGGCACCGCCGTCACCGGGACCGTCGTCACCACCCGGGTCGACGGCGCTCCCCAGCGCGTGATCCGCACCGAGGTCGTCGACCATCTCGAGGGCGCGGGCCGGGTGACGGCGTTGCCGCGGGCCCTTCGCAACGCCCTGGCCTTCCGGCGCCAGACGCGCACCTCGATGCGCGCCCTGTTGGCCGAGGGACGCGCCATGAAGGAGGGCAACGAGCTGTCGTGGGCTCAGGTGGTCATGGCCGCCAACGCCCCGATGATGACCAAGGCCGCCCTCGTCGAGGGTCGCACCGATGTCGGCGTCCTGCCGACCGGCCAGGTCGTGGGCGTGATCGAGGAGCTCCCCAGTGTCGCCGAGCTCATCACCGCCATCGTGACCGAGGCCAACGCCACCCTCGTGCGGCTCGGCGGCGCCGGCTGACCCTTCTCGACACGCCGCCGCGATGCGATGGCCGTTACCGGGTCGGTTGCAGGCCAGTGGCCTGCGAGATGGCGGCGACGAGCGCATTGGCGGTGCCGTCGACGGCCTGGGCGATCGGTGACGAAGGATGCGCCAGGGCGCTCGCAATCTGGGCGAACGACTTCCCTTGGAGCACCGTCGGGCTGTAGCTGGCGCCGATCATCACGGAGCGGTTGCCGATGTCGATGAAGGGGATCGCCCCCGCTTCGGACGTGTACGGCGCCTGGTCGTAGGTGTCGAGCACCGATTGCTGGGCCGGCGTGAGCTTCTGCAGGGTCGGGTACTGGCCCCCGACGGCCTGGTTCGTGGCCAGCTCCACCGGCGTGAAATCGAGGACCGGGCTCGTGTACGTGGACCCGTAGAAGGAGAGGGTCGGTGTGTCGGGGTAGATGTCGCTCGACGACGAGTGTGTCCTCTCGAGCCCGGAGAACGCACCGAAACGGGACAGGGCCACGGTCAGGGCCCAACGTTGCGCCGCGCAGTACGGGCAGTACTCGGCGCCCACGTAGAGGATTTCCGGCCTGCCGTCGGTGCCCACGAGTGGCGCGTGCGTTCCGGTGACCTTGGTCGGGCCCGTCACACCGGCGGGTACCCCCACGGTGCGAAGCGTCGTCGGGCTCACCGAGGTGACCGCGGCCTGCACCGAGACCGAGGCCGGCACTGCCCCCGAACCCACGGCGGTGCCGGACGCGGTAACAGACCCCGCACTGAGCGTCGAGACCCGAGCCGAACTCCCGGCCCCCGCCGCCACGGCGAGGAATGTCACCACCACGAGGACGACGACGGCGATCGGGACCGCCGTCCACCACGTCCGACGGTGCGAGCGCCGAGGTGGTGCTGTTGGCGGTCGCAGCGGGGTCGCGGCCGAGCGCTTTGGTTGTGTCGCGTTGGGGCGATGGGATTGAAGGGCGGGACGTCGGCGGGCGTTGGGTTGTTGGGGGTTGGGTTGTTGGGGCTTGGACTTGGCGCCACCGCGGGCGGCGCTCTGATTGCGGTTGGTCATTTCGAACTCCTCGGCATGGGCCCGCGCGCGGGGAGGCGCACGAGTCGAAGGTCTGGACTGCTCGGTCGTGCTGACCGAGTGCCCCGGCGCCTCGGTGCCCGCGCACGGGCATCACGACACAAGGCGACAAGGCAACGTCTCTGGCTGGCGGCGGTTGGCGCGGCTGACGCCGGTTTGGTGCGGCGGTGTGCCGCCGCGATCAGAGACTCAGGCGAATGCCGGGAGAGAACGAGGAGGGCGCATGATCGCCAGTGGCCTGCCGTCGGGAAGCAGTCCCGACTCGCGCCGACGACGCCGGACACGACATGCCGGGGCGGCGGCGATGATCGCGGCCCCAACGACGATGAGCAAAGGAGCCCCGAGCGTGGTCGACGCGACGATCGAGCCGGCTCCGGCGCACTGCGCGGCGTTCTCGAGACAGGGGCCCGGGCGGGGAGTCTGCGCGGCGTGCCCGCCGGCGGTGCTGTGGGAAGCGTTGGTCGCAGGAGATGGTGCCGCCATCGCCACCGAGGCGCTCGCCACCACGACGAGCGTGACCGCGCCCACTGCTACGGCCAAGCGGCGCACGAAAGCCACGTCATGAGCATAGGAACTCGGGCACAAGAATTGGCCGCGCCCCCGGCGCCGAAGGTCGTCGGGCCGCCCCAGGGCGATCCGGTCGCCGGGTCGCGATACCTTCGGACGCGCCAGCCGAGAGACGTCGAAGCGCAGCCCCGCGACGTCCGAGATCGAGAGGAGTCGTCGTGCACGCCATTGTCCTCGATACCCCCGGGCCCCTCGAGAGCGGCGTCATCCACGGGGGGGAGATCGCCGATCCCCACCCGGGCCCGGGCCAGATCGTGGTGAAGGTGGTGGCATGCGGTGTGTGCCGGTCGAACCTCCACATGATCGAGGGCGATTGGGTGCGCTACGGCGTTCCCGCCTTCACCCCCATCATCCCCGGGCACGAGGTCGTGGGCCGGGTCGTCGAGGTCGGGAGCCAGGTCGACTGGATCGGTCCCGGCGATCGGGTCGGGGTGCAACCGCTCTGGTCCACCTGCGGTCACTGCCCGTACTGCCTCACCGGGCGCGACCAGCTTTGCGCCACGAAGCAGATCACGGGGGAGACCGTGCACGGCGGCTACGCCGAGTACATGTTGGCCACCGCCGCCCACGCCCACCCGGTGCCCGACTCGATCGACGACATCGAGGCGGCACCGCTGTTCTGCCCGGGCATCACCGGGTACAACGCCGTGTCGAAGGCGGCACCCCATCCCGGTTCCACGCTGGCGGTCTTCGGTGTCGGCGGTGTCGGCCACATGGTCATCCAGTTCGCCGTCCTGGCCGGGGCGGATGTCTACGCGGTGGCGCGTGCGCCCGAGCATCTGCAGCTCGCCGAGGAGCTCGGTGCTCACCCCGTCGACGCCACCGGCGGTGATCCCGCATCGGTCTTCGCTTCTCTGGGTGGCGTCGACGCGGCGGTGATGTTCGCACCTTCGGACCGGGTGCTACACCAAGCCATTGAAGCCGTGAAGCCGGGAGGCACCGTCGTGCTCGGTGTGCATGCCCAGGTCGGGGAGCTCCCCTTCGCGGACGAGAAGCGATTGGTGGGATCGGTGATCGGGTCCCGTCAACAGATGCGAGAGGTCCTGGCCCTCGCCGCGGCGGGAAAGGTCAGGGCGCACTGTGAGACCTACGCCCTCGATGATGCAGTCGAGGCGCTCAGCCGCCTCAAGCGGGGAGAGGTCAGAGCCCGGGCCGTCCTGGTCCCGGCCTGACGGCGGCGAGGGCGGGGAAACGATGTGGGGGAACGAGGGCGGGCGAAACCGACCGGAAGGGACCCGCTAGCCCAGGCGCTCGATGATGGTGGCGTTGGCCTGGCCACCGCCTTCGCACATCGTCTGCAGGCCGTAGCGGCCCCCGGTGCGCTCGAGCTCGTTGAGCATCGTCGCCATGAGACGCGCCCCGGAGCACCCCGTGGGGTGCCCGATGGCGATCGCACCGCCGTTGGGGTTGACGCGGTCCATGTCGGGATGCAGCTCGCGCTCCCACGCCAGGACGACCGACGCGAACGCCTCGTTGATCTCCACCACGTCCATGTCCTCGAGCCGCAGCTTGGACTTCTCGAGCACGAGCCGGGTGGCGGGGATGGGCGCGGTGAGCATGATGACCGGGTCGTTGGCGGCCACGGCGAAGGTGTGGAAGCGGGCCCGGGGGCGCAGTCCCAGGGACGCGGCGCGCTCCTCGCTCATGACGAGAACGGCCGCAGCACCGTCGGAGATCTGTGAAGACGTGCCGGCCGTGACCGTGCCGTCCTCGGAGAAGGCGGGGACCAGGCCGCCGAGCTTTTCGATGCTCGTGTCGCGCCGCACCCCTTCGTCGGCCTCGATGGTGCCGTCCCCGTCGGGCCCCGGTGAGCGCACCACGACGAGCTCGTTGGCGAAGCGCCCCTCGTCCTGGGCCGCCGCGGCGCGCCGGTGCGACTGCAGGGCGAAAGCGTCCATCTCGTCGCGCCCGATGTCCCAGCGCCGGGCGATCTCCTCGGCCGACAGGCCCTGGTGGATGAATTCGAACCGGGCGTGGACGGTGGGCCCGTAGGCCTCGCCGGGGCCGGGGTCCGTGGTGGAGCCGATCGGGACCCGGCTCATCGATTCCACACCGGCCCCGATGACGATGTCCATGGCCCCCGACATCACGGCCTGGGCCGCGAAGTGGATGGCTTGTTGGGCCGAACCGCACTGGCGGTCCACGGTGGTCCCGGGGACGGTGTCGGGGAATCCCGCCGCCAGCGCGGCGTTGCGGCCGATGTTCATGGCCTGCTCACCCACGGTCATGGTGCATCCCATGACCACGTCCTCGACCAGGGCGGGGTCGAGGTCGTTGCGCTGCACGAGGGCCTTGAGCGGTGCGGCGGCGAGGTCCACGGCGTGCCAACCCGACAACTTGCCGTTGCGGCGCCCCACCGGGGTGCGCACCGCGTCGACGATCACCGCGTGGGGCATGACAGGCCTCCTGGGCCGGGCCTTGTGCACGAAATCCGAGCGTCCCGGGCCCCTCGATTGTTGCCCAATATCTGGCGGTGTGTCAGATTCCCGCTCATGGACCTCCGCTTCACGCCTGAGCAGGAGCGGTTCCGCGCCGAGGCCCGCTCGTGGCTCGAGGCCAACGCTCCCTCCGCGTCGAAGGGGACCGGCCCCTTGCCGTCACTCGACACGGCCGAGGGGTTCGAGGCCCACCGGGCCTGGGAGCGGGCCATGTACGACGCCCGCTGGTCGGTCGTGTCATGGCCCGAGGAGTACGGCGGTCGTGGGGTCGGGCTCCTGGAGTGGCTCATCTTCGAGGAGGAGTACTACCGGGTCGGCGCGCCCACCCGGGTCGGCCAGAACGGCATCTTCCTCCTCGCCCCGACCCTGTTCGAGTTCGGGACCCCCGAACAGAAGGCGCGGTATCTCCCCGCCATGGCTTCGGGGGAGGAGATCTGGTGCCAGGGATGGTCCGAGCCCGACGCCGGGAGCGACTTGGCCGCCATCCGCAGCCGCGCCACGTTCACCCCGGACACCGGGGGCAGCGGCACCGACGACACGGGCAGCGGCACCTGGACGCTCAACGGGCAGAAGACGTGGTGCTCGCGCGGCGCCTTCGCCGACTGGATCTTCGGCCTGTTCCGCTCTGATCCCGAGGCGGAGCGACACCGGGGCCTCACCTATTTTCTCGTGCCCATGGACAGCCCGGGCGTGACCGTCCGGCCCATCGCCCAGCTCGACGGCGAGACGGGGTTCGCCGAGGTCTTCTTCGAGGACGTGGCCGTCCCGGCCGCCCAGGTCCTCGGGGGGGTGGGCGAGGGCTGGAAGGTGGCCATGGCCACGGCCGGATCCGAACGCGGCCTGTCGTTGCGCAGCCCGGCGCGCTACACCGAGGCCGCCGCCCGCCTCGTCGAGCTGTACCGGCACCGGGCCGAGGCCGATCCGGTGAGTGCGGCGCGCCACGCCGATGACGTGGCACGCGCCGTGATCGACGCCGAGGCCTATCGGCTCCAGACGTATTGGACCGTGACGCGCGTGCTCGACGGTGCCGGGGTCGGGCCCGAAGCGTCGATGAACAAGCTGTTCTGGTCGCAGACCGATCTCGCCATCCACGAAACCGCGCTGGCGCTGCTCGGCGTGGAGGCCGAGATGCTCGCCGACGACTCCCGCCCGCCGCCGTGGCTCGACGGGTTCCTCTTCGCCTTGGCCGGTCCGATCTACGCCGGCACCAACGAGATCCAGCGCAACGTGGTGGCCGAGCGCGTGCTCGGGTTGCCTCGGGCCTGAGCGAAACGGCGAGTCGACAGCCCGTGCACTTCGCCTTCGACGAGGACCAGCTCGAGTTCCGCGCCCAGCTTCGGGTCTTCGCCGAGAAGCAGTGCACGCCGGGGGACATCCGTGACGCGTGGGCGTCTCCGCTCGGTTGGTCGCGGCCCCGGTGGGCGGCGCTGGCCCAGATGGGCGTGACCGGGATCACCGTTCCCGAGGAGTTCGGGGGAATGGGCCTCGGTCTGATCGACGTCGTGCTGCTCCTCGAGGAGGCCGGTCGGGCCGGGCTGCCCGAGCCCCTGGTCGAGACCGTCGCCCTCGGCGTCCCGGTGCTCCTCGACGCACCCGGCCCCCAGGGCGCGGCGTTGCGGGCGCGCTGGCTGCGCTCGGTCGCCGACGGCGGGACGACGATCGCGGTCGGGACCTCGTCGATGCCCGCCGTGCCCGGCGCCGTGGGCGCCGAGCTCTTCGTGCTCGAGCGCGACGGGGAGCTCCACGCCGTGCCCGCCGCCGCCGTGGCGCTCACGGCGCGCCCCGCCCTCGACGGGTCGAGGGGTCTGGCGCAGGTCGCCTGGGAGCCGTCCCCGACCACGCTCGTCGTGTCGGGTTTCGAAGCCGAGGAGTTCCTCGCCGCGCTGGCCGACCGGGCGGCGATGGCCACCGGGGCGGTGTTGGTGGGCGTGGCCGACCGGCTCATCGCCATGGCCGCGCACTACGCGCAGGAGCGGGTGCAGTTCGGAAAGCCCATCGGATCCTTCCAGGCGGTCAAGCACCATCTCGCCGACGCGCTGGTGCGTGTGGAGTTCGCCCGGCCCATGGTGTACCGAGCCGCCCTGTCTCTGACCGAGGGCGACCGCGACGGCAGCCTGCACGCGTCGATGGCCAAGGCGATGGCGTCGGACGCGGCGACCCTGGCGGCGCGCACCGCGCTCCAGGTCCACGGCGCCATCGGCTACACGTGGGAGCACGACCTCCAGCTGTGGATGAAACGGGCGTGGGCACTGGCGGCGGCATGGGGCGATGCCGCCACCCATCGCGCCCGGGTGCTCGAGCGGTTGGTGGCCGCCCGGGGTTCCTGAACGCCGCCGGTTCTCGCTACGGCACCGCCTCCGCCGCCACGGTGTGGGCGAGGGCGGTCAACGGGGGATCCTGGTAGGTGTACTGGTCGTCAGGGTTCACGGGGCTCGTGCCGAGCGCGTTCGTGACCGTCACGTCCGCCGTCGAGCTCTCTCCCGGGAACGCGCTGGGTGGGACGATGGCGGTGATCTCGGTTCCCGAGACGACGGTGACGTCGGTGGCGGACATCGAGCCGAACTGGACGCTGGGGGTTCCGTACTGGAACCCCGCGCCGGTGATGGTCACCTCGATACCTCCGCCTTCTGTTCCCCCGCTCGGGCTGATGGCGCTCACCGATGGCCACGCCACGCCTCCGGTCAGCGTGTGCAGGACGATCGAACCGGTGGAGACGTTGCCGCCCCCCGGGACCTTTCCTCCCGCCGCCCAGCACACCGACACCGTCGGGCACGACACGGCCTCGAGCTCCAGATGACCCGCGTCGGTGCTTTCCAGGGACCACGTGTTCCCGCCGTCGGAGGTGGAGATGAGGGGCGTGTCGGGTGTGGGCGACCCTCCGTTCTCGAGCAGGCCGGCCGCGGTGCAGTGGAGGCTGTCGGGACACGAGATGGCGTCGGGCCACGCGTTGAGGCCGGGCACCGAGATCGGGGTCACGCTCCACGTCCCGCCCCCGTCGGTGGTCTGGAGGTGCAGCAAACCTCCCGCGCTGCCCGTCACGCAATTGGCCGACGTCAGACAGCCGACGGCGTACATGAAGTCGTCGGGTGAGGTCTGCGCGCTCCACGTGCGACCCCCGTCGGAAGACGTGGCGATCACGCCGCTTATGACAGGAACGGGAAGCGGCGAACCCATCTCTTGGATTTCGTCACCGACGGCCGTGCACACGGTGACGGTCGGACAGGTGATCGACGTCAGCCCGACCCCGGAGCTGTCGGGAACGGTGGGGGCGATGACTGACGAGCTGCTCCACGTCGCCCCCCCGTCGGTCGTCCTGAGCACCTGGTTGCCAACCGGGTTGTCCGACGAGCTCGAAATGCCTTCGGCGACCCAACAGTGTTGGTCATCGAGGCACCACACCGAGCTGAAGCCGTATCCCGAGGACGGGATGGCGACGGGCGCCCAGCTCGACCCACCGTCGGTCGTTTCTATGGCGTCCCCGTCGTCGTTTCCCCCCACGGCGAGACAGTGCCCGACGTCGGGACACGAGATGGCGTTGAGCGAGGCCCCGCCGATCGCACCGGTGAGTGACGACCACATGCCACCGCCATCGGTGCTGGTCTGGAGGGTGGTCTGGCCCGAGACCGTCTGACCGACGGCGAAGCACACCGAGGTGCTGGGGCAGGAGATCCCGATGATCTGCGAGAGGTCGTCGGTGGACAGCTGCGGGAACCAACCGAGACAGCCGCTCAGTGCGACCGAGACCAAGAGCGTGGCGACGGGGATCCCCAGTCGACGCACGAACTTCCTCTGCCACAGCTCGGCCATATTGCCTCGCTCTGCCATCCCCCAGAAGGCCTCAACCTAACCCCCGATGGCGTCGCTCGCTCGCAGCTGGCCGTAGATGGTCTCGGAGTCGAAGTAGACGCGCTCGCACACGATGCCGTCGCCCCCGGGCTCGAATTCGAAGAGCGCCACCATCGGACACCGGAAGGACCGGCCCGTCGGCTCCTCCCCGGTGAGCGAGCCGAGGTGGGTCCCGAGCAGGTCGAACTCGACGACGACGGTGTCTTCGGCGCTCAGGAGAGAGCGAACTTCGTTGCGCTGGTCGGGGAACACGGCGCGGGAGCGGGCGTAGTACTGCTTCACCTCCTCGGCTCCGTCGTAGACCTGGCCGGTGCCGATGAGCTCGTACCGGGGGTGGGTGAAGGTGGCGAGCGTGTCGTCGAACCGGCTCTCGTTCTCCGAGGCCATGTGCTCACGCACGACGGCCTCCCGGCGACGGTGCAGGTCGGGACCGGGCACGTCAGGGGGTGAGGTGGGCATCCTCCGCAAGGTAGCGCCCCGATCGAGCGTCGGGTGACGCCGCCCGGGCTCGGCGCGTCGTAGTCTGGGGTCATGGCAGAGAAGTCACGACCGTCCGCTGAATCGAAGAAGCCGGGCCGCAGCGTCAAAGAGAAGCGAGCGGCCAAGCACCAGAAGCAGGCCGAGCAGAAGCAGGCCCGGAAGGGCTGGAACGCCAAGTAGCAGTCATGACCTGAACAGGTCCGTGACGTCGACGAACGGTGACGTGCACGGGTGCCCGTGGGCCACGTACACCTGAGGAAGGTCCCGGGGCGAGGCGGGAACACGCACCAGCGTCGATGACCGCGTGCCGTAGGTTTCGGTGTGCACGCACGCGGCGAAGGTCTCGACCGGCCGGACGCGTCCCTCGTGGCCCCCGGAGCTGGTGGTCGTCCCGGTCTCGGGCGTGGGACCGACAACCGGATCGGGAACGCTGTGGTCGACGAGCACCGAACGCACCCGCTCGACGAGGTTTTCGCCCTCGAGCGTGCCGGCATCACCGAGCAACGTCCGCACGTGGTCCGCTTTGGGCGAGTCGGCGTGGAGCGGGTTGTTCTCGAGGATGTGGATGCCGGGCCCGAGCGCCTCGACCCGGGGCCTGTCGTCGCCGGGGGCGGAGCCGGTCATGTCCAGCGCGTAGAGCGTGGTGCGGTCTCCGACCAGGAGCCACGCCGGGTTGTAATCCCCAGGGCGGAACCTCGTCACGAACTCGTCCACCGCCGATGACGCGTCACGATGGTGGGCGAGCGCCACGGGGAGCTCCCCCCGTGACCGCTTGGCGGGATCCCGCCCCTCGGGGGCGGGACGGTTGGTGAGGCCCGCGACTACACCGTGCTCGTTGACCGCCAACCACGTCCCGCCCGCCTCCTCGTCGCGACCACCCAGGATGCGTGGGCGCGCGTCGCCCAACACGGTCATGGCGACGGCGGGGCGGGCGAGCTGTTCGTCGCGGTTGGCCCCGACGACGAGTGGTGCACCGGGGTCGAGCCGCGACACCACCACGAGCAGGCACATCGAGGTCAGGGTAGCGGTGGGCCGGCGCGCAACCTGACACGCCGTCAGATCGATGGCTATGCTCGCCCGCGTGGGCGACCTGCCGTTGATCATCTCCGTGGACGACCATGTCGTGGAGCCCGCCAACGTGTGGCAGGACCGGCTTCCCGCCAAGTACCGCGACATCGGCCCGCGCATCGTGCGCGCCCCCATGGGCGAGATCACCTTCATCGGGGGCAAGCTCACCGTGGCACCGGGGAGCGAGGGCGTCCCCACCGACTGGTGGTACTACGAGGAGCTGCGCCGGCCCCTGTTGCGCCTCGACGCGGCGGTGGGGGTGCCCCGTGACGAGGTCACCATCACCGGGGTCACCTACGACGACATGCGGCCCGGCGCCTACCAGGTGAAGCCGCGCCTCGAGGACATGGACATCAACCATCTCGAGGCGTCGCTGTGCTTTCCCACATTCCCGCGCTTCTGCGGGCAGACCTTCACCGAGGCCGACGACAAGGCCCTGGCGCTGCTGTGCGTGCAGGCCTACAACGACTGGATGGTCGACGAGTGGTGCGCGGAGTCGGCGGGCCGGCTGATCCCCTTGTGCCTCATCCCGCTGTGGGACGCGCACCTCGCCGCCGCCGAGGTGCGGCGCAACGCGGCGCGCGGCGTGAAAGCCGTGTGCTTCAGCGAGATCCCGCCCTTCCTCGGGCTGCCCTCGGTGCACGACCCCGACAACTACTGGGACCCGTTCTTCGAGGCCTGCGCCGAGACGAAGACGGTGATCAACATGCACATCGGCTCGTCGTCGAAGATGCCGTCCACCTCCGCCGACGCCCCCCCGGCGGTGGGGTCGACGCTCACGCACACCAACGCCACGTTCTCGTTGGTCGACTTCTTGTTCTCGGGCGTCCTCGTCCGCTTCCCGACCCTGATGCTGGCCTACTCCGAGGGCCAGATCGGCTGGATCCCCTACATCCTCGAGCGCGCCGACAAGGTGTGGGAGGAGAACCGGGGCTGGGGCGGCGTGGCCGACAAGATCCCCGAGCCGCCCTCGACATACTTCCACCGCCAGGTCTATGGGTGCTTCTTCGACGACGCCCATGGCCTGCGCTCGGTCGATGAGATCGGCGTCGACAACATCACCTACGAGTCCGACTACCCGCACTCGGACTCGACATGGCCCCACACCAAGGAGATCGCCGAGCGCCAGATGGCGCATCTCGACGACGACCAGCGCCGCAAGATCGTCCGGGGCAACGCCATCCGGCTCTTCGGGCTCGACCACCTGGCGCCCTAGGCCCCGGCCGTGGACCTGCGCTACTCCGAGAGCGAGGAAGCCTTCCGCGCCGGCCTGCGCTCGTGGCTCTCCGAAGTCCTCCCCACGTTGCCCGACAAGCCGTCGCATCTCGACTGGCCCGCTCGGCGCGCCTACGACACGACGTGGCAGCGCATGCTGTTCGACGCCGGCTACGCGGGCATCGACTGGCCCGTCGAAGGTGGTGGCCGCGGTGCGAGCCCGGTAGAGCAGCTCATCTACCTCGAAGAGCTCGAGCGGGCCCACGCGCCCTATGTCGGTGTGAACTTCGTCGGCCTGCTCCATGCCGGGCCGACCGTGATCGTGGAGGGGACCCCCGAGCAGCGAGCCCGCTTCCTGCCCCCCATCCTGCGCGGTGACGAGGTGTGGTGCCAGGGTTTCTCCGAGCCGAGCGCGGGCAGCGATCTCGCTTCGCTCCGCACCCGGGCCGAGCTCGACGGCGACGAGTACGTCGTCACGGGACAGAAGATCTGGACTTCGCACGCCGAGGTGGCGGACTTCTGCGAGCTGCTGGTGCGCACCGGCCCCGAGGACAGCCGCCACCGCGGCATCACGTGGCTGATCCTGCCCATGGACCGCCCCGGCATCGACTTCCGGCCCCTCCGCACTATCGCTGGGTCCACTGAGTTCGGCGAATTGTTCCTCGACGGCGTCCGCGTCCCTGTCGCCAACCGGGTCGGCGCCGAGAACGACGGCTGGCGTGTCACCATGACCACCCTCAGCTTCGAACGGGGCACCGCGTTCGTGGGTGAGGTGCTGCAGTCCATGGAGCTGTTACGGGGTCTGGGCTCGCTGTCGCGACGCACCGGCGCATGGGACGACATGTCCGTGCGTCGTCGCGTCGGCCATCTCGGTGCCGAGCTCGACGCGCTGTGGGCACTGGCACGGCGCAACGTCTCCCAGGCGGCGCGCACCGGAGTGCCGGGGATCGGCGGCAGCGTCTACAAGCTGGCGTTGTCCGAGCTGCGCCAGCGCATCGCGGAGCTCGGCATGGACCTGGCCGGACCGGCGGGCCTGGTCTTCGGCGACGTTCCCGGTGGCGGCGCCGGCGCCGACGGCGGCCATGGCACTGAAGCCGGCGTCGGCAACCTCGAGATCGTGAGCACGTGGGTCCACAGTTTCTCGCGCACCATCGCGGCGGGGACGTCGCAGATCCAGCGCAACATCATCGCCGAGCGGATCCTCGGCCTGCCCAAGGGCTAGAGACGCATGGACTTCGAGCTTTCCGAGGACGAGGTGGCGCTGGCCGACGGGATGCGCCGGTTGTGCGCGGGCCGGTTCCCCCTCGACCGGGTGCGTGGGGCCGAGGGCCAGCGTGTCGCCATCGACACGTCGGGTTGGTCCGAGCTCGCCGATGCCGGCGTGTTCTCGTTGCGCCTCGCCGAGGACGCCGGAGGGCTCGGGCTGGGCACCGCCGCGGCGGCGGTCGTGTTCGAGGAGCTCGGCCGGGCTCTGGTTCCCGGGCCCATCCTCGCCACCCACCTGGCGGCCGGGATCGTGGAAGGCGCCGCCGACGGGAAGGTCATGGTGGGCGCCGTGCTCCGGCCCGGTTCGGGGTCGGGCCATGGGGCGCCTCCGGTCGTGATCGAACATCTCGGCTCGCTGGGTGCGGTCGTGGTGGTGGGTGACGACGGCTTGGGGGTGGTGGACCCGGCCACCCTCGACGCCGTGGCCGTCGAGCGGTCGCTCGACCCGCTCACCCCGCTGTGGCGCGTCGACCATCTGCCGGCGGGGGAACCGGTAGGCGGTCCCGACGACACGGTGTCGTGGCGACGCGACGCGTCGGTCCTCGGTGGGGCCCTGCTCGTGGGCCTGGCGGCAGAGACCGTGGACCTGGCAGTGGCATACGCCAAGGAGCGCCAGCAGTTTGGCAAGCCCATCGGGTCGTTCCAGGCCGTGAAGCACCTGTGCGCCGACATGCTGGTGCGCGCCGAGGTGGCCCGCGCCGCGGTCCATGCCGCCGCGGTGACGATCGACCAGCCCGACGTCGGCGACGCCGTGCGGGCCGCGGCCGGGGCCGGACTCCTCGCCGTCGAGGCGGCGATGGCGAACGGCAAGTCGTGCATCCAGGTGCACGGGGGCATGGGCTTCACGTGGGAGGTGCCGGCCCATCTCTACCTCATGCGGGCTCGGGTACTCGCCGGCGCGCTCGAGGGGACCGACGCACTCGCCGAGCTCGTCGCCGAGCGCTATTGATCGATCGAACGCGACCGAGGGGACGAACGTGACAAGAGACGCAGAGCCGACGCGGGCCGAGCCGGTGCAGATCATCCCCGACGGTCAAGTCGTGTTCGGCATCCAGCTGCCGATCCAGTCGCAGTCCACCATCTATGTCGAGGACTGGGAGCTCAGCGCCGGTCCCGCCGAGCTGGCCCGGGTGGCGCGCCAGGCCGAGGACAGCGGGTTCTTCTACGTGGCGGTGTGCGACCACACCGCCATCCCGCGCCGGCTGGCGGGGGCGATGAGCACGACCTGGTACGACACGATCGCGACGCTCGGGTGGTTGGCGGGGATCACGACCCGGATCCGGCTCATGAGCCACGTCTACATCGCCGCCCAGCGCCACCCGTTGCGGGCCGCCAAGGAGTTCGCCACCCTGGACGTGCTGTCGGGCGGCCGCGTCATCATCGGCGTGGGGGCGGGGCACGTCAACGAGGAGTTCGACCTCTTCGGTCCGCCTTTCGAGGAACGGGGTGCGGGGCTCGACGAAGCCATCGACGCGTTGGCGATCTCGCTCACCGACGAGTACCCGACGCTCCCGGGCCCGCGTTGGCCAGCGAGCGACCTCAGTGTGAGCCCCCGGGCCGTGCAACAGCCGAGGCCGCCGATCTGGGTGGGAGGCTCCTCTCGGGCGGCGTTGCGCCGGGCCGCCCAGCGCGGTGACGGCTGGCTCCCCCAGACGGTGCGGCGGAGCGACATGCGCGACCAGGTCGCCCAGCTCAAGGAACTTCGCCAGGACCTGCGCGGTGGGGCGCCCATCGAGATCGGCGCGCTGGCGGGTGTGTTCCACGTGGGCGAGCCCGACCACGAGCTTCCCCGGGGGACCGTGTCGGGTAGCCCGGACCGCATCGTCGAGAACCTGGCCGAGTTGATCGACATGGGTGTGTCGCACATCCAGATGCGCTTTCCCAGCCGCTCCCTCGAGGAGCTCTGCGACCAGATCGCCGCCTTCGGCGAGCGGGTGGGGCCGCTCCTCTCCCGCTGATCCCGGGAACCTTCCCGCATCGCCGTTCGTCTGAACCGATGGTGCCGTCGGACGCGTCCTCCGGGCGCACGGCGCCGATCGGGGAGGTACGAGGACGATGGAGCACCGAAACCTGCGGGTGGCGGGCGTGATCGCGCTGTCCACGGCGCTGGCTGTCGGGGGAGTGGCGCTCGGACTGGCGGCCTCGGACACGACCACCGCAGCATCGTCGGGATTGTCGGCATCGACGGCACCGTGCGGGGGCTCGGCGCCCAAGCTGACGGTGCAGGGCACCGGCAACGCCTCGGCGGCCCCGGATGTCCTGACCGTGTCGGTGGACATCGACGTCACCGACCCGAGCGCGCAGGCGTCACTCGTCGACGACAACACCAAGGCGTCGGCCGTCACGGCCGTGCTCACTCGAGGTGGGGTGGCCGCCAAGGACATCCAGACCTCGAGCGTGTCGATCCAGCCCCAGCTCAACCTGGCCGGCAACGTTACGGGCTACGAGATGACGAACACCATCACGGCCAAGCTCCGGAACTTCTCCACGGCGGGATCGGTCCTCGACAGCCTCACCGCAGCGGCGGGGAACGCGACGCGGATCGACTCGCTGACCTTTTCCATCGACGACCCGAGAGCCATCGAGGACACCGCCCGCACCGACGCCGTCCATCAGGCGGTGAGCCATGCCCGGTCGATGGCCCAGGCCGCCGGCGAGCGGCTCGGGCCCGTGTGCTCGCTCACCGACCAGTCGACACCCGACTTCGGTTACGCACAGTCGGTGGCGAGCGCCGGCGCAGCCAACGCTCCCAGCGCGGTGCCGCTGCAACCGGGCACCCAGCAGGAGTCGGCGCAGATCACGATGGTCTATGCGCTCGAGCAGCCCCACGCCCGGACCTGACCGGTCGCGGGTCGGGTTCCGCCGGCAGCGAGGGGCGCAGACCGCCTCCTGACCAGGACGGGGGCGGGCTCAGGACGGGGGAGGGCTCAGGACGGGGGTGTCTGCAGGATCTCCATGAGCCCGTCGATCCGGGCGTGCTGCTCCCGGTGGAGAGGGCCGGTGGTGAGGCCGCCGTCGACGGCGATGACCTGACCGTTCACGAAGCTCGACGAGTCGCTGGCGAGCCACAGGACGGCTTCGGCGATGTCGATGGGTCGGCCGGCGCGCCGGATCGGCGCCATGTCGCCGAGGGCCGAGGCCATGAACTTCCGTGGCCTGAGCGGCGTCGCTTTGAGCCCGGCGGCGCGGGCGAAGATGGAGGTGGCGATGCCTCCGGGGCAGATGGCGTTGACCCGGACGCCGTGCTCCCCGAGCTCGTTCGCCGTCGTGCGCGTCAGGTGGGCGATGGCCGCCTTGCACGCGCTGTACTCATGCCCGGCGTAGTTGGCGGCGAGCCCGGCCACGCTGGAGGTGTTGACGATGCTGCCCTGTCCCTGGGGCTTCATCACGCGCGCTGCGGCCCGGATGCCCAGGAAGACGCCACGCAGATGGATGGCCACGGTGCGGTCGAACATGGCCATGTCGACATCTTCGATCCCGGCCGTCGAGCCGGGATTGCCCGCATTGTTGAAGATGCAGTCGAGGCCGCCGAAGGTGTCGACGGCCACGGCCACCGCAGCCTCGACGTCGTGCTCCTGGGTGACGTCGGTGTGCACGAAGCGACCCGCTCCCCGAGCTCGTCGGCGACCTGCTTGTCCCGGTCGTCGTCCACGTCGGCAACGACGACAGCGGCGCCTTCACGCACGAAGAGCCGGGCGGTCGCCTCACCGATGCCACTGGCGGCCCCCGTGATGACAGCGCGTCGTCCCTCGAGTCGGCCCATCGTTCCTCGCCTTCGGTGGAGAACCCGGGCCGGATCCTCGCAGCCCGGGTCGGAGGGGTCAACGGCGGTGCCACCGGGCGCGTGCCCGACTTCGTGCACCGATGCGGGTACCTTCACCGACGTTTGCCGACACCGTCAGGCCCCCGCCAGCGCGCAGGACCCGGAACGCCGTACAGTGACCGCCCATGCTCTTCCTGCACGAAGTTCATCAGGTCAAGGGGGCGGCCGAGGAGGAATTCGAATCGGCGTTCCGCGACGAGTGGATGCCCACGCTGGCCAAGAGCGCCGATGCCCGGCTGCTGTGGTTCTGCCACCACGCCCACGGCAGCGGGCCGGCCTACAACGTCGTCACCATCACTGCCCTGCGCGACGGCGCGGCGTGGGAGGACCTGGCGAGACGCGTCCAGCGCGGCGATCTCAAGGAATGGGCGCGCAAGGTCGACGAGTTGCGCCACGGCGTCACCGGAAAGCTGCTCTTCGGCGTGCACTGGTCGCCGATGGCCGACCTCGACCTCGGCACGGTCCCCACCGACGGGACGACCCACGAGCTGTCGCTGTACATGGAGGACACCGGCCATCCTTTCGCTCCCATCGACGACTACGTCGAGTTCTGGGGCACGGGGTACTACGGGCCCATGAAGGAGCGGGCCGCCAACCTCCTGGACATCCAGGCCGTCTTCCAGGTCGCCTTCGGCGCGGGCCTGCGCAAGGAGGCGATCCTCATGCAGAAGATCGTGAACAACCAGGTTCTCATGCACCTGCTGACCCACGACACCGACCCCGCCCACCGCCAACCGGGCCAGTTCATGCACGACGCACTGGCCTACCGTGACAGCTGGGAGAGCAAGCTCCTGCGCACGAGCAGCTGGTCGCCCCTGTACTGAGCCGCAGCACTGCGAACCCGTAGCGGTACGGGGGCCGCCGGGGCGGTGCACAACGGCGTGGGTTACGCTGCGCAGCCGTGACCACGACGTCGCGGCTGCGCTCTTCTCGGAGCCTTGTCGCCCTCGGCGCCCTGGTGGTGGCGCTCGGCGTCTTCGGCGCCCCCACGGCGGCGAACGCCCAGGGCCCCAGCAACGTGAAGGCGTTCATGACGCTCTACGGCTGGGCCGACAACTCGCCTCCGGGACCGGGCATCGCCCACCCGTGCCTGCACAGCACGGCGGGCGGGGTGGGGACGTTCTCCAACCCCGTGACCTTCGCCACCGACGTCAGCGAGCTGGGCTGGTGCCAGGTCATCTACGTCCCGTACATGAAGCGCTACTTCATCCACGAGGACGAGTGCTCGGAATGCGACAGCGACTGGGCCCAATCCCACCTCTACCGCTTCGACATGTGGGCGGGGGGAGACGCGCGCTCACGCACCGCGCCCGAGAAGAAGGCACTGCGGGCTTGTGAGAGCACGTGGACGCGTGCCGACTCGATCGACGACCCCGCCAACCCCACCGTCATCGTCGACCCACCGTCGGACCTCCCGGTCACGACAGCGCCGATCTTCTCGGGCCCATCCTCGTGCTGGACACCCATCGCCGCCACCAATCCCGGCAAGCAGACCTCCGCTCTCGGCACGGCCGTCAGCCTCCATGTCCGGGCGGTCGACGCCTCGCCCACCGAGACGCTCGCCTACCAGGCCGCCGGGCTCCCGGCCGGCATGTCGATCAACCCGTCCTCGGGTGTGATCTCGGGCCGGCCGACGGCCACGGGCAAGAAGCACGGCAGTGTGACCGTGTCGGACTCGGTCGACTCCGCCACCGTCACCTTCGTGTGGGTGGTAAAGAGGCACTGATCCAAACCTGACCGCAAGCCGGGCCCCGGCTGTCAGCCCGCGTGCACCTCGTCGTCACCGGCGGGGTTCGCCGAGCCCACGTGGGATCGTCGCCGTTACCGGTCAGGCAGCGGCACGTCACTGATCACGACCCGATCGGATCGGCCCGCGCCGTGATCCCGGCCGTGATCCCGCGCTGTGATCCCGGGGCGGACCGGGTGCACGCCGATAGGCGCACACCCGGAGCCGCCCGGGACGGTCAGAGCTCGGTCTATTGAGTGAGCGTGGTCTACGGAGTGGTCGACAGGCCGATGATGTTCTTCACGTGGATGCCGAGCCCCGGCAGCGAGCCGAAGTAGGTGGCGTCGCCGAAGCTGAAGACCCCGCCGTCGGTTCCCACCAACCAGTAGCCGAGGCCGTCGGGAGTGGCGGACATGCCTTGCACGTTAGACACGCTGACTTTCAGCCCCGGCAGCGAGCCGAAGTACTTGGCGTCACCGAAGCCGAAGATGCCGCCGTCCTTGGCGACGAGCCAGTAGCCGCCGCCGTCAGCGGTGGTGCCCATGCCGACGACGTCGGACACGCTGAC
>JGI12269J14319_10000278_pt1 | contig 48784 bp, 44 predicted proteins | sample PeaSoiSIISIP2007_FD_14319 | JGI IMG/M metagenome (IMG submission 14319)
CCGCCGCTCCACAGCGTGGCCTCGGCCGTGGCTCGGGCCGCCACGGCGGCGTCGGCCCACCGGGTCTGGACGTCGGTGGTGTCGAAGACCGACGCGAAATGCGCCATGGCCTCACAGGCACCGACCGTGAGCGCCGCCACGTAACTGGCCGCACCCATCATGGGGATGGCGTCGTAGGTGGTGCAGAGTCCGTCGGCGTCGGGGATGCCGTCACCGTCGAGGTCACGCGCCATCAGGTGGTCCATGGTCCGCTGCAGGGCGGGGTAGACGTCGGCCGCGAACGTTTCGTCGCCCGTGTAGGTCCAGTAGGCGTGGGCCTGCTGGACGAACTTCGCCGGCAGGTCCAACCAGTCGACGCCGGCCGGGGCGGCGCCCGGTTGCGTGCCGGAGTACTGGTTGACGACGAACCAGGGATCGTCCACCGGGGATCCGGCGTCATGGGGAGTCCGCCCGAGCGGATCGGCAACCACCATGTCGGCCCAGGCGAGCAGGACGTCGCGCTCGATGGTCGGGAACAGCTCGAGGAGGTGGCGCGTCCCGTAGTGGCGGACGTCGAACGACTCGCAGTCGCGCAGGCCGTCGGACTCCAGGGTGAAGTAGAGGTGTTGACCGGGCCGATTGCCGTAGATCTTGGGCTTGCTGATGCAGCCGTTCTCCCAGAACACCCCGCCGAAGAGGTCGTAGTAGAGCTCGTTCAGGGCGGCGGAGCGCAACCAGATCGGATAGGCGTCGTCATCCGCCACCACCGACCACCACGCGTCGATGGCACGCTCGATCCCGGTGGCGTCGGTGATCAGGTCGCGGGCGATGTCCCAACCCCGGTACGGCCCGCGGTACCACTGGGTGTAGCGCTTCCACCATCGGGTCCCGTCAACGGGATTGCGGAACTGCACCACGGGGAAGTCCCACGCCAGCGCGAACGTGGTGACCCGCCGCTCCCCGGGCGCCAGCGAGAACGAGGAGCACACCGCGCCGGCCAGCCCGAGGCCGCGGTGGTCGAGCGGCGCGTCGGGCAGGCGCCCCGAGCTGAAGGCGGCCAGGAGGTCCGAGCCGTCGCCGTCGGCAGCCCACTCGTCGGTGGAGCTGAGGTGCGCCCCGGTTGGTCCCCGGACGGCGATCACCCACTCCGTGCGCTGGGTCTCGGCGACGTTGGCCGGGTCCTCCGCCTGCAGGCGCACCCCCACGATGCCCGGGGCTCGCACCGTCGTCGACCGCAGTCCCTGGCGCGTGTAGTCGTACTGGGCCGTCGGCTCCCGGAATGGCGCGTTGGGGAAGCTGAACATGAACGACACCTCGGCCGGGGCGTTCGTGGGGTTGGCCACGGCCAACTGGAACAACCCGCCCGGCAGCGACGACCGGCGCTCGTCGCGCGCCACGAACGGAGTGATCTGCTTCAGCGCCACCGGCAGGGGCATGTCGTTGTAGACGAACCACGCCTTCGGGAACAGCGCCGCGTACAGCCCGTCGCCTCGGTCGAGCAGCGGCCAGGCCGGGAGCAGGTCCTCGCTGGCGAGCGACTGCACGACGGTGCCCGCGTTGGTGGCCAGGCGCACGTGGAAGGCGGCCTGCGACAGGAAGCGCTGTTCGAACCCGCCGTTGCGGGGCGAGCCCCAGTGCGAACCCATCGAGTCGTCGCCACCGATGTCGAGGTGCCACGGCCCGAACGACCCGGCCAGGTTGTACATGACCGAGCCCGTCCCGATCCCCCCCACCGGGATGCCTCGCTTGGTCCTGCTGACGGGGTGGACCACTGCACCCGCAGGGGGTTTCGCGCCGAGAGGGGGTGCCGAGCCGGTGGCACCCGGGGGGTAGCTGCCGAAGGACCGCAGCCAGGCCGCGTCCGGAACCGACCACAGCTGCGGCCCTGCCGGCAGGAGCCCCGGCGGCGTCTCCTCCTCGCCCCCACCGGCGCACGCGGCGAGACCGGCCGCCACCGCCGTGAGCGGGGCGGCGGCCAACAGCCGCCGTCTCGAGATCCTCACGGTGCCGACGAGGCGCGGGGGCCGGTGGGCGAAGGCCGTTCCCGAGTGCCCGCCTGCGAGCGGCGACGACGGCGATGCCCCATGACGAGGTCATTGTCCTCGACCGGAGGGTGGGAAGGGGGGTCACCTGCGCGGCGCCCCCGGCACGACGTCACCCGTCGGGGTTGGGCCGGGCGGGGATCGGGTAGGGACCTGACACCCCGGGGCTCCGGCATGCCGACCTGCAGCGTCCGTTCCGGACGGTTCCCCCTGCAGCCTGCTGGCCCGGAACGTCAGGCCGGCGCCACCACCAGGAGCTTGGCGCCCAGTCCCCCGAGCTCGACCGAGGCGTTGTCGCGGGCGTAGTTGAGCCCCTGGACGTTGAAGAGGAGCACCGGGTCCTCGCCCAGGGGGAACGGGCCCCAGTGCCAGGTGCCCCGGTGCAGGACGACGGCACCGAGCTTCTCGAGGCGAAAGGCCCGGATCGCCGTGGCCCCCTCGGGCGTGGAGGGGTCGACGTCGGCGGGCGCCACGGCGATCACGGAGGGCCCGGTGAGGGCCAGCAGCACCTGGGTATGGGTGTCGTGGCGGTACATCCGCTCGCACACCAGCCCGTCGTCGAGATGGTCCACCTCGTCGGGTGCGTGGCTGATCACGTTGACGTGCGGGTCGGCCCATTCGAACGCGAGGCGCTCGGCACCGTCGGCGGGGTCGGTGTCGGTCACGGGGATCCATCCGAACGGCGCCCACAAGGTGGCGTCGGGCGGGACGGCGACGATCCGCCTGACCCCGACCGTGCTCTTGGTGCCCTCGGCCATGGCGCGTCCCCCTGATCTACGCTGACGTCGCCGTCAGTGTAGGGCCGCAGGCCCGTAAGCAGGAGGGGACCGCATGGACGTTCGCAGCATCGAGGACGTGGAGCCGCGAGCCGAGCACAACGGCACCGTCCCGGTGTGGTGGCTGTTCGAGTCGGGCGAGATGAAGGCCATCACCGAGGGCGGCTACCTGGAGCTGGTGAACGAGTTCGAGGTGGCCGGGGGCGGCTACGTCTACCCGCATGCACACCCCACCCACGAGTTCTATTACGTGATGTCCGGGCGCGGCATCATGACCATCGAGGACGAGGAACGACCCATCGCCCAGGGCGACCTGGTCCACATCCCCCCCGACAAGGTCCACAGCCTGCGCCCGGTGAGCGACACCGCTCCCATCCACTGCTTCTGCTTCGCCGTGGGCGTGAAGGACGCCGGTCCGATCGACTACACCACCCACTGATGGTGGGGGCGCTCCCGGCGACGGTGGTGGTGGCCGTGGCCGCGCCCGAGCGCAGCCCCGGCGGGCCACCGCCCCCCGGGCTGCGTGACCGGCGGCCGTAGCGTGGCCCGCGTCCTCGTCACCCGCCTGCTGCCCGCGGGCGGCACCGATCCCCTGACCGCGGCCGGTCACGACGTGGTGCAGCGGACCGAGGACGTCCCCTACGGCCACGAGGAGCTCGTCTCCCTGGCATCGGGCGTCGACGGCATCGTCTGCCTGCTCACCGACCGGATCGACGAGGAGGTCCTGGCAGCCGGGGCGTCGGCGGGCCTGCGGGTGGTGGCCAACGTGGCCGTCGGCTACGACAACATCGACGTGGCGGCGGCGCACCGTCTGGGCGTGGCGGTGTGCAACACCCCGGGCGTGCTCGACGAGACCACGGCGGACCTGGCGTTCCTGCTGGTCCTGGCGGCATCGCGTCTCGCCTCGGACGCCGAGCACGACCTGCGCCACGACGCGTGGCCCGGGTGGGGGGTCACGCAGTACCTGGGACGCGACGTCCACGGCGCCACGCTGGGCCTGGTGGGCTACGGCCGCATCGGCCGGGCGGTGGCGCGGCGGGCGGCAGGCTTCGGCATGCAGGTGCTGCACCACACCCGCCGTCCCACGGAGATGCCCGGCTACGTGGCGGAGCTCGAGCGGCTCCTGGCCGAGGCGGACGTGGTCAGCCTCCACGTCCCGCTCACCCCCGCCACCCGCCACCTCATCGGAGCCCGCGAGCTCACCCTCATGGGCCCGGACGCCGTGCTCGTGAACACGGCGCGGGGACCGGTGGTCGACGAGGAGGCGCTGGCCGAGGCGCTGCACGCCGGGACGATCTTCGCCGCCGGCCTCGACGTCTTCGAGCGCGAGCCCGACGTGCACCCCCGCCTGCTGTGCGCCCCGCGTACCGTCCTGCTGCCCCACATCGGGAGCGCCAGCCGGGCCACCCGGACCCAGATGGCCCGCGTCGCCAGCCAGGGAGCGTGCGACGTCCTGGCGGGGCGCTCGCCCGCCAACCTGGTCACGCCGTAGGCGGCCCGGTGGTCACGGCGTCGGGGCGACCCCCGAGCCCCGGACCGAGGTCCCGGGCGGTGCGGCACAGCTCACGGGGGTGGGATCGAGCCCGAGGAGGTCCAGGGTCGTGGCCCCGGCCCGCAGCGCCACGAACAGGCCGCGCTCCTTCTCTTCGCGCCCCCGGCCCGCGGCCAGCACCTGCTCGACCTGGTCGACGGCTACCACCACGACGCCGTCGGCGTCCCCCACGACCCAGTCGCCCGCCTCCACGTGCACGCCGCCCACCACCACGGGGGCGCCGACGGTGCCGGCGGCGGTCTTCGACGCTCCCCGCAGCGCCACCATGGTGGCGAAGACGGGGAAGCCGTGGGCGGCCAGGGCATCGCTGTCCCGAACCCCGCCGTCGATCACGAGCCCGGCCACCGCCCGCGACTGCGCCGCCGTGGTCAGGACCTCACCCCAGTAACCGCGCTCGGCCTCCTCCCCCACGTCCACCACCAGCGCGCTGCCGGGCGGGGCGGCTGCCACCGCCACGTGGATGGCGAGGTTGTCGCCCGGCGTGCACCGCACCGGGAAAGCCGGTGCGGCCAGACGGGCACCGGGCCACACGGCACGGACCCGGGGCCGCATGGGGATGCCGCCGGACTCCCCGATGGTGGCCGAGCCGAGCGCCTGCAGCGCCTGGGCGCGGTCGCCGTCGGGGCTGTCGGGCTGCTGGGCGTCGGACATGGATGATTCGCTCCCCTCGCCGTCCTCAGGATCGATGACGCCCGGACCCGGGCTCGGCAGGCGAGCGTAGTGAGCGGGGAGCGGGACCGCGCCGGCACGGAGCGCGGGCCGGACACGCGCCGTCCCCGGGTGGGTCGCCACCGGCGCCTACCCTGGACCGGCGTCGCCGGTCGGTCCTGCCGGGGAGCCGAATGCTCACACCAGGAGGGCCACGGCGGCCGAGACCCCCACCACGATGATCACCACACGCAACAGCGGGGCCGGTATCCGACGCCCGAGCACGCCGCCCACCTGGCCCCCGACAACCGAGCCCAGGGCTATGAGACCTGCCGCCTCCCACGACACATGGCTGGCGGCGATGAACACCAGCGCGGCCACGCCGTTCACGGCGAGGGCCAGGACGTTCTTGGTGGCATTGAGCCGTTGGAGATCGTCGGCCACGAAGATGCCCAGCAGCGACACGAGGATCACGCCCTGGGCGGCGCCGAAGTACCCCCCGTACACCCCGGTGGCGAAGACCGTGGCGAACAGCACGGGGCCCCCGTGGACATGTCGGTCGTGCCGGTGTGCCAGGCGAGCCGACAGCCGTGGTTGCAGCGCCACCAGGACGCACGCCACCAGGATGAGCACGGGGACGATGTGTTTGAACACGCTGCCGGGAAGCGCCAGCAGGAGGGCGGCGCCGGTCACACCACCGGCCAGTGACGCCCCGCCCAGGACGAGCAGGCGGGGCCGCTGGCCGCGCAGCTCGTCCCGGTAGGCGACGACCCCGCTGAGCGAGCCGGGCACCAGCCCCACCGTGTTGCTCACGTTGGCCACCACCGGCATGAACCCGAAGGCGAGCAGGGTCGGGAAGGTGATGAGCGACCCCGATCCCACGATGGTGTTGACCGTCCCGGCCACGAGGCCCGCGCCGACGATGGCGAGGGCCTCGAGCGCTGACATGGACAGGGTCTACCGGAGCGGAGGTCCCCGCTCAACACCGCCGGGCCGGGCCCGGCGCGCCCCGTACGGCGCCGCACGCCGATGACGGCACCGAGCCCACGTCCCCGGACCACGCTGGCCACCGTGGGCCGGCTGCTCTTCGGCCGACCGCTGCGCACCTCGGATGCCGCCAAGGAGCAGATCACACCGGTGGAGGGACTGTCGGCGCTGTCCCTCGACGCCCTCACCTCGGTCGCCTACGGGCCCGAGGCGATCCTCCTCGTGCTGGCCGGGGCCGGCGCGGGGGCGCTGCACCTCGTCCTCCCGGTGACCGTGGCCATCGTCGTGCTGCTCGCCATCCTGGTCTTTTCGTACAGCCAGGTGATCGACGCCTATCCCTCCGGGGGCGGTGCCTACGCGGTGGCACGGGCCAATCTGGGCCCCGCCGCCGGCCAGGTCGCCGGGGCGGCGCTGATCGTCGACTACACCCTCACCGTGGCGGTGTCGATCGCCGCCGGGGTGGGCGAGCTCACGTCGGCCTTCCCCGGCCTGTCGTCGGCCACCTTGCCGATGTGCCTGGCCATCCTGGCCGTGATCACCGTGATGAACCTCCGGGGGCTGGGCGAGACGGCGCGGGCCTTCCTGGTCCCGACGCTGGTGTTCATCGTGGGGCTGTTGGCCATCATCGCGGTGGGCCTGGCCCACCCGCTCGGCCGGGGGGAGCCGCAGCTCGGGCACGTCCAGGTGGCCACCCGGGGCCTCCAGGCGGTGGGCATCCTCCTCGTGCTCAAGTCCTTCGCCGCCGGATGCAGCGCCCTGACCGGCGTCGAGGCCATCGCCAACGGCGTCCCCCTGTTCCGTCCCCCGCGCCAGGTGCGGGCGAAGCGCACCGAGCTCCTCCTGGGCGTGATCCTGGCGGCCATGCTGCTCGGGCTGGCGGTGCTGGCCGTGCGCTTCCACGTGGAGCCCCGCAGCGGCCAGACCTCCCTCAGCCAGATCATGGCCCTGTCGGTGGGAAGGCACTGGGCGTACTACGTGGTGTCGCTGTCCATCACCGTCGTCCTCGGACTGGCGGCCAACACCTCCTTCGGGGGGCTTCCCGTGCTGGCGAGCCTCCTGGGGCAGGACAACTACCTCCCGCACCTCTTCACCATCCGGGGCGACCGCCAGATGTTCAGCAACGGCATCCTGGCACTGGCGCTGTTCTCGGGCGCGCTCCTCGTCGCCGTGGACGGCAACACCCAGCGCCTGATCCCGTTGTTCGCCATCGGCGTGTTCACGGGCTTCACCTTGTCCCAGACGGGCATGGTCGTGCACTGGTGGACCACCCGGCCGGCGCGCTGGGCCCGGCGTGCCGCCGTCAACGGGGTGGGAGCGGCCGCCACCGCCGTGTCCACCATGCTGTTCATCATCACCAAGTTCTCGAGCGGTGGCTGGGTCGTCGTCGTGGCCGTCCCGCTGTTCATCGTGCTGTTCCAGCGGGTGCACCGGTACTATGCCCAGGTCGCACGGCTCCTCGAATTCGATGTCATCCCCGCCAAGCCGGTGGGGGTTCGGACCCTGGTGATCGTGCCCGTCACCACCAACATCTCGCGCCTCACCACGCAGGCTCTGTGCGAGGCGATGTCGCTCGGCGACGAGGTGGAGGCCGTCAGCGTCGTCATCGGCGACCGGGGCGAGGAGCAGGCCGAGACCCTGCAGCGACGCTGGCAGGCCTGGGACCCCGGCGTGCCGTTGCGCGTCCTGCGTACCGACTTCACCTCGGTCATCGAACCCATCCTGGCCCTGATCGACGAGGAGCAGGCGGCGCGTCAGCTCCAGATCGTGGTGCTCATTCCCGTCGTGGTCCCGGCGCGCCTTCGCTACCGGGCCCTGCACAACCACATCGACCGGGGGCTGTCGGCCGCCCTGCGGGACCGGACCGACGTCGTGGTGGCCCGCGTGCCCATGGCGATCGATCCCGACGCGCAGCCCCCCGCAAGGAAGCCAGCCACGGAGGTGAAGGGGGGGCCGCCGGGTCCCGCCGGCGGCCGCGGTCGGCCCGAACGGGATGACGGGGCCACGCCGACGGGGTAGCGCCCAGCACCGGGGCTGGTCGGGCACCGCACGCGCCGACCGCCGAAGGCCCTGCGCCGGGAGAAGGAGGCGGTCCCCATGCCCCAGCGGCACCGTCCCGACCCGTCGGCATCCGTCGCCGGCGAGCCCTTGGCGGGACACCCGCGAACGCGCCGGACCTTTCGTGCCGACCGGGTGTGCGAGGCACCGGGATGCTCGACCCGGTTGTCGATCTACAACACCGACACGGTGTGCTCCGCCCACAGCGGGCACCGGCTGCGGGCGTCCCGGGAGCCCCGGGCGTCCGAGGTCACCGCCGCTTCCTGAGCACCCGACGGCCCGACTGCCCATCGGCACGGGGTGGGCCCACCCCAACCACACGCCGAGCCCGGGGATCGACAAGTATCGGGCGGGGCGCCGCGCCGGCCCGGGCGAGGGCACTCGCCGTTTCGACGCCCCGGCCCGACCGCACCCCACATGCCGCCATCCCCCACCGACCCTCTCGACACGTACCGCTCGAAGCGCGACGCGGCACGCACGCCTGAGCCCGTACCGGGCAGGGCGGCGCTTCCTGCGCCAGCATCCGGCGCCCTGTCGTTCGTGGTCCAGGAGCACCACGCCCGAGCGCTTCACTGGGACTTCCGGCTCGAACGCGACGGTGTCCTGGTGTCGTGGGCCGTGCCCAAGGGACTGCCGCTCGATCGCGGGACGCGGCGGCTGGCCTTGCGCACCGAGGATCATCCGTTGGAGTACGCCGCCTTCGCGGGCACCATCCCCGAGCGCGAGTACGGCGGGGGCCAGGTGACGATCTGGGATCGCGGCACTTATGCCTGTACCAAGTGGAGCGACACCGAGGTTCTCGTCGACCTGTCCGGGTCACGCCTGCGTGGCCGGTACGTCCTGGTCCGGACGGGGGGGAAGAATTGGATCGTGCAGCGCCTGGACGAGCCGGCCGAACCCCGCGACGCCCTGCCCACGCTCCTCCGGCCCATGTTGGCCGTCCCCGGGGCGCTGCCGGCCGACGACGCCGGTTGGGGGTACGAGTTCAAATGGGACGGTGTGCGGGTCGTCTGCTACGTCGATGGGGGCCGGATCCGGCTCATGTCGCGCAACGACCGCGACGTCACGGTGAGCTACCCCGAACTCCACCATGTCGGAGAGGCGCTCGGCAGCACCGGGGCGGTGCTCGACGGAGAGGTGGTGGCCTTCGACCACGAGGGGCGGCCCAGTTTCAGCAGGCTCCAGCAGCGCATGCACGTGGTCGACCCGGCCAAGGCGCGGCGCCTCTCGGCCGACGTGCCGGTTGCCTTCCTCGTCTTCGACGTGATGTTCCTCGACGGGATGCTGACAACCGGCCGACCGTACCGAGAGCGTCGCCGGCTGCTCGACGGACTCGACCTGGGTGGACCCCACATGGCCGTACCGCCCTGGTACGAAGGCGGCGGAGCCGAGGTCATGCTGGCTGCACGGGACCAGCGGCTCGAAGGGGTGGTGGCCAAGCGCATCGAAAGCACCTATCAGCCGGGCCGTCGCAGCCGCGACTGGGTCAAGGTCAAGATCGTGCGGACCCAGGAGGTCGTCGTCGTCGGTTGGGCGCCGGGCAAAGGGAGGCGAGGCGGCACCATCGGCGCCCTCCTGCTGGCTCTCCCCGGTCCCGGCGGCCTGCACTACGCCGGGCGCGTGGGCACCGGGTTCACCGACGCCACCCTGACGCACCTGGCCGAGCAACTGGCACCCTTGGGTCGCACCGGCCCGCCGCTGGCCGGCGCCGTCCCGCGCGCCCAGGCGGTCGACGCCCATTGGGTCGAGCCGCGTCTCGTGGGTGAGGTCGCATTCAGCCAATGGACCGCCGACGACCGGCTCCGGCACCCGTCGTGGCGAGGCCTGCGCCCGGACAAGGACGCCGCCGACGTGGTCCGGGAGCACTGAGGGGCACGGCCCCGCCCCGCGCCGCCCCGCGCCGCCCCGCGCCGCCCTGCGCCGTGCCGCGCCGTGCCGGCTGTGGTCGACCAGACTGTCCTCCGCAGTCCACCCAGGGAGAACGCATGGCGGCGCCACCTGCGCTGAGGACGATGGGCCTCTCGAAGCGATTCGGTCACGTCGACGCCCTTCGCAACCTCGATCTCGAAGTGGCACCGGGCGAGGTCCTCGGTTACCTGGGGCCGAACGGCGCGGGGAAGACGACGACGATCCGACTCCTCCTCGGCCTGCTGCGCCCGACGGCAGGGCGGGCCGAGATCTTCGGTCTGGACAGCCAACGCCAGGCAGTGGAGGCCCACCGGCGGCTGGCCTACGTCCCGGCCGAGGCAAACCTGTGGCCGACGCTGACGGGCGCCGAGACGCTCCATCTCATGGCCCGCCTGCATGGTGCCCTCGACGCCACGTACCGCGACGAGCTGGTGGCGCGCTTCGAATTCGATACGTCGAAAAGAGTACGCGCCTACTCCAAGGGCAACCGCCAGAAGCTGGTGCTGATCGCCGCCTTCATGAGCCGCCCCGATCTGCTCGTCCTCGACGAGCCGTCCGGCGGGCTCGACCCTCTCATGGAGCAAGCCTTTCGGCATTGCGTCGAAGAGGCACGTCACCGCGGCCAGGCCGTGTTCTTGTCGTCGCACATCCTGAGCGAGGTCGAAGCGCTGTGCGACCGCATCGGCATCCTCCGGGACGGGCGATTGGTGGACATGGGGACGATGGCCGAGATGCGGCACCTGTCCACGGTCACGGTCGAGGCCGTGTTCGACGGCGTCCCACCCGAGGTCTCCCAGGTCGATGGAGTGACCGCCCACGAGATCGACGGACACACGTTGCGCTGCCATGTCGTGGGCCCCATCGGCCCACTGCTGCGCGTGCTCACCGACGCCGGCGTTCGTCAACTGCTCAGTCGCGAACCGTCGCTCGAAGAGATCTTCTGGCTCACTACGGCGGCGACGCACAATCGGCATCCTCGTTCGACGAGCACCACGACGACCTTTCTGGCTGAAGATGGTCGGGCGGCCACCGCCCGGGCTGACACAATGAGCTCCGATGCCTGAAACCCCCCCGCCCGAGGACTCCGCCAACCCGGGTCAGGGTGCGGCGCCAGACGATCACCCGTCAGGCGGTTCCCCGACCCAAGCCGCGCCACCGGCACCGGGCACTGCGCCGATCATCTTCCCGCCCATACCGGTCCAGCCGCCGCCGCCCATCACGTTGCCGCCCCCGGTGCAGTCACCCCCGGTGCCGGCGCCCGGTTACCCACCCCCCGGTTACCCACCCCCCGGTTACCCACTGCCCGGCGACGAGCCTCCCGTCCACCCGGGTGCAACACATCCTGGCTTCCCTCCGTACCCACCACCTCCCTACCCCCATGCGCCGGGTCCGGCCGCGCCCGGGTGGACATCCTCCGGCTCCTACCCACCGCAGCCGCCGGGCATCGGCGCGCCGTACGCCCCACCCGGCCCAGGGGGATGGGGTATGGGTGACGGGGCTCCGCCGTCTCCGTTCGTCAACTACGGACGTCGCCTGGGCGGGTGGCTCATCGACTGGGTCATCACGAGCGTCATCGGTGCCGTCGTGCTCCTGGCCCTCCACGACGTCCAACGCACGAACGTGGTCAACGGCACCCAACCGCCTCTGGGGTTCAACGTTTCGGGCCAGGGCATCCTTCTTTCCGTCCTCGTCGTATTGATCTACGGCACCGCGTTCATCGGCTCGCGTCGGGGACAGACCATCGGCATGATGGCGGTGCGGGCCCGCGCCGTCGATGCAACGAGCGGACAGTCCATCGGCCATGCGCGTGCACTGGGACGCGCCATGGTCGAGTACGTGTTCATCTGGCTGCTGTTCATTCCGTGGATCGTCGACATGCTGTTCCCGCTGTGGGACGGACGACGACAGACGCTCCACGACAAGGTCACGAACACTGTCGTCGTCAAGACGTGACCGGCTGACGACTGGCGCCCCCGCGGTGGAGTCGACAGGGCGTGCCTCGGTCGGTAAGGTCCGCGACGCATGGGCAGACGCCGACTCGTGCCCAGCGCATCGAACCACCCGGGGGCTTCGGCGCGGGCGAGCACGGACAGGCGGGGGACATCGCACCCCTGATGCACGTGGCGCACATGTGACACACGTTCACAGACAACGGGAGCAGGGAAGCTCGATGTACAGCAATTCAGTGCGGGGACCAGGTTGTTCAGCCTGATCCGGCTCAGCCCCCCGCGCCACGCCGTACGGCGAGAGCGACGCGGCATCATCCACCATCCTGCGACCAAGGTCGTTGCCGCGCCCCTGGTCACCGCCGGCATCGTGGCGATGGACTCGGCCGACATGACGTCGGCGCCCCACACCCATGTCACGACGTCGATGGATGCCACGGTCACCTCCACCCGGTGGACCAGGCCTTTTGTGCGGGTCACCCAGTCGACCGCCACCCTGCCGGTGACGAGCGTGGTCGCTCCACCCGTCATCACCAGCACCACCGACACCAGCGTCCACATGTGGCCCAGCACCACCGGCGCCACCGTCCGGATGGCGTCGTCCCGGCCTGCCGCCTCCCGCCCGACCCCGCCCCACTCGGCGCCATCGCGCTCCCGGCCGACACGATCGGCCCCCGCTCAGTCCGCCGTCGCCCCGACCAACCTGGCGGCAGGGCCGGTTCCGCACAATGCGAGAACGATCGCGCTGGGCGACTACGCCGGCGCCGGCGATCCCGCCGGGGTCGCACAGTTCGCCGCGGCCACGGGGACCCACCCCGCACTGGCGTCGGACTACCTGGATCGCACCGACGGCTGGGCCGGCATGGACGGCGGGAACGGATCGGACCAGTGGCTGCTGTCGCAATGGGCCGGTTCCGGCTACCGCCTGGTCCTCGGTGTCCCGATCATCCCGGGCGGGTCGGGTGCGAGCCTCGCCGAGGGTGCCACCGGCGCCTACAACCAGTACTTCACCGCGCTAGCCCAGACCCTGGTGAGCGGTGGTGCGGCCAACGCCATCCTGCGGCTCGGATGGGAGTTCAACGGCAACTGGTACCCGTGGGACGTGTCCAACGACACCGATGCCCAGAACTTCGCCGCCTACTGGCGCCAGATCGTCGACACCATGCGAGCGGTTCCCGGCGCCGACTTCAGTTTCCTGTGGAATCCCAACAACGGGGGGACCTCCAGCTGGAACCTCGAGCTCGCCTACCCGGGCTCGGCCTACGTGGACTACATCGGCAACGACGTGTACGACGAGTTCTGGGGAAGCCCGCAGACGCCCCAGGCCTCGTGGAGCAATGCCGTCAACCAGACCTGGGGGCTCAACTGGCTGGTCAACTTCGCCGCCACCCAAGGGCGCCCCATCGCCGTTCCCGAGTGGTCGGTGTCCATCCGCAGCGACGGGTACGGGCTGGGTGACGACCCGTACTTCATCGACCAGTTCGCCAACTGGATCGCGGCCAACAACGTGGCGTTTACGAGCATCTTCTCCTACGACGACACGCCCGGCGGCCAGGACGACGACATCACCGGCGGCCTGTTCCCGAGCGCGCTGGCTGCCTTCCGCTCGTCGTTCGGCTGACCCGGATCGTGATGAGCGACGCCACGACAAGCAGGGGCCCGTTGGGCGCGGTCGTCGTGGGCACGGGCTTCGGTTGCTACACGCACGTCCGCGCGCTGCGCCACGCCGGCGTCGAGGTACGCGCCCTGGTGGGTCGCGACCCAGCCAAGACGTCCGAGCGCGCTCGGATGTTCGAGGTCCCGCGCGTCTGCTCGAGCCTGACCGAGGCGCTGTCTCTGCCCGGCGTCGACGCCGTCACGATCGCCACCCCCCCGCACTCCCACGCCCCGCTCGCGCTGGAGGCCATGGCGGCGGGAAAGCACGTCCTGTGCGAGAAACCCCTCGCCCGTGACCTCGACGAATCCCGCGGCCTGCTCGCGGCGGCCGAACAGGCGGGCGTCGTGCACCTTCTCGGGACGGAGTTCCGCTTCGACACCGGCCAGGCGCTCCTGGCCCGGGCCGTGCACGACGGCCTCGTCGGCGTACCGAGGCTGGCGACGTGGCTCATGCACGTGCCGGTGCTGGTCGAGCCCGACGCGGTGGTGCCCGACTGGTGGTCCGAGGCCACCGAAGGTGGCGGATGGCTCGCCGCCCACGGATCGCAGCTGATCGACCAGATCCGCGCCACGTTGGGAGAGTTCGCCGGGGTGAGCGCGTCCACCACCCACGTGGTGGAACGTCCCATGACCGCCGACGACGGCTTCGTCGTGCACTTCCGCCTCCGAAACGGGTGCCCCGGGGTTCTCCAGAGCACGGCGTCGGACCGCGGCATCCTGGTGGAGACGAGGGTGACGGGTTCGACGGGCACGGCCTGGATCGAAGGGGTCGGCGACACGGTCAAGGTGGCGGACGCGTCGGGCGTGCACACCCTCCCCGTTCCGGACGACCTGGGTCCGGTTCCGGCTCCGCCCCTCCCTGCCGGGGCGGTCACGACCACCTATGAGCGGATGACCACGTTCGGGGTGGAGTACGGGCCCTACACGCGACTGGCGGCCGCTTTCCGCGACCGGATCCTCGGGCGCCCGACGGGACTGCCCGAGCCGGCCACCTTCGCCGACGGCGTGGCGCAGATGGCGGTGCTCGACGCCGTGCGCCACTCGGCCGGCCACGGGGGGGCCTGGACCGACGTGCAGTCCGGCTCCGGCCCCGGCTGAAGGCGTCGCCGCCCGGGAGGGATGCCGACCCTGCCGCGTGGCGGCCGTCGCCACCCACCGTGACGTCGGTCAAGTTCCTCGTGCATCGTGACGACGCAACACCGACGCGCCGCACTGCGGTCCGGTGCGCCGCCGGTCATGATCCCGCGTCGGGGCGTGACGACCCGTGCGTACGAGGAGCCCCCTATGACCATCGTCGACGTCCGAAGCCCCGCAGCCCCGCAGCGATCGCTCGCACACCGCGTCGGAGCGAAGGTGGCGGTGCGCAACCGCTACCTCGGGACGTGGAGCCCGGGATTCGAGGTCGTGGCGCTCCATGTCCAAGGCTGCCTCATCCGTCGGGACTCCGACGGAGCGGTCTTCCCCGAGGTCATCCCCTTCGAGGACGTACGCGAGCCGTTGGTCTGAGCCCGCTCGTCCGCCCCGTCACGACGCGGCCGACGCCCGGGGCCGGGCCAGGTCGCCGTCCGCCCATCGCCGCACCGCCACAAGGCCCACCGCCACCGCTACCGTGGCGGCCACCAGGTACACGGCGGCACCGACGGCCAAGGGGCTGCGCGCCACCAGCCACGTCAGGCCGTAGCGCATGACCACCACCCATCCAATCGCCCACAACGGCGGCCGCCGCCGAGCGACGTCGAGCACGAGAAGGAAGACGCCCACCGCCAGCAGGTAGTAGTCGAGGATCACCACCTCGAACACGAGCCGGGTCGCCAGGCAGGCGAGCGCCAGGCCGATGAGCGGCGCGGGCGCAAGAAGGCGCCCACGCCCCCGCCACCACGCCAACAACGACAGGATCGCGGCGGCCACGATGGGAAGGTCGCGGGCGACCTCCAGCTTCGTCTGCTCGGCCAGGCCGAGCACCCCCACGATGGTCGGGGTCTTCTCCACACCCGCCCCTGCCACGTACACGGCGCTCAGCGCATGCACCGTGGCCGTCGGGTCGGCCTGGTAGAAGGGGCCCACGACGACGACGACGAGAGCGGCGGCGAATCCCGCCACGCGCAGCCGGGTACGCCAACCCGGCGCCGCGGCCAGGACGGCCAGCATCGGCAGCAGGGCGAATTGCTTGCACAGGAAGGCCAGGCCGAACAGGAGGCCGACCGAGACCCACCGGCGGCGCAACGCCTGGGCGATGCCGGCACAGGCGAAACCCACGCTCATGAGGTCCTGGGGATGGAAGCTCTGCGCCACGGCGTCGGTGGTCGCCGGCAGCGCGAGGAGGCCCGCCATCAGGACCAGCTCCCCCGCGCCGCCCCCGGCGCCGGCGGCGCGCAGCAGCATCAGCGCCCCCACCACGAGCACGATCCAGGCCGTCACCACCAACAGGGCCTGCGAGCGGTACCACTTCGGGTACGACGGTGTGCCCGGCACGTCGAGGGACCGCTCGCAGGGCGCCAGGATGGAGCGGTAGTAGCCGGCGCCCGGCCCGCGCAGGATGGCCGGGATGGACTTGTCGTCGCACCACCGTGGAGCTCCCACCCAGGAGCGAAACACCGTGACGAACGGCGCCGTCAACAGGGGGTAACCGGGCGGGTTGGGGACGTAGGTCTCCTGCTCGGCCAATTCGAGGTCGCCGTGCGAGATGGCCGTGGTCGGGTAGGTGACGGCGTGGGCGTCGGTCTCGGCGGGATTCGGCCCACCCCGGACGAAGAGGATGATCAGGAAGACCAGGCAGGAGGCGACGTAGGCCGCGTAGCGCCAACGACGGGGCACCGGAACCGACACCAGCCGGGACCAGCGCCATGGTGGGGCCGGCGGGGCCGCCTCGCCCGCCGGGACCCGGACCCACACGCTCGACTCCGGCTCGGACAGGGTTCTCCTCCTGGCGCTCAGGCGATGGGGGCCGGAGACAGGGGGACCACCACACCCCATGGCTCAGGCGCCGGCGCGCCTCGCGCCGGGGCCGGCCCGCTCAGGCGAGCTTGTGGCTGTGCTGGCCGCGCTTGGTGAAGATACGTCCGGCGACGGCGGCCTTGACCGTCGCCCGCCACGAGGCCGGACGCTCCTCGAGGGTCGCGGCCCGGGCCGAGGGGGGCGGCGACGGCGTCTCCCACGGCGGGTCGTTGAACAGGTCGACCTTCCGGGTGTCGGAGAACACCTCGGACGAGTCGTACCACTGGAAGCTGCGTTGCCTGCCCATGGCTCAAAAAATTACCGCCGTCCGGGCCCCGGTTCGGGGATGGGCGCAGACCACCTCGCGACGGGCGGCCGACGGCCACTCCCCCGCCCCGGTGGAGCCCACACGGCTATCCCCGGTGGTCGTCGCTCCCGGCCGCTTGCGCCTCCACCGTCCGGGCCAGGATGCCCAGGGTGGCTCGCAGGGCCCCCTCGGAGATCACCGGGAAGATCCCGGCGTCCTTCCACGTGGGGTCGGAGGCCGACCAGTCGTAGTACGACGTGACCAGCGTGCCATCGTCGACCGGTTCGAGCGTGTACCCGTAGACGTGCTCGAGCGGCGGTCGGATCTGGCCCAGCACCGTCCAGGCGATCTCGCGCTCGGGGACGAAGCTCGTGATGGACACGGTCACGTCGTAGCGGCCCATCGGATAGTCGTTCAGCGCCTCGCGGTCCATATGCACCACGAACGTGTCGCCCACGGCGGTGACCGGGCCGCCCTCGGCCGACATGAGCATGCCCGAACTGTCGATGGCGACGTGGCCCCGTGGGTCGCTCAGGATCCGGAAGATGGCGGCCGGCTCGGCGGCGACCGTCCGCTGCACCGCCACGCGCTCCGACGTCACGGGGTCATCATGGCATGCACCGGCAGCATCGGAACACCCTGATCACATCGAACGAGCCGTCTCGCTCTACGCGTCGGGCCTCTCCTGTGCCTCGATCGGCAAGGAGCTCCAGGTCAATCCCGAGATGGTCCGCCATGCCCTGTTGAAGGCGGGCGTAGCCATGCGCAAGCCCGGGCGCCCATCAGCCACAAAGGAGTCTTGAGACACCTCGATTGGCGATACCGGACGGTATCGGGCACTGGGAAGCACTCCTACCCGCCCTCCTCCCGGCAGTTGGGCGCGGTGAGCTGAGAGCTGGTGGCGGTCCAACCTAAGCCGCCGCTAGCAAGGGAGTCCGTTAGCAGCGATACCCACGGCCCCAAGCAACCCCTGTTGCTGGGCGGGGGTGGTGAAGTCATTCGGTCGGGGTGGTGACGGGGGGAGGCACGTAGCCGATGGGCGGCAACGTGGTCGTCGAAGGAGGGAATCCTACGATGACCGGGATAGCTGCTGGCAGACCTGTGCAGTTTTCAACCGCCGTGTAGCAAGGTGGAGGCGAGGCCGACGGTGGCGGCTGGGTACAGCCCAGCTGCTCATTGAGAGCCTTGTAGGGCAGGCATACCGTTCCCGTTGGAACGGTTGGGTTGGCCGTGGTGGGCACGCCGCTGGCCGCAATCGTGCTCGTAGTTGCTCGAGGCTGGGCTTTGGAGGTGAGCGCCGTCGTGCATCCAGCCAGAACAACCAGCGAAGCAAGCCCGGCGAAGACTGCCCAACCACGCCGTATACACAAGGGATGACTCACCTCCGGGTCCAGGCTAGACCCCAGGCGTGACGCAGCCGGAGTGCCCAACCCCATGGGCAAGCGATGCGCAGCCGCCAACCGTAACGGTCAGCCAGTGTCGCCAGCCCATGCGCGCCGCGACGCGCCACTCGTCCACGTCGTCGACATCCGCGACCATGGCCTGCGCGTACGTCTGCGTCTCGAGGTCAGTCGCACTGGCGCGTGCGAGGCGCTCACGACGAGCATCACCGACCTCGTCGCTGGGCGCTGCTCGAGGGGCCACTTCGACCTCCGTTTGACACATGGTCGACAAGCTCGCCGAGGTGCTGATGATGAGGTGGATGAGGGCGCCCTCACCAGGGGTTTTTCGTGGGCCGTAGAGGACTCGAACCTCTGACCCCTTGCGCGTCATGCAAGTGCGCTACCAACTGCGCCAACGGCCCGTAGCGCCGACCCTACCACCGCGCCTCTCGACGCCTGATCCAGACCACGCTCCACGCCCGTCAGGCCGATGCTCGACGACGGGGCGTGGCACCATGAACGGGTCGTCCGCCGGACACCGGGAGACTCGCATGGACGCCACCGCCGCTGATCAGGGCACAGCCGACCGGCCGACGCTGGATGCAGCCGAGGTCGAGGCGCACGTCGAACGCGTCCGGACCGAGGGCTGGTCCGTCATGGAGGGCGTCATCGACGGGGACCTGGTGGACGCCATCGACGACGACCTCCTGCGCCTGGAGCGCGATCTGGGCATCGTGCCCGCAGGCAACCTGTTCGAGGGCCGCCGGACCACCCGCATCTACAACCTTCTGGTCCACGGGGCACTCTACGAGCGCATCCCGGTCCATCCGAACGTCCTCCCCGTCGTCGAGAAGGTGCTCGACCCGGGCCTGCTCATCTCGTCGCTGTCGTCGATCTCCATCGGCGCCGGCGAGACAGCCCAACCCATCCACTCCGACGACCAGCTCATCCCCCTGCCCAAGCCCCATCCGCCCATCATCTGCAACACCATGTGGGCGATCACCGACTTCACCGAGGCGAACGGCGCAACGCGCCTGTGCCCCCGGACCCATCTGGCCGACCACTCCCCCGACCTGCTCGGGTCACACGACTCCATCGCGGCGGAGATGGCCAGGGGGAGCGTGCTCGTCTGGGTGGGGAGCCTGTGGCACGGAGGCGGAGCGAATACGACGGCCGAACGTCGCGTCGGCATCGCCATGAACTACTGCGCCGGCTACATCCGCCAGCAGGAGAACCAGCAACTCGGCATTCCGCTCGACACCGTGCGCCTCTTCCCGCGACGGCTACAGGAGCTGTGCGGCTTCTCGATCTACAACGGCCTCGTCGGCCACATCGACAAGCAGCACCCGGGGAAGCTCCTCCTCGGTACCGACGACGAGCCCTCCCTGGTGTGGGATGACGGCCGGGCGGCCGACAGCTGACGCCCGGCCTGTCCGGCGGGACGTAGCAGGTCCGAGGACCCGGTCACTTCCGGCGCTTGCCCTTCGACGATCCCTTGCCCGACGTCGAGGTCGGCTTCTCGGCCGGCCCTTTCTGGGCGGCTTTCGTGGCCGTCGTCTTCGCAGGCGTGGGCTTGGCCTTCTTGGCCGAGGCGGTGGTCTTCTTGGCCGTGGTGGTGGCCTTCTTGGCCGTGGCCGCCGCCCTTTTGGCCGTGGTGGTGGCCTTCTTGGCNGTGGCCGCCGCCTTCTTGGCCGCCTTCTTGGCGCCCCGGGCCCGGGCCCTGCCCACCACCACCAGNGACCCCATGGACGGGCTCAGGGTGGACTCCTCCCCGCTCGACCATCTGATCCGCAGCAGGCCACCGCTCACGGCGACCACCACACCCTCGCGTGGCGCCTGTCCCACCTTCTTCGACGGTACCTCCACCAGATCGCCGACCACTGCCATTGCCACGCTCCTTTTCAGACGGGCCGCCTGAACGCGGGCGGTTCTGCGCACGGCCGCGCTGTCCGCGGACACGCCCAGAGGCGGCGGGGAGAATCGAACTCCCGTACGGGGCTTTGCAGGCCCCTGCCTAAACCACTCGGCCACGCCGCCGGAGTGTCCGTCGAGCCTATCCGCTGGCACCCGGGGTCTTTCCCGGCCCCCTGTTCCGTTCACGGACGCATTCGAGCCGTCAAGCCCCACGGCCGGCCGGTCGTAGCCCATGGATGTCCGGGCCCTTCCCGCCGAGGTGGTTGAATCGGACCATGCGGATCGCACTCATCGCTCCACCGTGGACGCCGATCCCACCGCCGCTGTACGGGGGGATCGAGCTCGTCGTGGACCAGATGGCCAGGGGCCTCGTGGACGCCGGGCACGAGGTGACCCTGTTCACGACCGGTGACTCCACGTGCCCCGTCCCGCGTGCCTGGGTCCTCCCCCACGCCGAGGGGATGCGCATCGGCATGGCGGTGCCCGAGCTCCGCCACGTCGTGCACGCCTACGAGGTCGTGCGCGACAACGACGTCGTGCACGACCACACCGTCATGGGCCCGTTCTACGCCGAGCGCTATCCGGGCCTGCCGGTGGTCACGACCATCCACGGCCCGTTCAACGACGAGTTGACCGACCTCTACCAGGTGCTCGCCCCCCGGGTGCCCATCGTGGCCATCTCGAACGCGCAGCGGCGCAGCGCACCCGACATTCCCATCGCCAAGGTGATCCACCACGGCCTGGACGCCTCGGCGTTCCCGATGGGAGACGGCAGCGGCGACGAGGACGGCGATTTCCTCCTGTTCCTCGGTCGGATGGCCCCCGACAAAGGTGCGCACCGCGCCATCAAGATCGCCCGCAAGGCCGGGGTGCGTGTGCTGCTGGCGGCGAAGATGCGCGAAGCGTGGGAGCGGAACTACTTCGACGAGCAAGTGGCGCCGCTGCTCGGACCGGACGCCGTCTATCTGGGCGAGGTGCCCCACGAGCGCAAGCTCGAGCTGCTGGCACAGGCCCGGGCGCTGCTCTTCCCCATCCGCTGGAACGAGCCGTTCGGCATGGTGATGCTCGAGTCCATGGCGTGTGGCACCCCCGTCCTGGGTTTCCCCGAAGGGGCTGTGCCGGAGGTCGTCGAGGACGGCAAGACCGGCTTCGTGTGCAACGACGCGCAAGCCATGGTCGACGCCATCGCCCGGGTCGACGAGCTGTCACGAGCCGACTGCCGCGCCGCCGTCGAGGGCTACTTCTCCACCCGTCGGATGGTGGCCGACCACGTCGAGCTCTACCAGCAGCTGATGGGGGGTTGAGCCTCCACCACGACCACTGTCCGGGCGGGCCCGGACCGGCTGCGCTCAGGAGCGCGAGCGGGTGAACATGTGGACCAGGCGGACGATGACCGCCACCACGACCACCAGGATCACCAGCTTGAAGGCGAACAGGGCGAGGCCCAGGACGGCGTGGGCGAGCCACAGCACGACGAGCACCGCCCCGATCACCCCCGCCACCACCAGCCCGGTGTCGAGGAGTGAGAGACCCGAGCCCTTCGTGCTGCGATCGCTCATGTGAACCCTCCGATGCCCACGGCGATGGTGGGCTCCCGCTCCCCAGGTTAGGCCCGCCCCTGGGTCCAGCGGGCGCAGCATGACCCGGTGGTACCGTCGCCCGTGTCATTCCGGTCGCTGCGCGCCGAGCTGATCGAGCGTCCCGAGCTCCACGGCGAGGAGTTCTGCGCCGCGCTGGCCCGTGTGGCCGACGCCTGGCTCGGTGGTCTGCTCGAGCAGGCCACCGGCGGAAACACCAGGGGGATCGCCCTGGTCGCCGTGGGCGGCTACGGGCGCGGTGAGCTCTTCCCCTACAGCGACCTCGACGTGGTGCTGGTCCACCGCAGGCGTCGCGACGTGCGGAAGGTGGCCGACGCCGTGTGGTACCCGGTGTGGGACGAAGGCATCCGGTTGGACCATTCCGTCCGGGCGCCGGGCGAAGTGCTCGAGGTCGCCCGGGACGACCTGCGGGCCCAGCTCGGCCTGCTCGACGGCCGGGTCGTGGCCGGTGACGCGTCCGTGGCCGAACCCATGCTGGCCAAGGCCGGCGACCAGTGGCGGGCGCGTGCGGGACAGTGGCTCCCCGTCCTCGCCGCCCGGGTGGAGGAGCGCCGGCGGGCCCACGGGGACGTTGCCTTCCTCCTCGAGCCGGACCTGAAGGAGTCACACGGCGGACTGCGCGACCTCACCGTGCTCCGGGCCGGACTCCTGGCCTTGGCGGACCTCGCCGACAAGGTCCACGTGGCCGCCTTGGCGCCACCCCATGCCGCCTTGGCCGCGGCGCGTGTCGAGCTGCACCGACAGACGTCCCGGGCGACCGACCGCCTGCTGCTCCAGGAGCAGGACCACGTGGCGGCCACCCTGGGCTACGGCGACGCCGACGCCCTCATGGCGGCGATCGCCGAGGCCGGGCGCACCGTCGCCTGGGTGAGCGACGACTTCTGGCGGCGCCGGTCGCGTTGGCCGGCGGCCCGCGGCCGGGGGTGGGGACCGTTCCGGCGCTCCGAGCGGTCCGCCGCGCCCGCCACCGTCTCCGTCGTCCCCGTCGAACCCGGGGTGGCCGTGCAGACGACGGGGACGGGCGAGGACGCCGAGGTCGTCGTGGACGTCGACGGCAGCGGCGCCGGCGATCCCGGCCTGGCGCTCAGGGTGGCGGCCGTGGCCGCCGAACGTTCGCTCCCCATCGGTCGCGCCACGCTGGAGGCCCTGGTGGCATCGGTGCCCGAGGCACCGGACCCCTGGCCGGCGGAGATGCGGGGGGCCCTCGTCCGTGCGCTCGCCGCCGGCCCGCCGGCCATCGCCGCGTTGGAGGCCCTCGACCAGCGCGGCCTCCTGGTCCGGGCCTTGCCCGAGTGGGCGGCGGTGCGCAACCGTCCGCAGCGCAACGCCTACCACCGCTTCACCGTGGACCGACATCTGCTCGAGGCCGCGGCCCAGGCCGCCGCGCTCACGGACCGCGTCTCGCGCCCCGACCTCCTCGTCGTGGGCTCGTTGCTGCACGACATCGGCAAGGGGTTCCCCGGGGACCACACCGACGTCGGGGTGCGGATCGTCGCCGTCGTGGCCGGCCGCATGGGCTTCCCCCCCGAGGACGTCGCCGTCCTCGTCGACCTGGTCCGCAACCACCTGCTCCTGGCCGAGGCCGCCACCCGGCGCGACCTCGACGACCCGGCCACCCTCGACACCGTGGCCGCCGCCGTCCACGACGAGACGCGCCTCGAGCTGCTGGCCGCCCTCACCGAAGCCGACAGCCTGGCCACCGGTCCGGCCGCCTGGGGCCCGTGGAAGGCCGGCCTCGTGTCTGCCCTCGTGCAAAGGGTGTCGACGCGACTGGCGGGGGGCGAGGTGGAGCGCGCCCCGCTCGTCACCGAGCGCCACCGCGGCTTCATGCGTCAGGTCGAGCGGCTCGGACGCTCGGTGGTGGCCGCCGAGGTCCCCAACGTCACGGTGGTGGCCCGCGACCGGTCCGGCCTGCTGTCCGCCGTGACCGGGGTGTTCGCCCTGCGGGGTCTCGACGTTCGCTCCGCCGACATCTCCGGCGAGGACGGCTTCGCGGTGGAGACCTTCGTGGTGGAACCGGCCCGGGGGCGGTGGCCTGACTTCAAGCTCGTGGCCGACGAGCTCGAGGCGGTGCTGCGGGGGACGTTCCCGCTCGAGGAGCGGCTGGCCGAGCAGGCCCGGACCTATGCCGCCGCCCGGCGCCCGGTGTCGCCCCTGCCGGTGCAACGAAGCGCCACGGCCGACAATGGCGCGTCGGCCACCTCCACCGTGGTGGAGGTTCGAGCCGAGGACGCCGTGGGGCTCCTGTACCGCATCACCACCGCCTTGTTCGCGCTCGACCTCGATGTCGTGGCAGCCCGCGTTGCCACTCTGGGTCACGAAGTCGTCGACGCTTTCTACGTTCGCGACGCCGCCACCGGCGGAAAGGTCACCGATCCAGGACGAATCGACCACATCTGCAACAGCGTGGCGCGCGCTGTCGAAAGCACGGAGTGAGGAGTGGATTCCTTCCCTCCCGTGGTGACGCTGTGCACTTCGACGGCCCGGTCGGGGTATGACGACACACAGACGGGAAAACACCAGAAAAAGTCCACCACAACCGGGTGAGCCGCGGCCGGGCCTCAGGGAGCCGCTGCTAGGATTCCCGGGGAGCCGATCACGATGCCGGAAGCCGCACACCGACGGAGCAACAGCGACGCCCGGCATCGTTGGGTGATCGTCACCATCGTGGCAGCTGCCTGCGTCGTGGCTGCGGGGACGACGGCGTTCGTGGCCACGAGGGTCAAGCCGACGGCGGCCGGGGCCACGCCGACGAACACGAAGCCGGCGGCGCCGCTCCAAATCGTGTCGAGTGCGCCGGCCCCCGGTGCCACCGACGTTCCGACCGACGCCAGCGTCAGCATCGACTTCACCGTCCCCCTGGCGGCCGACACGCCCGTGCCGACCCTGGCGCCGGCAGTGCCCGGCACCTGGNTGGAGACCTCCCCCAACGTTCTTGCCTTCGACGCCGACGCCCCGCTGCCGCCGGGGTCGAGCATGTCGGTGACGGTGCCCGGGGGTGCCGACGGCGTGCGCGGCACCGGCGGCCAATACCTGTCCGCCGGTCTCACCACCCACTTCACGGTGGCGCCGCTGCCCACCTTGCGGCTCCAACAGCTGCTGGCCCAGCTCGGCTACCTACCGGTCAACTTCGCCCCCGCTAGCGGGCTGTCGGTGCCGGCCAGCGAAATGGCCACGTCCCAGGTGGGCTCGTTCGCCTGGCGCTACGCCATGCCGGGCAACTTCACGTCCCTGTGGGCGCCCGGACANCCCAACGTGGTGACGCAAGGGGCGGTCATGGCCTTCGAGAACCAGGAGAACCTGACCGCGGACGGCGTGGCGGGCCCCAAGGTGTGGGAGGCCCTGCTGCAGGCGGCGGTGACCGACCAGATGGACAGCGACCCCCACTACGACTGGGCCGACGTCTCCACGTCGCTGCCCGAGCACGTCGCCGTGTGGCGTGACGGGCAGGTGGNGTACACCACCGCGGCCAACACCGGCATCGAGGCAGCTCCCACCGAGCTCGGTACCTGGCCNGTCTATGTCCGGTACACGTCGACCACCATGACGGGCACCAATCCCGACGGCAGCCACTACTCCGACCCCGGGGTGCCGTGGGTGAGCTACTTCCACGGGGGCGACGCCCTGCACGGCTTCGTCCGGTCGAGCTACGGCTATCCCCAGAGCCTCGGCTGCGTGGAGATGCCCCCGGGCCATGCCGAGGTCGTCTACCCCTACACACCGCTCGGCACCCTCGTCACCATCGAATAACCGGGACGTCCCGCGCACGAACCCAGCGCACGAGCCCCGGGGCGAACCGCCGGAGTCAGCCCGGGGGCGCGGGAGCAGAGGGGAACCGTGGCTCCCGGCGCTGGCGCAACGCCGCCAGGCCCTCGCTGGCGTCGGGACCGAGGAAGCCGAGCATCTCGAGCGCCACCGACTCCCCGAAGACTGGTTGGGCCTGGCGCAGCCAGTGGTTCATCACCCGCCGCGTCCACTGCACGGCGGTGGCGCTGCCCCGGGCCAGCCGGGTCGCCACCGCCAGGGCCTCGTCGAGGACGCGGTCGTCGGGGACGCACCTCGACACGAGCCCGATGCGCTCGGCCTCCGGTCCGTCGAGGAAGTCGGCGGTGAGGAGGTAGTACTTGGCCTTGGCCATGCCGCACAACAGCGGCCACACGAGGGCGGCGTGGTCGCCGGCGGCCACGCCCAGGCGGACGTGCCCGTCCGACAGGCGCGCCGACTCCCCCACGATGCTGATATCGGCCATGAGGGCCACAGCCAGGCCCGCCCCCACGGCTACGCCGTTGACCGCCGAGACCACCGGTTTGTCGGCGGCCAGCATCTTCTCCACGATGGCGCCAGCGTCGCGCCACTGCTCCAGCATGGCGGCGTAGTCCTCGGTCATGGTCTCGATCATGTCGAGGTCCCCGCCGGCGCTGAAGGCCCGGCCGGCGCCGGTGACCACCGACACCCGGGCGTCGGGGTCGGCGTCGACCACGGCCCACACCTCCGAGAGCTCGCGGTGCATGCGGACGTTGGCGGCGTTCAGGACCTCGGGGCGGTCGAGGGTCACCACCACCACGCCGTCGGGCCGCCGTTCGAAGCGCAGGTGCTCGAAATCTCCGTAGTCGCCGAATGCCATGGCGTCACCCTACGGGGTGCTCCCGAGGTGGTCCGTGCCGACGGTCAGGTGCCGTAGAGCGGGTGCCGCAGCCCCAGCTCGACCAGGGTGCGGTCGGGGCGGCGCGGCGAAGCCAGCGACGGGGACGCCCCGGGCACGGCCATGACGTACACGTTCCACGACGTGGCCAGCCCGGCGGGTTCGAGATCGGCGTAGATGCGACGCTCGATGTCGGGGCGGCGCTCGAACCCGGCCTCGGCGAAGCGCTCGGTCCACCACCCGAACGACGCCATGGTGAGGTGCCCCTCGATGGGCTGGCCGACGCGGTCGCGGGCCAGGTCGGCAAAGGGGACGGGGCCGGTGAACACCGTGTCGACCGACCGGTAGTGCTCGAGGCGCTCGGGGAGCACCTTGCCCTCGAAGAAGCCGTCAGGTCCGGCACCGTTGTTGGTGCCGAAGGACGGAATGGTGGCGTACACGAAACCCGCGCACACCCGGCGCAGCTCGGCCAGGGCGGCGCTGACCTGCTCGGGCGGGAGGTGCTCGAGCGTCTCGAGCACACTCACCAGGTCGAAGGAGGCGTCGGGCCAGGGCAGCCCGGCGAGCAGATCGCCCACCTGCACGTGTCCCCGGGCACCGGGGGCGGCATGGTCGACGGCGTACCGGCTGACGTCGCAGCCCACGGCGTCGAGGCCGAGCTCGCGCAGCGCCTCGACCACGAACCCCGTGGCGCACCCCACGTCGAGCACGGTGGTGGCGCCCCCGAAGGTGCGCCACAGCACGGTGGCGGCGACGTCGGCGTTGGAGCTGACCCGGTCGTAGCGGGCGTACCCCGAGCTCCCGGCGCGGTCGCCGGTCGGGTCGCGTCCCTCGCCGAAGTACCCGGGGCCATAGAAGTCGACGCGGGCGTGCGCCCGTTCGACCACGCCCGTCAGCTCCCGGGCCACCTTGTCGAGGACCGAGCGGGCCCGGGGGCTCGACACCGCCAATCTCTCCAGAGCGGCGCGGCCTCGGGCCACGACCGGCTTGACTCGCGGGCCGACCACGAGGTGCGAGGCTACCAACCGGCTCGCGACCTCCCGGTCGTCACGACCCCGGCACCCGGCCCGGTAGGTTTCCGCCCATGACCGAGCCGGCCGTCGTCACCGAGGGGATCGCCCGCCGGTTCGGTGACTACTGGGCGGTCGACGGCGTCGACCTGCACATCGACTCGGGCGAGATCTACGGCTTCCTCGGCCCCAACGGGGCCGGCAAGTCGACCCTGGTGCGGATGCTGTGCACGCTGATGCGGCCCACACGGGGCCGCGGCATCGTGGCCGGCCACGACGTGGCCCGCCACCCCGAGCGGGTCCGGCTGCGGATCGGCGTGGCCCTCCAGGACGCCGCCCTCGACGACAAGCAGACGGGGCGCGAGCTGCTCGACCTGCAGGGTCGCCTCTACGGGCTGCGCCGCCACGAGCGCTCGGCCCGGCTGGCCCAGGTCATGCGCCTGGTGGACATCGGCACGGCCATCGACCGGCAGATCCGGACCTACTCCGGGGGGATGAAGCGACGCCTCGACCTCGCCGCCGCCCTCATCCACGACCCCGACATCCTTTTCCTGGACGAGCCCACCACCGGCCTCGACCCCGAGAGCCGGGCGGCGGTGTGGGACGAGGTGCGACTGCTCAACGAGCAGCACGGCACCACCATCTTCCTCACCACGCAGTACCTCGAGGAGGCCGACGAGCTGGCCGACCGGGTGGGCATCATCTCGCGGGGCCGGCTGGTGGCCGAGGGCACGCCCGAGGAGCTCAAGCGCACGGTGGGCACCGATGTCATCGTGGCCCGGGTGGAGACCCTGACCGACGCCACCCTGGCCGCCCTGCGGGCACTGCCCGGGGTCGACGACGTCGTCGCCGGCCGCGACGAGATCATGGTCCACGCCGGGGACGGCGCCGCGGCCATGAGCCCCGTCGCTCTCGCCCTCCACGCCGCCGGAGCGGCGGTGGTGAGCCTGACGCTGCGCACCCCCACGCTCGACGACGTGTTCCTGCAGATGACGGGGTCGCACCTCCAGGCCGACGAGACGGACTCGGCGCGGGCCGGGGTGCACCCCGATGACGCGGCCGACGGGCCCCCGGCCGGAGGCACCGGCGCCAGCGCGTCCGAGGAGGCCCGGGCCCGATGACCACCACCGCCGTTCCCAGGACCGATCGTCGGGTCGAGGCACGCCCGGCGGGATTCGTCGTGGACGTGGCGTCGGTGGCCCGTCGGGCCATCCGCCAGATCCCGCGCGAGCCCGAGGCCGTCGTCCCGGCGCTCATCGTGCCGATCTTCTTCTACGTCCTCAACATCGGCGCGCTGTCCACGGTGACCCATGCCGCGGCGCACATCGACTTCAAGGCCTTCGAGCTGCCGGTGGCGGTGGTGTTCGCCGTCACCGGCGTGTCGCGGGCCTCGGCCCTCGTGACCGACATCCAGAACGGCTACTTCGACCGTCTCATGATCACGCCGGTGCGCCGGCTGCCCCTGTTGCTCGGCCTCATGACCGCTGATCTCACCCTGGTGATGGCTCTGGCCGTCCCGGTGCTGCTCGTGGGCCTCGCCCTCGGGGTGCACTTCGTCACCGGCGTCGCCGGCATGGTCGTGTTCATCATCCTGTCGGGACTGTGGGGCCTCGTGTTCACCGGGCTCCCCTACGCCATCGCCCTCAAGACGGGGAGCCCGGGGGCGGTGAACGCCAGCTTCGTCCTGTTCTTCCCCATCACCTTCCTGAGCACCACCTTCGTCCCCAAGGCCGAGCTGCAGGGGTGGTTGCGGGCCGTAGCCAACGTCAATCCCATGACCTACATCCTCGAGGGCCTGCGGTCGCTCGTGTCGAACGACATCACCGGCGGCGCGCCGGGTCCGGTGTGGAACGCCACCGAGCTGGGCGAGGCCCTCCTGGCCGTGGCGGCCTTCGGCGCGGTGTCGCTGTCGCTGGCACTGTTGGCCCTGCGGGGCCGGGTACGTCGCCGCTGACCCGGCCGTCGGTCGGGGGTCGCCGACATCGCACGCTGAGCACGTTGCGGCCCTCGCGGGGGCCCACGGACCACGCCACCGGCGGCCGCCGGCACGAGGTCCGCGGTGTCCCCAAGTTGTCAACAGGGGCGGACCAGGGTTTCTCGACACGACGGCGCGGGCCGTGCGAGGGTGGCGGGGTGGGGCAGAGCAGCGGTCGGCGCCCCCAGCACGCGCGTCGACGTGGTCCGCGGCGCTGGGGCCCGGCGAGGGGTGACGCCAAGCACGCCCGGCGCCACCGCGGAGGACGGGTATTCACACTCACCGTCTGCCTGACGACCCTGGCCGCCGGTGCGGCGGTGATGCTCCACCTGATGCCGGCCGGCACCGGAGCACCGACGGCGGCACCCGACGCCGTCACCAGCACCACAGCATCGACGACGGCACCATCCACGTCCGTCACCGCCCCGGCCACGTCGACGACGGTGTCTTCCACACCTGCACCGACGACGTCGGTCACCGCCGCCGCGCCACCCACCACGCCGGCGCGCACCCGCTCGACGTCGGCGCGCCCGGTAGCCCGGGCCACGATCAAGCCGAAGCCCGCCAGGACGAGGGCCTCGAGTGCGACCACCGCACCCCCGCCGGCGCACGTCGCACCGCCCGGAGGCTCCGGCGTGCCGCACATCATGGTCGTGATGATGGAGAACAAGAACTATTCCGAAGTCATCGGCCAGCCGGACCAGCCCTTCACCAACAGCTTGGCCAACGGCGCCGGGCTCGCCACCGAGTCCTACGCCCTCGGGCACCCGAGCCTTCCCAACTACCTCGAAATCGTCAGCGGCTCGGCGCAGGGCGTCACCGACGACAACCCCCCGTCGGCCCACAGCTTCCCGGGCGTGGCGACCCTGGCCGACCAACTGGCAGCGGTGGGCGACACGGCCAAGGCCTATGCCGAGGACCTCCCGGCCGACCCGACCAACGACAGTGGCAACTACGCCGTACGGCACATGCCATGGGAGTACTTCCCCGGCACGGACATCGCCGTGGCCGACGCCTCGTCGCTCGTCACCGACCTGAACGGTGCCGGGGCCCCCGACTTCGTGTGGTACTCGCCGAACATGATCGACGACGAGCACGACGGCACGGTGCAGCAGGGCGACGCCTTCCTGGCCCAGTTCGTGCCGCAGGTGCAGAGCACGGCGTGGTACCGGGCCGGCGGGCAGATCGTCATCGAGTGGGACGAGGCCGACACCGACAACAGCGGGATCAACGGGACGAGCGGCGGCGGCCTCGTTCCGACGATCGTCGTCAGCCAGGCCCTCGAGGCGCACCCGGAGCAGGACCCGACGCCCGTGACCACGGCCGGCGTCCTGCACTCCATCGAGCGGGCCTACGGTCTGCCGTACCTGGGCGACGCCGCCGATCCCGCCAGCGGCAACATCGACGCCCTCATCGCTCCCGGCTGACGGCGCCCGTCGGGTCAGCCCCGACGGCGATGCTCCTGGAAGAACAGCGCCTGACGCGGGCACTCCCGCACGGCCCGCTGCACCACGTCGAACAGCTGCGGCGGGATGGGCCGGTCGGCGATGACGGGAAACCCCCACTCGTCGAGTGCCACGAGCTCGGGCGCCAGCTCGGCGCAGTACCCAAAGGCATCGCAGGCGATGGGGTTCACGCGCAGGTGGAACGTCCTCGTGATGATGGCCATTGCAGAGATCTCCTTCCCTCAGCGCCACCCGGCGACGGCCGCCGACGACGCAGGCGTGACGGGCAACACCGGCGCCCGGCTCCACCCCGCACAGGGCCGGTGCCGGCCATGCTCCACGACGTCGCGGGCGAACACCTCGAGCGCACTGCGCACGAACCGCACCACGCCGTCGGGGTGCCGGCACGCCCCCCGACCTTCGATGCTGTCCAAGCGTGCCCGCAGGCGCGCCTCGAGGCGACTGTCGACTTCGCCGCGCGCCAACCGGACGAGGTCCTCGGCCACGGCGTGGAGGCCGAACACGCACGGCCCGCATTGGCCGGCGCTCTCGTTGGCCATGTAGGCGGCCACCCGTGCCGTCTCGGCCAGACCGCACGAGGACGCCGGCAGGGCGGCCAGGACGCCGGCCCCCACCGACGCTCCGACGGCGGCCAAGGGACCGGGGGCGTACGGGGTGTCGAGGAGGCCGCTGCGGACCCACGATCCCCCNTAGCCGCCCACGAGCACGGCGGCGATGGNGCCGGTGACGCCNACGCCGTCGAAGATCGCCGACACNGGGGTGCCGAGCTCGACCTCGCACACCCCGGGGTCCGCCACCGCGCCCGNCANCGTGACCAGGCACGTNCCGGGNGCGTCGTCCGTGCCGGCGGAGCGGAACCATGCCGCCCCGTACCGGGCGATCAGGGCCACGTGGGCCAACGTCTCGGCGCTGTGGACCAGGACGGGCCGGCGCCCGATGGTGAGGGGGACACCCTTCGACGCCCGGAGCTGCGGCCGGGCCGAACCACCGGCCAACCACGCCACCAGGGCCGACTCCTCGCCCGTGACATAGCGCCCCGGTGGTCGGACCACGCGTACGGGGGGATGCCCGAGCCCGATGCGGTCCCGCTCGGCCACGGCCGTCGCCGCCGCCCGGGCGCCGTCGGGACGGTCGTCGGCCACGCACACCACGATCTCCCGGGCGCCGACGGCCGCCGCCAGCAGCTGGGCACCGTCGAGGACGAGATGGGGGGCCGCCGACAGCAAGACACGGTCCTTCTGGCTGGCGGGCTCGCCCTCCATGGCGTTGACGGCCAGCAGCGGCCGCCCGCCACCTGACCGCAGGACGTCGAGCTTGGCCGCCGTTGGGAATCCGCCCCCACCACGGCCGGTCAGCCCGGAGCTGCGGACGCTCTCCACCAGGCGTTCCGCCCACCCCCGCTCGCCCCGGCCGGGCAGCGGCGGAGGGCCGTGCGTAGCCACGTGGGCCTCGAGATCGGATCGTCCGGTCTGATGCCAGGCGGCGAGCAGCCGCGCCCGGGTGGCGGCCCGTCGGGTGCCCTCCGCCGCCGTCGGCGCCGTCACTGCAAGCCCCCCGGACGGCCACCGCTCGCAGCCATCGAGACGAGCTCGCCGCTCAGCTGCGAGCCGGAAATGGACAGGTCGACGCGCAGGTCCAAGGGGCGACCGGCCTGGTCGGCCAGGGCGAGCACCACCCGGGAACCCTCGAGCGTCGAGACCCGACCCGCGAACTGCGACGGTGCGCCCGGGGTCCCGAAGGTGACCTGGCTCTGTTGCATGGCCACCCCCCCCGAGCCGTCGGGTGTGCCGAGGATCACCACGTCCAGGACGGCGTCGAGCGAACCGGTCGTGCGGGCCACGATGTCGACCCGCACGGCCCCGCCCGACACCACGCCCTGCGAGATGGTGCCGACCAACGGGGCCCGGTACGGCGGGGCCGGCAGCGCCGCGCCGGACACGGCCGGGGCCGACGTCGACGTCGTCGGTGTGCTCGGGGCCGGCCCGGTGACGCTGCGGTGCGACCCGGCCAGCAGGGCGCGCGGCGTGCCCGCCCGTGCCGCCCACCCCGGTCGCAGAGGACCACTCGCCGTCCACGCCGCCAGGGCGACGAGTGCTGTCACCGTCGTCACGCCGGCCAGCACCCGGGGCCCCGCCCGGGCCGGCCACGAGGCCACGATGCGCCAGCCCACGACGGCCACCACGGCGGCCACGCACGCCACCACGAGGATCAACATCCAGCCCAGGTGGGGGTCGGTGCCGGCCCCGAGGCCGTGGACCACGGCCAGCGGCCAGCTGGCGTAGGCAAGCCAGTGCAGGGCCCGCCACGTCCTCGGTGCCACGTGTCGACGCAGCAGGCTCGAGATGGTCACGGCCAGGAGCAGGTCGAAAGCCACGGAGCCCAGACCGAGCCACAGCCGCCGGTAGGCGGACGTGAAGGGCACGACCACCGACACCCATCCGATGGGTGCGAACGAGTCCGACACGGTGGTGAGCACGTGCAGTCCCACGAACACGAGGGCCAGGAGTGAGATGCGACGATGGAGATCCTGCAGGGTGAAGCGCGGCCAGGCCGTCGTCCCCACCCGCAACGTGGTGAGCGCGCCCAGGACCACGCTTGCGGTGAGCAGGACGAGGGCCACGATGCCCGTAGCACGAGTGGAGTACCACAGGGCTTGCGACGACGTCGTCGCCATCATGGCCCGACGACCTCGCGGCCGGTCCCCGGGGCCGGCGTCACGGTGCCGGCAGGACGGGCGGGCGGCGCGTCGGCGTGGCGCCTGTCACCACCCGGTCCCTCCTGACACGACCGTCGGGGGGTTCTGCGTGGCGGCGGGGGGGCTGGCGACGGACCCGCTCCCGGAGTTCCCGGTATTGCCCACGCCGGTATTGCCCACGCCGGTGTTACCCGTACTTCCGGTGCTTGCCACGGGGGTACCGCCGGCACCGCCCGCAGGGGACGGGGCCGCCCCCGACGACGGCGTGGGGGTGGTCGAACGCCCGGGAATCTGGTGGGACACGACGCCGAAGATGACAGCCACGGTTCCGAGGGACATGAGCACCGTCCACCGAAAGACCCGCCGGACGCGCTCCACGGCGTCGTCGCGCCGGTCCTGGAGCGCTCCGTAGTACCGCGTTCTCGCCATCGCTCATCGCCTTCCATGCATCTTCGTGAGGTCCATGGTGCGCCCGTGACCATGACCGCAGTATGAAGAACACCCGGGAGCGAGCTTTGTGGTCGTGGGTGCCCATGACTCTTGCCGACACCGGGGGGGCACCGGACCTCCGGGCGCCAACGGCGGGGGGTCGGGTGGCGGGGGGTCGGGTTGACGGGGCGGGAAGCGGGAACCCGACCCGAGGAGATCGGCGGCGTCAGCGCGTGCGGGCCGACATGGTGATGAAGTCGCGCGACCACCACGACTCGAAGTACCGCTGCGGGGTTCCCGCCATGCTCGACAAGAGGTCGGTCCCGTTGGCCGGCGTGGCCGGCCCGCCCGGGGTGGCGGGAGCGTAGGTGGCGAAGTCGACCCAGTCGGTGTTGATGTCGAGCTCCATGGCCCGCACGGCCCCCGCCCGCACCAGGACGTCGGCCAGGTCCGTGATGTTCATGTCCGGACCGCCCACGTAGACGAGGGCTCCGCTGGACGTCACCCCCACGCCCGATCGCCACACGTAGACCCGGTTCCCGAGCGTGAAGCCCCAGCGGGTGGTGTCACTGGCGTTCAGCCCCGGTACGGGGTGGCCGCCGTCCACCAGCAGGTCGAGGTTCTGACGCACCGACACGACGTCGGGCGTCATGGTGACGTCGCGGCCCCACTGCCCTACCGTGGATGTGCCGTTGGCATAGACGACGAAGGACGCAGCCCCGCTACGCAGGGGGATGACGGTCCGGCCTTGGGTGTAGTAGCCACCGTTGGCGTCGGACATGAGGAAGCCGGCGTTGAAGGCGGCCACCAGGCTGCCGGCGGCGCGGGGGGGGACGGGTGCCGTGTTGCTCCACGGACCCCCGCCAGGGATCGTGCTCCCCGAGTACAACGTGGCCGACAGGAGCTTGGTGTCCATCCACGCCACCCCCACCACCACGCTGGTGTGCACGGCATCGGGGCGGAGGTACGCCTCGTACACGGCGGGAAGGCCGTCCACGAGACGGCCTACGGGATGCCACGCCCCCTCGCCGGCGACGGGCGGGGTGGCGATGGGGGCGATGGGGGCGGGCAGGGTGAGGTGGGCGGCAGTCGGTGCGGCCGTGACCGACCGGTGCGTGGCGCTCGACGTGGGCGGTGGCGGGATGGCCCCCTTGGTCGGCGTACCTCCGACAGGCGGGGCGTGGTGGGAGTACCAGGTGTTCTCGGCCCACGACACGATGGACCCGGCCCCGTGGCCGCGGGCCCACTCGGCGAAACGCGCCGTGAGGCTCGTGCCCATCCCGGGATCCGACAGCGCCGAGCCGAGCGACGCCCACACGGGCGTGAGGAGGAGCACGACGAGCGCCAGGACGCTCAGGACCTTGTGCCGCCACGCCCACCGGGCGCGCCGGCGGACCCATCGCCGCCGCTGGAGGTGGCGGGCGCCCTCGGCGGGGCTCAACGCCACCGGCGGGCGGTCGGACGTGAGCTGCACTGTCTCCACCCTAGGGGTGCCACCTTACGACCACGTGAAGGATCATCCCGAAGCCCGGTATCGACGTCATCGTTCCGTCACGGTCCGCCTGGTAGACCTGGGTCGGATGAGGGTACTGGTCGCCGAGGACGATGCCGGTCTTCGCTCGGTGCTCGAGCGCGGCCTGGGCGAGCACGGCTACGTGGTCGACGCCGTTCCCGACGGCGAGGCCGCGCTGCGCTTCCTGCGCACCTACGACTACGAGGTGGCCGTGCTCGACTGGCGCATGCCCAAGACCTCCGGCGTCGAGGTGGTGCGCGAGCTGCGCCGGCAGGGATCGCGGCTGCCCGTCCTCATGCTCACGGCGCGCGACAGGCCCGCCGACCGCATCGCCGGCCTCGACGAGGGGGCTGACGACTACCTGGTGAAGCCGTTCGACTTCGGGGAACTGCTGGCACGCATCCGGGCGCTGCAACGCCGGTCCCCCGCCCTGCAGACGCCCCTGCTCGAACTCGGGGACCTGCACTTCGATCCCGCCTCCCGCCAGGTCCGCGTGGGCTCGCGCGATCCGGGCCTCACGACCACGGAGATGTCGATCCTGGAGCTGCTCCTGCGCCGGGCCCCCGGGGTCGTCGAGCGACGGTCCATCGCCCTCCACGTGTGGGCCGAAGAGGCCGACGCCCTCGGCTCCAACACCATCGACGTACACATGACCCGCCTGCGGGCCAAGCTCGGCTCCGACCACGTCCGCATCGAAACCCTGCGCGGCGTCGGGTTCAGGATCGTGGTGTCGTGACCGTCCCCGGCCGCAGCCGGCTCGCGCACGCCGTGCGCGTGGCGGGCGCCACCGGCCTGCTCATCGCGTCGGCGTACGTGGTGGTGACCGTGGTGTTCGACGTCGTCGACTCTGCTCACCTGGTGGCCCAGGTGGACGCCCACCTGAAGGACCGGCTGCACGACGTCGTCGTGAACGGCGTCCTCACGCGGCCGCCCGGTGAAGCGGACGACGACCACGACGTCGAAGCGGCGCCGGTGCTGTTGTGGCGCATCGGACCCACCGGCCGGGCCGAGGCCTTGAGCGACGGCGCGCCCGCCCTGCCCCGGGCGGCGTGGTCCTCGCAGGGACGGGCCAGCACCGCCCAGCTGGGGAGGACCTCGTTCCGGTTGCTCGCTGTGCGGGAGCACGGGGCGTGGTTGGTGGCGGGCCAGAGCCTGGCCGACACGGACCATGTGGGGGCGGTCCTGGTGGCCGCCGAGGCCATCGCCGGCCCGGTGGTCGTGGTGGCGGCATTCCTGGGTGCGCTGGTCATCGGCCTCCAGGCCTCGCGCCCGGTGGAGGAGGCCCGTCGCCGCCAGCTCGAATTCACCGCCGACGCGTCGCACGAGCTGCGCACCCCCTTGAGCGTGATCGAGGCCGAGGTGAGCCTGGCCCTCGGCTCTCCCCGGTCGGCCGAGCGCTACCACGACACCCTGGAGCGGGTCGGGGCGGAAAGCAGGCGCCTGCGGGACATCATCGAGGACCTGCTGTGGCTGGCACGATTCGATTCGGAGCCGGCGCCGCCCCGGGCTGAGCTCGTCGATCTCGAAGCCGTGGCCCGCAGCGGAGCCGAGCGCTTCGGCGCCGTGGCCGGAGCCCGCGGCACCACGATCTCCGTCGAGCGGCGAGGTGACACCGCGGCAGGCGTCGTGGCCCCACCGGACTGGCTCGACCGTCTCGTCGGCGTCCTGGTCGACAACGCGTGTCGCTACGCCGGTCCCGGGGGGCGGGTGCGGGTGGTGGTGACGGGCCATGCGACCAGGGTCGTGCTGTCGGTACAGGACAGCGGGCCCGGGATACCGGTGGCGGAGCGAACCCGGTTGTTCGACCGCTTCCATCGTGTCACCGACGACGGCTCGGGGACGGGCCTCGGCTTGGCCATCGCCGACTCCGTGGTGCGTGCGACCGGGGGCCGCTGGCGCATCGCCGAATCGACGCTCGGGGGGGCCGACATGGAGGTCACCTGGCACCGGTCGAGCAGCCGCGACGCGGGCCACCCACCGCATCGCGCTGCGCCGAACCCGCTGACGGTAGCGACAGGTCCGTTACGGCAGCATTAAGTGTCGGGTGGCCATGGGTGCGTCGGCCCGGACGCCACGACGGCCCCGGATGTCGACGCCGGCGCGGTCGGTACGCGTCGTCGGAGGCGTAGAATTCTCCGCATGTACGAACGCCTCGCCGCCCTCGTCCACCTCGATTTCTCCCCGCAACACGAACAGCCGAAGGCCGGCCGGCTGGTGCTGGCGACCGTCTTGTCCATCGTCGGAGCACTGCTGGTCGACGCGCTGTTGGTGGCCATCGCCGAGGCGGTCTTCCCCGGCACCAGGCACTACAGGCACTTCCAGTTCCCGGACTACGCCAAGCTCACCGTCATCGGCGTGGTCATCGCCTGCGCGGCGTGGCCGGTCACGACGCGCATCACCTCGGTGCCTCGGTGGATGTTCTTCCGCATGGCGGTATTGGTGACGCTCGTGTTGTGGCTCCCCGACCTCTACCTCCTGGCCAAGGGCCAGCCGGCCCGGGCGGTGGCGTTCCTCTTCCTCATGCACCTCGCCATCGCACTCGTCACCTACAACCTCCTCGTCCACGTCGCTCCGGCCCGGCCGCTCCGCCCGGCACCGACCGCTCAGGACGTGCGCTCGGTCCGCTGACGTTCGACACCGGGGCTCACGTCGACACCGGATCACACCGACGCCCGGGCGCCCGGCCGTCACGGTGCGGCGTGCTTCAGCTCGTCCAGGACGACGGCGATGTCGGGACGATCGGCCGCGGCGCGGGCGGACGCCCACAGCGGTCGCGGCTCGATGAGGTCACCCACCGGGAACATCTCGAACACCGATCCCCGCTCCAGGGCCGGCGCGCACACCATGGTAGGCAGGAGGCTCGCACCGAGGCCGGCCTCGACGGCCGACAGCACCACGCGCAGGTCGGGGGCCACCAACCGGACACGGGCGTCGAAGGGCCGCCCCAGGTGCTGCTTCCAAAAGCGTCGGGTCCGGGGCAGGTCGTCGGAGTAGCTCACCCAGGGTGCGTCCACGAGCCGACCCCCCAGCTCGTCGAGCCGCCCAACCGGTGTGAGCGGGCTGCCGGCCGAGGCCACCAGCGCGTAGCGGTGGGCACCCACGACTTCCGTGACGGCCCACCGGCGGACGACGGGCGCAGCCGTCACGACGAGGTCGACGCCGTCGCGTGCCAGGCAGGCGTGCAACTCGTCGTCGTCTCCGAACACGGCGTCGACCCGACACGACACCCGGCCGAGGTGACGGGCGACGAGACCGGCGAACACCTCGGGGCTCGACCCCACCCGCAGCGGCGATCTCGGCACGGGCAGCGCCCCCACGTCCAGCCCGGCCAGGACGCCGGCCAACCGGTCGAGGGGATCGACGACCACCGCATACAGCCGCCGTCCGGTCTCGGTGGGCACCACTCCGTCGCGTCGCCGCACGAACAGCGGAGTCCCGGCCGCCGCTTCGAGCGACCGGACGTGGCTGGTCGCCGCCGGTTGGGAGATGTTGCGCAGGCGGGCGGCCTCGGTGATCGATCCCGACTGGCAGGCACACACGAACGTCCGGAGCCACTCGGTCCTTGCCATAGGTAAACCCTATATCAAGACCTTTCAACTCCAACGTTGTCTGATAGTAAGATGATCCGCATACTGCCTCCATGCCCGACGACCGGTACACCCACGGCCACCATCCGAGCGTGCTGCGCAGCCACACCTGGCGGACGGCGCAGAACTCGGCGGCCTACGCCCTGGGGCGGTTGGCCCCGGGCCAGGACCTGTTGGACGTGGGGTGCGGGCCGGGCACCATCACCTGCGACCTGGCCGAGCTGGTCGCCCCGGGGCGGGTGGTGGGCATCGACGCGGCCGCCGAGGTGCTGCCCCGGGCGGCGCCGGGGACACCGGGCACGCCGGGCAACGTGTCCTTCGAGGTCGGCGACGTCTACGCCCTTGCTTTCGACGACGGCTCCTTCGACGTGGTCCATGCCCACCAGGTCCTCCAGCACCTCTCGGACCCGGTGGCGGCGCTGGTCGAGATGGGGCGGGTGCTCCGGCCGGGCGGGTCCCTGGCGGTGCGCGACGGGGACTTCGCCGCATTCGCATGGGCACCGCGTCTGGCGGCCCTCGACCGCTGGATGGAGCTGTACCACCAGGTCACGGCGCGCAACGGGGCCGAGCCTGACGCCGGGCGCCACCTCCTGTCCTGGGTGCGCGCCGCTGGCTTCTGCGAGCCCGTCATGACCAGTTCGACCTGGACCTTCGCCGATCCCGACGCCCGCGCCTGGTGGGGGCAATTGTGGGCCGAGCGCGTGGAGCTGTCCGCCTTCGCTCACCAGGCCCTGGCCTACGGACTGAGCGACCCGGTCGAGCTCGCCGGCATGGCGCGTGCGTTCCGACAGTGGGCGCAGGATCCCGACGCCACCTTCGTCATCCCCCACGGCGAGGTCCTGGCCGTCAAGCCGTGATCACCGGTGCTGGCGCCATCCCCGTTCGAACGGCAAGCGCCAGGAACGGGGGCTGATGAGACCCCGCATCGACGGCGGGCCCCAGGAGCCGACGCGATAGAGCTCCACCTCCGACGGCGCATCGAGCAACGGATGCGACACCTCCCACAGGCGCTCGATCCCCTCGGAATTGGTGAACAGCGTCTGGTCACCGCTCATGGCGTCGTGGATCAAGCGCTCGTAGGCCTCGAGCGCGCCATGCGCCTGGTCGGTTTCGTGCAAGGCGAATTGCAGGCTGAGCTTGTCCAGTGTCATCCCCGGCCCCGGGCGCTTGCCGTAGAACGACAGCGACAGCTTCGGGTTGTCCGACAGGTCGAAGGTCAGGTGGTCGGGGCCCTGGGTGCCGACCCCGGATCCGGCCGGGAACATCGACTTGGGCGGCTCGCGGAACGCGATCGACACGATGCGGGCGCCTTCGGCCATCTGCTTGCCGGTGCGGAGGAAGAAGGGCACCCCGGCCCACCGCCAGTTGTCGATGTCGCAGCGCAGCGCCACGAAGGTCTCGGTGTCGGAGTCCGGCGCCACGCCCGTGCTCCAGCGGTACCCCTCGTACTGGCCCCGGACGACCTGGGTCGGATCGATGGGCCGCAGGGAGCGGAAGACCTTGTTCTTCTCCTCGTTGATCGCCCGGGGTTCGAGGGCGGTCGGCGGCTCCATCGCCACGAACGCCAGGATCTGGAACAGGTGGGTCACCACCATGTCGCGGAACGCACCGGTCTGCTCGTAGAAGACCGAGCGATTGCCGACCGACAGCGTCTCGGGCACGTCGATCTGCACGTGGTCGATGTGGGCGCGGTTCCAGATGGGCTCGAACAGGCCGTTGGCGAACCGAAAGGCCAGGATGTTCTGGGCCGCCTCCTTCCCGAGGAAGTGATCGATCCGGAACACCTGGTCGTCCTCGAAGACCTCCTGGAGCATGGCGTTGAGCCGCCTGGCGGTGGACAGGTCCGTCCCGAACGGCTTCTCCATGATGATGCGCGCCCGGGCGGTGAGCTCCGCCTCCCCGAGCCTGCGCACGACCGCGTCGGCGGCGTGCGGCGGGATGCTGAGGTAGTGCAGCCGCCGGGGCTCGCTCGTCAAGGTGGCCTCGGATCGCTCGACGGCCCGGGCCAGTCCGGCCGGACCGTGGGACTCGGGGACGTAGGTGATGCTCCGGCGGAACTCGAACCAGTGCTCGTCGGTGACCGCGCCCCGGGCGAACTCGTCGCAGGCCGATCGGGCCATGCCGTGATACCCCTCGTCGTCGAGCTCCTCGAGAGAGGTGGCCACGATCCGGCACTCCGGGAGCAGCCCGGCGCGCGACAGGTGGAACAACCCGGGGAGGAGCTTGCGCCGGGTCAGGTCGCCGGTGGCCCCGAAGAGCACGATCACGTGCGGGGGAACCGGGACGTGCACCGGACCATCTCCGGGGAATGCCAGGTCGGCGGCGCGCTCGGCGAATGCCCCGGTGGCGTGTCCCTCCACGCCCCGGAGGTCCGTCCCGACGGGCTCCCCCGCCACCGACGGTGCCAGGGCCAGCCCGTGGCCGACCCCGACGCTCCCGTTGGGCGCCATCGACGACGGTGCCGCGCTGCGGCCGTCCATCAGGTCCCGCTCCGCACGCTCCCGGCGAAGACACCGTCCACGTTCCCGGTCCGCTGCACGGCCCTGACCGGTTGACCCCGGCGCAACCGGGCCCGCCAGACGTCCGGCTCGAAAGGCGCGGGGGCGGTGTCCTGCAGGAACGCCCGGACGACGGAGACGAAGCGCTCGGGATCGCTGTGATGGGGGAAGTGCCCGGCCTCCTCGAAGATCTCGAGCCGGCTCCCCGGCATGGCCTCGGCCGCCAGCCGGGCGTGGGCCACCGGGATGATGGCGTCGCGGGCTCCCCACACCAGCAAGGTGGGCAGCCCCTCGGCCAGATAGGCACGGTCGAGCATGGTGATGACCTGGCCCCGCCAGTCGACACCCGAGCGCAGCGTGCGGAGGATGGCCCGGCGGGCGGCGGCGTCGGGGAGCGAGTCGAAGACCTTCAGGATCTCCTCGGCATCACGGCCGAGATCGGTGCCGAGGACACGCAGGAGCTGAGCGGCGATCCGGGCCCCCAGCTTCACCACCGGTGACCCGAACGTGGGCATGAGCAGGTCGGCGTTGGGGGCGGCTGCCAAGCGGAGCAGGAGGCTCACGCTGCGGTCGATCCCGCCCGTCCCCACCAGGGCCAGGCGCTCACAGCGCTCGGGGAAGGTGTAGGCGAATTGCGCGGCCACACCGCCGCCGAGGGAGTGCCCCACCACGGAGACCCGTTCGACCTCGAGCACCGACAACAGGTCGCGCATGCCGTTGGCGTAGGCCGCCACCGAGTAGTCGGCCCGGGGCTTGTCGGAGAGCCCGTGTCCGAGGAGATCGGGGGCGATGACGGTGTGGTCGCGGGCGAACGCCTCCACCACCGGCAGCCATGTCCGCGACGAGTCGCCGATGCCGTGGATGAGCAGGAGCGGCGGTCCCTTCCCGGCCCACAGGAAAGCCCGCCGGTAACCGTGGATCGTGAAGAACCGGTACTGGACGCCGTCGGAGATCTCCATCAGCTGAAAGGTGGAGGCCACTTTTCCGTTCGTCGTGCCCATGGCGGTTCCTCGAGCTGGCGGCCGAGGGCGGCCGCACCCCTGCTCCCGTTCTAGGACGCCGTGGTCACCGCCACGTCACGACCGCATGAACGCCGCGTTACGACTGGCGCACACCGGCGCCCGGGCCGCGGTCAGTCCCTGTCCACTCTGGTGGCGCCGTGCCCCGCCGCGCCGGCGGGGGCCGCCACCAGGGCTGTGGGCGTGGCCCGCTCCAGTGCCGCCCAACCGCTGTCGCGCTCGTGGGCGGCCCGCTCGGCCGCCCCGCCGCCACGCAGGCCGAACAGCCGGTGGGCGAACAGGAGATAGATCACGATGGCAAGGTTCAGGACGAGGGTGATGATCTTGAGGTACGACAGGCTCCTGGTGAGCTCGTAGATCTCGAACGGCACCAGCACCGCCGTCTCGGCGAAGGTGAGGTACTCGGCCCACCGCCGGGCGAACCACAGACCCACCATCTCCACGGCGAGCAGAGCCGTGTAGGCGGCGATGGCCACCCCGGCCAGGTACAGCTTGGCCGTCGAGAGGGCGAACAAGTGGTTGAAGTCGGACACCACGACCGAGTGCGGGTCCACGATCGGCCCGCCGAGGCCGCCTTGGAGGTCCGACAGGATCCGGGTGTACTCATGATGGAGCAGGCCTCGGTGGGAGGCGAAGGCGAAGACGGCCACGGCCAACGCGGTCAGGACGAGCACGTGGACGGCGCGGTCCACGGCGATCAACCGCAGGACGTACCGATCGCGCAGCGGCCGACCTCGGAGCGGAAGGGTGATGTCGCCGCGATCGGGTGGCTCCGGCATGGTGGGCTGCACGGGGGCGCGAAGGACGACCCACGCGTCGCAGCGCAGGCACCGGTACCAACGCACCCCGGGCGGGCCGGGCAGGGCGAAGATGGCGTCCTCGGGGCGAAGTGACGCCGCGGTGGTGCCCACCAGAGCGTGGCCGTGGAGGCCGCAACCGATCAGCTCGTAACTGACGTGCCGCCGGTGCCGACGGCCGGCGGCGCCGGATGCGGCATCCACGGCCGGGGCCTGTGCCGGCGGCGGCGTCGGTACAGGAGGCGAATCCCTAGTCGTCACCCGTGGCACCCGCCCTGTTCCCTGCGCCGGTCTCGGCGCCACCGTCGACGGACGCTACCGCATGCGATCCGGCTCGGGGTGTCCGGACCGCTGGCTCCCCCTCCCGACATAATGGAGCCATGACCGTCATCCGCATCAACGCCATCACGGTGCCCGAGGAGGGCGGCGCAGAGCTGGCACGGAGATTCGGGGAGCGGGCCGGCGCCGTCGACCATGCCGAGGGGTTCGAAGGTTTCGAGCTCCTTCGCCCCACCGACGGCCGCACCACGTGGCTCGTCCTCACGCGGTGGCGGGACAAGTCCGCCTTCGAGGCGTGGGTGGCCTCACCCGCCTTCGCCCATGGTCATCGGGGGGCGTCGGGCGCGGGCGGCGACCACCCTCCGGTGGCGGCCCACAGTGAGCTGTGGTCGTACGACGTCGAGATCGAGGTGACGCGTCCCTCGGGCTGAGGTGTTCGCCGGCGCGCCATGAGCTCCGGAAACCGGTACGAGGGTCACGAGGCCATGCACTACCCTGGTCGGCAATGCTGCCCGTCCTCGGTGCCGTCCTCCTCGGCCTGTTCATCGCGCAGGTCGCGCTCCTGGTGACCACGGTGTACCTCCACCGGTGCCTGGCCCATCGTGCCCTACGACTCTCCCCCGGTGTCCTCGTGGTGTGTCGCGTGCTCATCTGGGCGGGAACCGGCACGCGACCCCGCCAATGGGTGGCGGTGCACCGCAAGCACCACGCCTTCACCGACACGGACCGCGATCCCCACTCCCCCCTCGTCTTCGGCTATGCCCGGGTGCAATTCGCCAACGCCCTGCTCTACCGGAAGGTCGCCCGTGACCCAGCCGCCGTGGCCCGCTACGCCCGCGACCTCCCGGCGGACCGGTGGGACCGCGTGCTCTTCGACCACGCGCTCGTCGGGCTCGCTCTGGGCGTGGGCATCCTGGTGCTGTTGCTCGGCTGGCAGCTCGCCCTGGTAGCGGCCGGGGTCCACGCCGCGTACTACCTGTTGAGCGGCGGGGCGATCAATGGGGTCGGACACCGCTTCGGGCGCCGGCCCTTCGACAACCTGGCCACCAACAATCAATGGCTGGCCTGGCTCGTGGTCGGCGAAGGCCTGCACAACAACCACCACGCCGCAACCACGTCGAGCCGGCTCAGCCTGGCCAAAGGGGAGTTCGACCCCGGGTGGTGGTGCATCCGCCTTCTCGTCCGCCTCCACCTGGCCACGCTGCGCCACACCGACTCCCGCCCCGTCAGGAGCACGCCCCCACATCCGGACGTCAAGGTCCTGACCAACAACTGAGATCGACGAGACGCCGGACCACGGCGCCCGCCGACGAGGANGGCCGTCGCCTCCGGGCCCGGGCCGGTTNCGAGCCGCACCCGTAGCGAGCCGTGCCCCGTGCGAGCTGTGCCCTCTACGAGCTGTGCCCGACCCCGGTGGGACCNACCCGGGGCGTGCCGTACCAGACCCATGCGCCGTCCTGCTCGAGCGGTGCTCGGCGGTAGACGGCGGTGACGAATCGCACGGCGTCCGTCGCGTCGTACTGCTCGACGACGGCCGTGCTCTGCGGCGGCACGATCACGAACACCTGCGTGCCCCACTGCCGCAGCGACATGCGGACTTGCGCCAGAGTCCTGGGAGTGGTCGCCGGCTCGCCGTCGCCCAATTCCGGGCTCTCCGACAACTCCTGCAGGACCCGGGGAGTTCCCCGGATCGGCCGCAGCGTCGCCGAGGTGCCGTCCGCCGCCGGGACGAGCGCATAGCCTCCCACCAGATCGAGCCGCAATATGTCCTCGGCCTGGTATGCCGTGGTCTCCGACGCCAGGGCGACGGGACTGTACGGGATCGCCACCAGCCGGGTGCCCCGGGGAAGACGCCGGGCATCGTGGGCGAACCACGTCGGCAAGCGGGCGGACTGCACGGTGAACGGCAAGGTGTACGTCGTGGCCATCGGCACCAGCACTGCGGCCACGATTCCCACCAACGCCACCACCGCCCCCGTGGCCTGCGACGGCGACAATCTCCACCCGGTGTCGGGTGCCGGGTGGGCTCGGGGTCCACGGGGCCTCGCCGGCGTCCGCGCCCGCGACCGCTCTTCGGAGCGGGTCCTGGCCCGGATCCACTTCCACCACTCGTCCATCGAGATGATCAGCAACAGCGCTGCGCTGAAGTCGATCAGGTCGGCCAGGCGGGCGGGCCATGCGTCGGAGATCAGCGGCAGCCGGGCGAGCAGGTGCCACGGCCACCACCATCCGTGGACGTCGGCACCCTGGGTCAAGATCCACGCCCACACCCCCGTACCGAGGGCGCACCACGCCAACAGCCGGCGCCGCCAGAACACGGCCGACACGGCGATGAAGGCCAGGAGCGCCCACCCCAGGTAGAGGCCGTCAGGTCCCTGGCCGCCGAAGTACCCGGCGACGGCCAGCACTTCGCTCGGCTGGTGGACGTAGGCCCCGGGGTCGACGATCCCGCTCAGTGGGCCGCTCGGAAGCACCGATGCCGGCCAGATCTTGCCGGCGATGTGCCGCGGTCCCGCCAGTTCGAACCACACCGGGTAGGCGAGAAGGGCGACGGCGGTCACCAGCGCGGCACCCCCGGCGTGCAACAGCGACCGCCGCTGGACCCACACCAGCCGAGGTGCCACCGCAACGGCGACGACCACCCCGGCGAACCCGGCGAGCACGCTCAAGGCGAGAAGCTCGGAACCCGTGAAGAACTGCAACGTGAGCAGGACGCCCGCCAATACGCCGTTGGTCAACGGGCGTCTGCGGTGCTCGATCAGCAGGTCGTGGACGATCAGTGCAACGAGCGGAGGAAAGCATCCCACCGCCACGAAAAGGTGGCCCAGGCTCAGATTGTCGAACACGAACGGCGAGAATCCCCACACCAACCCGGCCGCGACCTGCGCGGGGACGAAACGAGTGACCTTGCGGGCGAACAGGAACATGCACCAGGCCGAGGCGGCCGGCGCCAGGGTGACCGCGACGTTGAACCCCGCCACCGACCCGAACAGCAGCGTGACCGGTGAGACGACCAGGCCCGGGAACAGGGCCGAGGTGTTGGCGAGCGCGTTGACCCCGCCCTGGCCTGCGTACAGGGCGTTGGTATAGAGCGGGTTGTGGCCGTGGACGATCGCCCAAGGCAGCCACTGCAGCCACCACATCTCCAGCGCCGGGTCGCCACACGGACACGGCATCGTGGATGTGGGATGGCCTGTGATCCAGACCTTCGACCACATGATCACCGACAGCGCCAGGAATCCGCCGAAGGCGCCCACGTGCACGCGCCACCGTCGCCAGGGCGCAGGACGCTCCGAGCACTCCGGCCCGGTGGGCTCCGGCCCGGTCGGCTCCGGCCCCGTCGGCCCCGGCCCCGTCGGCTCGGGCGCAGGTCGGCGACCCGTCCGGGCCTGAGCTGGGGTCTTGGACCTCTGGCCGGGGGGTTTCACAGCCATGGGCGAGCGTCTCCCTCGGTCCCCCGACGCCTACCGGTCCCGGCGGCCACGGCGGCTGTCAGCCGCAGGTGGCGCTGCCACCGCCGGCCGACCGTGTGTCACTGCCAGTCGCACTGCGTCCTCAGACGTCACGACGTTCGGCATCCCGGACGTCACCATGATCGATCCGGTGGGCTCGGCATCCCCAGCCCGCTCCGTCATGCGTGCCGCAAATTAGTAGGTCGGGCCGGGTGTCCACCCTGGCGCCGGGGCCGGCTGTTGCCCCGGCCGCGGCCGATCTCCCGGTGCGAGAGGCACATTGTGTGACGCCAGGGTCACAAACCGTGATTCATCAACATTGGTGTTGTCTCGCCTACGGGGAGTGAGATAGCCCTTATACACCCCTGCAGGCCTCGGCCTGTGACGAGACAACGCACGAAGAAAGAAGGCTTGCCATGAAGGCGACGCGTTCTCGGCTGGCCGTTCGCCGGCGCCTCCTACCTGTGATGGCCACCCTGGCCGCCCTGCTGCTGGCCGGCGGTGGGACGCTCGTGGCCCTGAGCACCGCCTCGGTCTCGGGTGCGGCCACTGCCGCTTCGATCACCGTCACTCCGGCGAGCAGCCTGACCAACGGGCAGTCGGTGACCCTGACGGGCAGCGGGTTCGCCGACAGCTCGATCGGCAACGTCATCGAGTGCAACGACGACCCTGGTCAGCCGACCGTCGCCCTCGGTTCGCCCGTCAACGAATCCCTGGGTGTGAGCTGCACCGGTCCGTCGTACAGCGCCCTCGTGACGACCAACGCCTCCGGGGACGTCTCGACCACCTACAGCGTCATCGGGGGAACGGTGGGCCCGCCATGCGGCACCTCCACCGTCATCATCACCACCTGCCCGACCGACAGCACCGGCAACAGCGCGGCGACGGATGCGGCCCTGTACCCGTGCCCCCCGACCTCGGCCCAGCAGGCCGCCGGTGACGTGTGCACCCTGATGTACGGCGACGAGGCCGGCGACAGCGGCACCTCCGACATCCTCTTCGGCACCGAGACGGCACCGACGAGCACCACCACCACGACCGGAGGGTCGACCACGTCGACGACCACCGGGTCGACCACGTCGACCACGGCGGCATCGACGACTACGACCACGACGGCATCGACGACCACCACCACGACCGCCTCGACCACCACGACAACGTCGGGGGGCACGACCACGACCACGACGACACCGCCCGTGTCGCCGACCGGCCAGTACGAGCTCTACTGCCCGGGTACCCCGGTGGGCAACATCGCCCTCAACGACGTCGAGACCAACGGAACCATCAGCCCGTCGGCACCGACATCGGGCGAGACGTTCAACCTGACCGGCTTCCAGTCGACGGTCTCGATTCCGACCCAGATCGCTAGCGCTGCGGCTGCACTCGGGAACTCCTCGATCAGCGGGACGGCCACGATCCAGGTGGACGCCACGGGTGCGACCCCGGCCACCACGTCCGAGACGATCACGTTCAACACGCCCATCCCGAGCCCGATCCCGACGTCGGGGCTGACCCTCGACCTGCCCTCGGCACCGGGAAGCGTCGGTCCCTTCACGGCAGGTGGCGGTGACATCACCTTGACGGTGGACTCCACCGTCTCGCTCACGCTCGAGGTGTCGGGCACCAATCTGAACCTGACGTGCCAGCCCTACGCGAACAACTCCGAGGACACGGGCATCGTCACCTCACCTCCGACCGGCGAGCCGATCTCGCCGGTGATCGCCGTGGCCAGCGGCTC